>Ga0181612_167029_pt1 | contig 10553 bp, 4 predicted proteins | sample HoacroProtozoa21_FD_119630 | JGI IMG/M metagenome (GOLD analysis project Ga0181612, IMG submission 119630) | Hoatzin crop microbial communities from Cojedes, Venezuel. Combined Assembly of Gp0051906, Gp0051904, Gp0051908
AGTGATTTTTTTTTTTTTTTTTTTTTTTTTTTTTTTTTTTTTCTTTTTTTTTTTTTTTTTTTTTTTTTTTTTTTTTCTTTTTTTTTTTTTTTTTTTTTTTTTTTTTTTTTTTTTTTTTTTTTTGTTTTTTTTTTTTTTTTTTTTTTTTTTTTAATACGACTGATTTAGAAACTGGTAACTTACTCCCTTTTTTCTTTTTTTTGTTTTAGTAGCCCAAAATTTTTTTAAAACCTCCGTATAAGTCGCTGGTAAAGCCGTGCCAGCTTAAGGGGACAACTCTTCACTCTATTAGCCAAATGTAATCTGTGAAGCCTGCAGAGGATAATTAAGCAGTCTTCAAAATGAAGTTGATTTAATCTTAATGATCTTCCCTTACTAAAATCTTTAAAAAGTAGAGCAATGGTATTCTCTGGCTATTTAAGTGGAAATGCTTTGTGGGGAATTTCTGAAACTATTCAGTAAACATATGGGAATTTTCTGTTGCTGTTTAAAAGTTTAATAATTCACCTGTGGGTCGGTTATGTTATATTTTGTTCTGTGTTGTGTGTTCAGCAAACATTTAACTTAACAAAAGTACAGAGGCACCTTCAGAAAAAAACACACTTAGGGTAATTGGTGGAGAAGGCTGTACAATGTATGTTTAGTAACTGTGCCAGTTCTTAGTATGAGGTGAGTGATTACACACATATAAAGTGCATGCCACTGCAGGATCTGTAAGGCAAATGTGAACTATCTTTGGTCATTATTTAATTTGGAGTTTCTCTTGAAAGTACCTTTTCTATAATTTAAAGTGGTCTAATTGTCAGAAATCACGACTGTAATCAGTCATTGTCTTTACCTCGAGCTTTTACTGAAGTCTGGCTCCAAGATCAGTTCAGCGAAGCCAGAACCTCACCCCATGTTACTGTTGTTTTTAAAACTGTCAAAGAGAAAAGATGAAGTTACTTAACGGAAAAGATGTAATGGAAAGAACCAAATGGAAATACTAAAATCTGTAGAGTAGAAACACTGTTTAAATGATGCATACTTTATTTTTAGTTCTCTGCCTACGAGTTCCCGTATTCGAATCCTCCGAATGCAAGACCCTGAAAGAGGCCAAAAAACACTGAATTTCCAAAAGAGGAATGACAAAGAGGAAGATCAATAAATATCTCTGTGTATGAATGTGGCATACTATTGAGGATAAACGTGTAATGATGTGTGCAAAGTTATTGTTCCCTGATGCTGCGTAAGAGGCTCTTCTGTTAGATACTCTCAGGAAAAGCAGAGGTTCCTGTATTTTTTTTATTTTTTAATTTTTTTTTAAGAATTACTGTGTATGTACAGACCAAGAACAAGCACAGCTTTGATGATGAGCAAATCCTGAATGTTCAGTTGATATTTTTAACTGTCAACTAGTAGAATTTTTTTATCAGTTGTTCTGTTTTTTCTTCTGGAAAAGATGAAATATATTTTGTATATCTATGGAGTAATATTTTAATAAACAGTGAGCATTGATACTTGTGGTAATGTTTTAGTGTCTTTACACACTTAATATTAGCATTAAGTTAAAAATGTTTTCTTCCTAGCTTTAATTTATTTCTTAAATGTGTGCTAACTAATACATGCAGTAAAACACGTGTTTTGCTTTTTTTCCAGTGGAATCACAGGAGCTGAACATGAAAAACTATTAGTGCTTAGAGTATGTACTTTCTTAATTAGCGAAGTGAAGCATTTATTTGCATTATATTCTCTGGGCAGGAAAAAAAGTGCTTTTATTTCTTCCTGAAGAGTTTATAGGGAAGAGTTTCAGCTTCTTTGGACACAGAATTATAGACTGGTTTGGGTTGGAAGGGACCTTACAGACCATCTAGTTCCCACCCCCGCCTGCCATGGCCAGGGACACCTTCCGCTAGACCAGGTTGCTCAGAGCCCCACATAGCCTGGCCTTGAGTTTACAAAACCTGGCAAACTGTGGCTTAATAAACTTAGATTCTTAATTCCAGAAAGCTAAGCTCTTGCACAGTGTGAGTTTGCAGGTATAGGCTGAGTCTGTATATATTCATGATGTTAGCACAAACTGAAGTGACAGAAGTCTTTCCAATATAGAGGAATGATGTGGAATAAGAATTTTGCGAAATAATACAGTAACTTTTCACAGAATCACAGAATGTTCGGGGTTGGAAGGGACCTCTGTGGGTCATCTAGTCCAACACCCCTGCTGAAGCAGGGTCAGCATTGTAGGCCTGCGTTTTGTTGGCTGTCCCCACCTCCAGCAGGACTATACTAGAATAGTTACAATAAAATAAACTTGCTTTGTTTAAATAATACCAGTGTTTATTGGGGATAAGAGGGAGAAAGGATGAGATTTTTCAGACTGCCCCAAATTAACTTTTTTTTCTCTTCTCCTTTCTCCGGGAACTTGAAATTGTTGGGAGCTCTTCACAAACAATCACTTTTTAGAGTTCAGCCATACATAAGACATACTTTTTTTTTTTTTTGCTGTTAGGGGGATACAAAAGCCATTGAGACTATTCAGAGAACAGTTCTCCAGTTTCTACAGCTGCTTACCAAATAGTGATTCCTTAATAAAACCTCACTGCACTCAGGTTTTAACTTGGCTTCATAGCCAAATTTGTTTTCAGCTGCCGCACGTTATTGTGTGTTCTTTAATGTTGTTTAGTTTGCACAGAAGTGTGTATTACACTTGTAGGTATATCTAAAATATGGAAGCTAGCGCAGGATTGAAGGACACACTGGGAAAGCCAACTGCAGTTCTAGTGCATTCTGACTTTGGGAATGAAGTCTAGCAATCTTTTGAAGGCTTCAGATGTTCACTGCTGAAAGCCCAGGGTAATGGGCCAGCAGACTTCTGGCAGCCGTGAGGAGGCCCCTGGCAAAACAAGGCCTGGCTTTTTGTTGAGCTGCGTGGCAGAAGAGACAGACAGCTGTCATGAACTGAGGTGGTGAGGTTCTGGCTGGGTAAACCGGAGGGGGAGGGAGTGTTCGTGGTGAAGGTAGGAGGCACTTGAGCATGTTGTCCTCACAAGCTGTAGAACCACCACCCCTGGAGGCTTTTGGGATCTGAACAGGCTGCTGCACCTCCTTCTAGGAGGAGGTTGGACAAGAGACCTCTGGAGGTCCCTGCCATACCAAACAATTCCATAATCCTGTGGTCTGATGGAACATGTATTGAAGGTACTTACAACTTGTTTAGGACTATGTGAAATTACCAGGCAGAGGGTGGGGATGAGACACTACAACGTGCGTGCTTGGCAAAACCTGTCTGGAACACAAGCCCAGTTTGTACTGGGAGTCCTTGATACCGTTACATGATCATGAACCACACGTTCACTTTGACTCAATTTTTATGGGGAAGCTAGGATATGTTTCAGACCCTTTTACAATATGAAATTACAGAATGGCATAGCATTATTTCCTCCTGATTTCCTTCAGCATCTAAAAAATAAACCATGAATGCAGAGGCAGGAGAGAGAAAAGCGTTTATCTTCATTAGTACTTTTATAATGAGTTGTGTGGAGAAAAGAGCTTAAGGAAAATTGCCACATTCCTACTGAGCTTCAGCTTTCTCCCAGGTTTTCTGTAGACTTACTTGAAATATTGGAGCAGTTGGCAACAATTCTGGTCTTTGGCTGAAATCAATACATTGTATTCACTCTAATCTACTCCTGTACATGATGCAAATGTGTGCCTGGCTGTATCGTTAATATATGCAACTGTTTTCATGGTAGAGGATTAGTTCTGAATAAACAATTACTGAAGCCCTTGCTTGGACGCGCTTATTTTTGCAGTGATCCCACTAAGGTCTCGAAACTATGTCGTTCTTGATACTTTAAATCCAGAGTTTACCAAAACCGCGTTGCAGTGCTGCTGGCGCGTTGGGTGCCGGTGTGCGCGCCCGTGGCCCTTCCGCGTGGCAGCGCATTGCGTAGCGCTGCAGCAGAGCAAACGGAGCCCGTCCAGCCGCCTGAATTTGAGGCGCAGGGGGACACGGACTGAGGTCCTGCTGCTCTGACATATGTGTGTGAGCCAGGGAGGCAGAAACGCCCAGGAATATTCAACATCTTCTCTACAGCTGATAATCCTAAGTGGAAACAGTGGACATAGTGCTCTCAGAAGTACGTAACCTTTTCAGAATGTGTGTTTTATTTGTAAGTTACAACCAAACGTACAAAGTATACCACTCTTATTTTCTAGGGCTGTCACCAGTGTAGCCTAACTAAAATCCTGGTGTTAAAAAATGTAGTTGAAATTTCTGCCTTTTGCTGTTTGTTTGGACTCCGAAGAAACTGAAATATGAGAGGATGGCTGTGGTTGTGGCAACAACTGATTCTGTGTTTGGCCACCGTGTTTGTTAGCAAAATATGTGAAACTGTTTTGTTTGTGGGTTTTTTCCCCCTTCGATTTTGAGATGATCTTCACTTTTAAAATTTGAAAATACAGAGAATGGTTTGGTTTGTGTCGTGTTTCATTGTCTGATTTTTAGCTGTTAAAAGTACCATCTTGTTTCTTCATAAGGCAAAGAAGAAATACCAAACACGCAATTGTAAGATGTTTGGACTTTTTTTTGTAATCCTGTGAGCAAACAACTGTTTAAAGCAACTGGGAAACGCGGTGAAGGGAAGATTTTTATCTGGGATTTCGGCAGTGGGCTAGCTCTCCGTGCTTTCCCAGGGCTGCGCGGAACTCGCACTTGCCACAGTATAAACTTGCCTGGTGCCCATAGATTTGAGGGAGAAGGTGCTTCTCTTCAGTATCCCTTCTCAGTCATCATACTCTATGGTGTATTTATCTGTCATGGTTTTTGACAACATGTCTGTTTAAACTACCCCAGGTTTGATACGGTGCCAGATGATAAGAGGAAAGACTCTAACTCAAGGAGGGAAAAACATTAACGACCAGGTTTAGGCCAAGCAAATGAACTGTATTTGACTTCCAGCTAGCTTGAGGAGGGAGCTCCGTTAGCACAGGTCTCGTAGGCATGCTGTTAAATCGCAGCAGTAGCATCTTAGAGGATAAACTGCTGCTCTGCTGATAAATACAAGAACTACAACTTTTGGTTTCGTATAATTGGATTCTTCGAGTGAGTGAGTGAGTGCAAAGCAGTCATCTTCATACTTTCATAACGAAATATGTATTTCCCAGTAGTACAGTGACAGATAATTAAATGAGATTGAACTTCTTTTTTCTATTACTTTGCTGAAGACATGAAATAAGAATTAGGGGAAAAGGTCAAATGTTATAAATTTATTTTGGGACATATATATTGCAACCTCTGTGGAAGCTTTTGAAAATTCAGGCAAAGATCAATACACTTCCAATAAAACCTTTAAACTTCCAATAAAACAATATATTAAACATTATATATATATTTATATATACTTTTAATTAAAGGGATCATTTTAGCAGGATTTTCTTTTTTTAATACTGCATTCCTCTGACATAGCTCTTTCTGGATTGAAGGGATGCAAATGAGGTAAGAATTAAGGCAAACCTAAAAGGCATGCAAATGAAGTACATTGATACCCACTGACGATACAAGCACATGTGTGGATCAGACTTCAGAGCTGAGGAACTGTGCCCCTCTGTCTGTCCAGTACTACTTTACAGCAGAATGGTGACATGATTTATAATAAACAGTTAACATTACCATGTGAATTCAGTGTCACTAACATTACTCAGTCTAGGAGACACAGAGCTAGCATCAGTAAAACATGAACAATAAATAATATAATTCACTGCAGCACAGGACTGCTGCACAGGCTTCAGAGGAATAGGGCTGTTATGAAATGACATTGCACACATCACGTTGTGGCAGTTTATTTTTATAGTATATACTTTTAAAATTCTTTAGCAAATGACATTCTCATGCACACAAGTGTTTCAAACACAAGAAGCAAGTCCATTTATAGGTAGTCCAAGCAAATTTTTGTGTGTGTGGAAATAGCTGCAAACTGAATGGAACATTAAACTTCTGTGCAGTCTATGACGCATTGAACACAAGCTCATTTCTGAATGTCACACTGCAGAAGTAATACAATGGAAGGATCGCTCTTTGCAGCTTCTTTGAATTCATCCAGTGTGATCTGGTCGTCTTTGTTCTTATCCATCTTACTGAAGATCTTGTCTACCCGTTGCTCAGGCGTCAGACCATCCTCATTCATCTTCATCATTATCACGGTGCCCACCATTTTGTAGATGGCCTTTGGAAAGAAAGCAAATAGAAAATCCAATATACGAATTATAACTCGATTTTTTGATGTGATCAAATTCTGGAAAGACATTCCAACAGTAAGATGATTGCCAGTTTCCCTAAAGATTTGGGGTTTTTTCTTTGGAATCTGATGTCTGTATACGTAAACCAAACAAGAATGTGTTTTACTTTCTTTGGATGTAGATTTATTTTGGTGGTTGCATTTTCCATCCTGGAATGGATTTCTGTGGCTTTCTGTTTCACAGTGCAAAACTGTTGTAACCTATTCTCTGGTCAACTGTTGGCTTTTAGTTACCCCACTGAAAGATTTCAATATAAATTCCAAATAATCAGTTTTCAAAGTCATCACCTTTTAATAGCTTTCTATGTGTACATGTGAGTAAAATCTGCTATTAACTACTGTGGCGAGTAGCCAACCGATGATGAGGGTGATAAACTTTATCCTTCCTGTTATACGCTGTGGTCATCTTAAAGCCCATCTGCGAGAGCTCACTTGAAATAGTGTGGTGTTATCCCTGTAAATTTCTGTAATCATCTCAAGTTAATCTCCAGTCAGGTTTCAGCTACTTGAGCTACAAACCAGTAATTCCATGAGTGTCAAGCGATTTTCAGATGGGCTTTGTAAATCCTTTGCTGTGCCGTTCTTATGGTTAACCCGTTGATCAGGGGAAAAAAAAAATACCTCTTGATATTTAAAAGCTTACATGTACTCTCTGCAATTCTCAGAGATTGCATCTATTAAAATGTGTGTGGTTGCCTCAGCTGGGTATGAGTCCGTATAGGATCAGTGTACGTACTGAAGGCTTTCAATGATGATACAGTACAGAGTTTGCGCGCTTAAAATCTAAAGGGTATGTGAACAAGTAATCAAACTTTACTAGTGTTCAGACATGTTATTTTTGAGTGTTATATTGATCTCACCTCTATAATTTCCAGCATTTCCACTCTTGTAATTTTACCATCACCATCCAGGTCGTACATGTTGAAGGCCCAGTTCAGCTTTTGCTCAAAACTTCCTCGTGAGGTGATGGAGAGGGCACAAATGAACTCTCTGAAGTCGATGGTCCCATCTCCGTTTTTATCAAAGGTTCGGAAGGCATGTTGGGCAAACTTTGAAGCATCTCCATATGGAAAAAACTGCAAAATAAAATAATAAATAGAACTGTGGGCAACACAAGGGAGCAAGCTGTGTACCCGCCTGCAAAATGCTGAAGTGTGAGGAACTGATGAGGAGTTGCTGGTGGGTTTTGTGTGAAGCTGAAGATACACAACATAAGCTTCTGTAATACAGTGTAATGATTATTAAAAACTTATTTCTACAAATATCTCTTTGCTTACTGCCAACTGTATTACAAATATATTTAACACAAATTTAAAGCTAAATTAACTAGATGAACCTTAAAATGAAGTTGGGTGCAAATGGGAGGTTGTATGTAATGTTCTCTAACTATGAAATACAGCAACCAAGGTGCATTTGAGCAGTACTTTATTCTGCCTGGGAGTAACCAGCCCTTTACATGTCGCAACCAAGTAGATGTGTGGGCTTGTTGTTATATAACTTCATTGATTTAAAAAAAAAAATAATCCACACACAGCATAAAAAACCAGGAACATATGTTCTCTTCTGCCAACCAACATAACACAAGTACAGAAAATGAGAACTGAGATTCAGTTGAACAACACAGGACAATGCTTTTCAGGTTTAATATCCATTATTAGTGAGCACTGCAACTGACTGTAGCTTAACAAAGTATTTTAAATGACCATAACGTGTAAGTTTTCAGCTGATATTTTTTCCCCTCCAGAAATGTATGATTTAAGACATTTGAGACAGGAGTTGTTCTTTCTATGGCGCAGACTCAAGAAAGGGAGTTTTAACCCAGTGCCAAAGTCCAGTCGCAGTGGAGAGACTGTATGAAAATAAGGATTGTTTCTATATTCCCTGCCCAATTTCATGGAGCTTTTCATGCTCGTAAAATATCAAAGTGCATTACCCCCACTCTGAGAGCCACCTCCTTTTGTACCTTTTAAAATGCCAGTTCTTACTTGTTAATTATGTACGTTTGAACACAAAGGCTTCGGTGGCAGCCAAGGAAGTGGGTCTGCATTGCACGATTTTCCGTTTTCCCGTCCAGAGCTTTCACTGCAGGCTGACGTTTGCTGTGGTCAGCTGCAAAAGCTCTTGAAAAATACACTCGGATTTTGTGGAGGATCTTAGGGATCTCGCAGCACGCACAGAAATGGGCGCTATTAATTGTCTGACTAAACACAGATGTAGAATATGGCAAGCCTTCGCTGCTTTTCCTTTGAGGAGACCAAATGACCATTTGGATTCTGTGTCACGCCCCAAAAACCGCAAAGCTTAGTGCACAGCCTGCTGCTTGCCACAAATTTGTGGCCATTCGGGTCCTGTCAGGAGCCACCGCTGCATTGCCAAAGGGGTTCTAACGTGAAAGTTTCCTTTAAACTTACTGTCTTCTCTGACATCAACTTTTCAGACTCAATTCTGGCCAACATTTGCATTACTGTAACCGCTATGCAATCTCTTCTCTGGCTCAGTGGCATTATAGTCTATGCAAAATCTTCCTTAAATTTTGCCCACCGCCATCCATTCAGAATATTGCCCTGTGGTGAGTTACCCCCAAAAGGATGCGAATCGCGGTATTATCCCAGAAGAGGTATGAAGTACGTCCATCTCGCTTCCCAAGTATCTTTTCAGGAAGACATTTGAACAGGGTGTGAAGCATCAAGGGAGAGGGACGCTGTACCCATTCCAGCGGTATTTTGTCCAGGTTAACATTGCTGTTTAAGTTGCGATTTCCTTGTCTGGCTTAGTATGGGGCAGCATCCAACTGCTGCTTCTACGCCCCTTCTCCAACAGCTGGAAGGGGCATTTGGTATCGTCTCCTCCTGAAAAAGTAACTTAAGTGTCTGTCGTCAACCCAGCCCCTGTTTCTGTTTTAATAATCCAAACTGATGGACCTGTAAATACCTCGAGGTACTGCTGCAGCTCTTTTCTGTACTTTCTGGTTTTGACCTTCAAACATTTTTGGATGCTGGTATGGTAAGCATGATTGGGCTTATGAACACATGTAAAGGATTCTCGGCTACAATTCAGGACTGCAGTGACTGCAGCTATCAGACCTCGCCGAATTGCTCTTCTAGTGCAAACCTGAACCTTTTGTCAAAGCAAACAGAGTCTCTGGGCTCACAATTCTAGGTTCGGCTGCATCAGAACAAAGTTACGTGGATGCTATCCAAAACCTGAACGTTACTTGAAGGTTATTGAAAATCCTCCTCATTGCTTTCTCTTCTTTATGATCTACCTTTCCCCCAACCTCTGTATCAACTGCAGATGTTAACATAGGTGATAGTTAATTTTATGTTTGTGTGTGTGTATGTATAGATATATGTTCACTTCCACAGATCACTGGTAGGAAGTTCAGGAGCGGCTCCACCGGGACTCCACTGTCCCCCCTTTCTATTTCTTGGGAGCTTGCTGGCTGTTCAAAGCCGAAAAGACAATTAGAATAATCTCTTGCTTTTAAAATCTGTTTTAAAGTACAAATGAACTTACTGGTGGAACAAAAGAACTAAAAAAATGTTCAAAACCAAAAAGACAATTAGAATAATCTCTTGCTTTTTATATCTGTGCTGATCACTGTCCTGTGACGTATAGTTTACAAATCAAAACACTTCAAAGTCTGATAGTCTTCCAAGCGTTTCGGTTACGGGCTGCCTGTTGCTGAGGATGCAGCCCGATGCAGTATCTCTGTGGCTCTGCCACTCCCCAGTCGCTGCAACGGAAAGGCGAGAGGCAGAAGGACATGGAATCGTCCCTTTCACTGTCCAGAGAACCAAAATACATTCAGGTGCTACTCTCCTATGATCCAGACTGAGAAATGGTACAAATGAACTTACTGGCGGAACCAAAGAACTAAAAAAATGCACTGAAGAAGCTCACCTACAAAAACGGCTAAGAAGTGGTGGACACCCAGAAATACTCAAGAGCCCAAGAACGAAGCAGGGGATTAGGGGGGCGTCAGTGGCTGGAGATGCCAAAGACCACTTCTAAATTATTCTTGGGGAAACATGAACATTATCATTCAGTCTCCCACGGGAGGAGCATAAGCAAGCTGTGACCACCTCTGTGCCAGTCATACCATACGCCTTTAATGCCATGTCGCTGGGAGAACAGATTCCTTCTAATTTTTCATCACATACAAGACAACGATTTTTTCTCTTCTGAGGTGAGGAAGGCAGTGGCACTGCTCAGAGCTAAGCCTTGGCATTTACAGCCTAGTAAGGTGAACAAATAGAATTGATGCCTGCCTACCCG
>Ga0181612_117379_pt1 | contig 10552 bp, 4 predicted proteins | sample HoacroProtozoa21_FD_119630 | JGI IMG/M metagenome (GOLD analysis project Ga0181612, IMG submission 119630) | Hoatzin crop microbial communities from Cojedes, Venezuel. Combined Assembly of Gp0051906, Gp0051904, Gp0051908
ATGATATAATACCTTATACCTATATAAAATCAACTCTTCTGTTTAACAAACCAGCGGCCTCCGCTTTCCTCAACTGCATGCAAAAATCACGCAGAAACAGATGGCCTTTGCAGCACACTTCACGTGTTACACAATATGCTTTAACATTCTTATGTTGATACTGGCAACACAGGTACTTGGAAGAACACTATGGCTCAAAATAAATGTTTCTAACATCTGACAAGATTGTTTGCAAACAGTGCTATCTCGCATTCAGATATCCAATACAAGCGACAGAGTTAACAGACGGCATCAATGAGCAACACTGCTTCAGCCTCTGGAAGACACAGACTTTCCAGTTTCCTGCTAGACAGGTGAGGAGTTTCCATAGCTACGCCTCAGTGAGTAACCCATCTCATACATCACATTTAAATTGCAACCATCCATTTGCCCACCCCACGTAGTAAATAAACACAATTTACTACAAAATATATCACTGAGGTAATGACTGTTGAGAAATGCAGTTCAGGTCTGTACAGGACAAAGCTAGTTTACCTCCCCTCATCCAAGGAGAATTACATACAATGTACCAAACACATTCAAAAGGAACATCATGCAGAAAGATGTATTTCTACTAGACTGATGTATCTGGGAAATACGAGAGACGATGTTTGCTCTAGAGGTCATACACTAGATCTACAGTAGGTAAAGCTATTGTAAAAGCTCTAACACACAGCAGTTTATGCCTCAATATCTGTCCAAATCGTTACTATACACAAAAAACACAAGACTGCCTTCCAGAAGCTAACAGTTTTGAAAAACATTATAAAGCTTTACCTCCTACTAAGATCTGCAACATGCTCCTGAAGCCAACTTGTGCTGGCAGCTGCAAAAGAAAGAAGGAAATAAAATTACTACGAGTAAAGGAATCCATTTTAAAGTACACTTAAAATTCAAAGGGAAGAACCCAATACACTGTGAATGAATAAATGCATCTCAACACATTGACTGTCACTTGAAAAAAAAAAAAGTCTGACTTTTCCAGGCAGTAAGTAAAATGCCTGTGTCTCATAATAATCTGAACTGATTAAATACATTTGCAGATTATAACCATTATAATTGCCTTCTATATAATATATAACTATCAACAATTTAAGCGAAACTATATTCACTAAAATGAAGCATTATTTACGGCAAATCACATGGAAAACCACGAGAAAAAGATGGCTCCTCACAATTTACTAGTTTCACAATGCTCAACAGTTTGCCAACAGTTAGCAGGAATGACTGCAAGCCTACCTCACAGTGAAAAAGTCCCAGGCAAAAGAGCTATTAAGAAGCATTATTACGATTATTTATTTTTAATCCATTAATATATCCATAAATTGTCTTCAAAGTTCTGATACCTGTCAGACAACCTTCACTGGTTGAAGCCAAAAGACTGAAAATAACAGGTACTTCAGCATTAAAATGATACTCAGCTTATCGCATTAATGACTACACGCTACTCAGAGAGCAAACTAGAGCTGAAATTCAGATGGCAATTCTAAACTGCATGAAATTGTATTAATGGAGCTAACAGTCATATTACTATTATATCCGCTAGTTAAGAAAGTTACCAGACAAGTTATACCTTGATAAAAATAGGAACATTAAAATCTTTTCCTAACTCTTGTTAGAGATTAATTTATCACATACCTTCAGAGACATAAGCAAAAGGCTTATTCCTTATGGAAAGCATTGTAAATAAGTTGAAAAAGAGAGCCACAAAAGTACCAACCAGCAGTCGCCCTCTAAGGAGGAGAGAGAAAAAAAAGTATCTTAATTTCACATCATCACAAAACATGAAATCAAGCTGTAACTACTAGTAACAATACCAAAATACTTTGCTTGGTATCTTTCACTGAGACGTAAACCAAAAGGAATCTAAGCTAGTATAATGCTTAATAACTGGCAGCATTAAAATTATAATTTTAAGGGTTATATGGATTAAAAATCCATCGAACTTCGTACGTCAGCATTACCACATTAGGCTGTACATAATGCTAAGCAACAGTTCTTAACCGGTTGCATACACACACACACGTATATGTTTGCCCTTTGGAGATATAAATACATCGTCCCCGCAGCAGCAGGGCTAAAAAAGCTTCGTTTCCTATGGAACTATGCCCTACGCCCCTACCCTTTCCTAGGAGAACTACAATTTCACCGTGCACCCCACGCCCCAGTCTTTTGCCCCATAACACATTCTTTTCCTTTCCCCATGTTCTTTATAACCTTCACCACCTTTGCAACAATTCCAGTTCCCCAAAGATCACAGCATCCTCCCCCCCCAATACACCAGGCCCCCTAAGAGATGTCCATAAGAAATGAGAGCGACTAAACTAGCAAACCCAGCCATATATAATTAAAACATTATTTAAGAGAGCATGTGCATCACACTTCAATTGCATCTTGAAAAAACGGTTTGCAATATAGCTTGCACATAGTTGGAAACCAATGCCAAACTACCAAAACCAATTCCGTGTTGAATGTACTTGCATACTACATGCTAGATGAAGAATCAGAAACACAAAGGGACACTGAAAAAAAATAATCATTTTACATTGCAAAATAATTTCTTACGTGTGTATCTCAGGTTGTTCCAGAAACCGCTCCGCACTACAAAAATAATTGAAAATTCGAGTTATATTCATACAATAAAACCTTGATACCTGAAGCACATTTTTTCAGTTCTGAAGAATTAGCTGCCATTCATAAACAAAAACTGACAGACACAATACTGAAAAAAAAAATTAATTGCTTAAATAAGCACAGCAAGTTTTATAAGTGATGAAAACAATTAACACTGAAATGAAGCAGGGTGTAATTTAGATTTTCCAGCTATTTCCAAGCTGTGTCACACAGGTGCTAGCTGCCATGAATGCTGCCTACACAATAAAAAGATGCTTGTAAATGAACATGCAAAAAAATATTGCTACTGCCGCTAATGATGTTGGTAACCACAACAAACTAAGTCTGAAATCCCTGACTTACAGCTTCTCACTAAGCAAGGCCAAATAAAGTAAATGTTGGATACTGTGGTGGAGATACAAACCTTCTTTTACCCACCAGTAAAATAAGAAACGAGCTTCAGCTGTAACAGGAAAACCTGTGGTAAGTTTTGGGAATTTCCTAAAACTGATGTTTGAAGAGTTGGAGGCTTTGGCAGTGCATCATCATTAGAATTCACCCCAGTGCACTGGCAGTACAACAGGTCAACCTATCCTATAAAATTGCTCAGTCATTAAAATAGCCCTTTACAGAGAAAACAGGGCCTTTGAATAGAGAAATGGAAGGTACACTGCCCCAGTTTTAAATACCAGAAGTTAACAAAAGCCTCTTCATTTTTAAAGACTGAAATAATTTTTAAGCTAACCTCCTGAAATACAAATGCTTCCAAGCATAGATGCTATGTCAAATTAATACTCGAGCAAATTTTGAGAGACTGATGAAGTTGATAGTTTAAACATTCAGATCCTTACTACATTACGAAGTTGCTTTACTTCAGGAAGTAACTGAAGTAAAAAAAAAAGGCAAAACAGTTTTATTTATTAATGATTTTTAAAAGTCAAGATACATAGGGAAATGCATTAAATGCCTAACTTTTCAGAAAATATGATTCTTAAGAACATTGAGTCTTTTTCTTGAAAGCTGTTTAATGACATTTATTAATTCCTGTCATTTCATCTAAAGCCTATGTGTACTGTAATCAATACAAGTGAGCAGTAAGGTTTAGCAATATTTTTTAAAATCTCAAGTTTCTTCTACACTATCTCTTTACAGATAGCATTTGTAGAATGCATATGCTTTTGCTCAATCTGGAATATCTTCATCCATAACAAAAAAACAAAGAAAATGTACGTATCCCTACCTTTCCTTCAGTATAAAAAGAGCACCAAGCTGTGCCAGAACTGTAGATGCAAATACGGCTAGAACTTCAAACCTTTCAAACCTGAAATTTGAGAATTAAGTTTAGCAACACTGAACATGGAACAATGCATCAATTGCATTCTGGTCTGTGCAGGAACCAGCAGGACAGACTTCCTATTTCCAGTTCTTTCAAGAGCAGATAGATGGGAAGAAACTGGAAGTTTTATGGAACAGGCATTATTTTCAGTTTCTTTTAAGCCAACACTCCACTAACAACAAACAGCTTAAAATTAAGCATTTCTTAATTCTTTTCCCTGCCCCTCCCCTCTCCTCTCCTCCCCTGTTGTGTAACTGTTCTTTACAGCACAAGTCTCGGGTCTCCTTACTTTTAGGCTCTTTTCCACCCAGATTATTCATTATGGCTGTTAGGGGATACAGGCAATCATACTCAGCAACGTATCAAACGTCGTATTAGCAAACACTGTATCTTCTTATTAGTACTCACCCAAATGAATAGACTGGGCTGGGTTTCTTCATCATTACCCAGTAGCTTATTAGACATGTTATCAAACTGAAAAAAGGGTGAGAATTAAGACTCCGATAAATAACTGCAGCCTTTACAAAGTGGTTAATCTACAAATATACACTTTAGCCATCAGAACTGAACAAATGAATATAACCACGTCTTACCGTGAACTCAACACCTCCACCACTGTCACAGCGACAGTTCCAGTGAATCCACAAAAGGCTGTGCTCGGAAATAAAACTCAGACTGCACAATGAGGTCTCAGCTGTTCCCATGACAGGGCAGCAAATAATTTTAGCAGGATGCTAGCTGGTCTGATTCCTTACACCAGGAGACAGCCTAACGCTGTACGCTTACAGCATGCCTCTACTTACAAAGGCTGCCACCAACCTTCTTCAGCGTAGAACATCACTCAGCCTGAATCAAATTTACCCTAACTCCAAATGCAACACATTTTTCCACCGAGGCCCTGACAGACAAGACCACAGCCAGTGTTTAATCTGCATGCACTCCATGAGTTGTTCTGAAAGGGACGCGGAGCACGTGAGACCAATATCCCAGAATCTGACTAACTGGCAAAGGTGGTTTGAGAAAATCCTTTTATACTGTGTGTGATACCAGACAGCACATGTCACACACTGTAATGAAAAGTACAAAGCAAAAGCCTATGAAAATATTGAACCAGACACCCAGTCAATGCTCCTCTTCCGTGTCCTTTACAAATCTGCCTAGAAACACTGTAACCTGAGAAAGGCCATTTGAGAAGGAACATGATAAGCAAGATCACAGGACTGTCACATTTGTGTCACTTCCTTTGTATCCCAGTGAAACAGTGAAGAAAGCTCTCCATTAAACTCTTCTTTTAGAGATATACCATGAATTAGATTTAGCACTCTAGAATAAGTCTCAGGCTATGCCAAGTATTGCCTCTCTTTTCCACAGTGTGATTTGTCTACATGTGGCCAAAACGGATTTACTTTTTTGGCTGCATTCATCTGTAGAAGCTCTAATCTCACTGGCCATTCACTGACAGCCACACGTCCCTCGCTATTTTCTTCCCAAGTTTTCCTCTCATATAACATGTCTGAAATTTCAATTATTTTAGCATGATTTTTTTCTAGGATGAGCCACATTTCCTTTGCCTATTTTTCCTCTATTGATCCCTCTGGACATTTTTTCGTATTGGAACCCATCCGGATTCAGTGCCATCTGTGCCTTTATGCAGCCCTTTCTTAATTAATGACAACATCAAATCAGACCGGATCAAGAACTCATCCCCACAGCTGCTGAACAATCACATCCTCACAACCTGATCACACAGCTGTGTGGAGTAAAAGCAAAAGCAGAGGAAATAATACTGCTCATACACAAAATACTAAATCCATATACTCTGTAAAACTACTATAAATTACCAGGAAGATGACAAAAATGAAAGAACCAGAAGTTGATTTTTGCAGCAGAATTACTGAGCGTTGTTCTCCCTTACAACAAATCAAAACTATTCAAAGAGACTGCTGTGAGTTAGAATAATCTTCTAGTCCGTCTCCTAATTAAACTAGTACATCAGTGCCAGGTATTCCACTTCTAAAACTAAAACATACAAAAACAAAACGAAACAAAACAAACCACAAAAACACCCCTATACAAATACAACATCAAAACCCAAAGTGTAAAAGGTACTTTGAGTCAAGATGATAAAACTTGGCAGATACAAAATTCTAAGAGAAATACAAGATCCATTGAAGTTATATCACAATTCTAATGCAGTCACAGATCAAGTTAAGTATTTTTGTGCCTGTATCAACCATTCATTTTCCTTTCTGCACGTTTGCTGCTGTTATTTATAAATGTTCTACTATCAGCCAGATTGTAGTGGGCAAAACAGAGTGCAAATAGCTGATCCATACTTCTTATACGCTCGTGAGCTAGCAAAGAAGATAATGTAGGTTAATAATTACAAAATACATGCATTTTATGCAGTTTATTTCCCAACCACTGCTACCAATCTGCATCTCAGATAAGAATTCAATATATTTCACGTCTGTACTATCAAAAGCGTTCAGAACTTTCAAACTTGAAGTAGTTTTAACATCATATTGTTAGGAAACAGGAAAAATACTAAAAATATCTAGTGACCTTATTGGAAGAGTGCATGGGATCTAGCTCTTGAAATATTTTTAAGTAGAAATAGGATAACATACTCCTCGTTTCCTTATGCTTAAGCTGAGGGATACCTCAGAACCACTTACTGTGGCATTAGGGAAATGTTCCGAGTGAACCTCTAGGCAACAGTTTGATGCTAGATTCTGTTTTATGTTGTCAACACATCTGCACAGAGAAATCCATGACTGAACTCATTTGTTACCAGTCATTCTCAGTAAGCTATGGTGTTTCTCATCATCTATTGTGATGTACAATTTCATACTCATTTAAGCTATATTTAAACCAGTTAGTGTTTCTATACTGACGACTAATTAATATGTGTTTATATCTGTAAATAAATTTTATATGTATAGAAATACATGCAGACAAGCACAAACTAACAGTAAGACTAAAAGGGGAAACTACTCACCTGAAAAGGTCAAAAATTGTCAAATATGTGTAAGCAGTTAAAGCTGTAAAAAAACCCAGCAAATATTAAAACTTATTTTTCAATGCATAAATCACTTGTTCTTCTAAGTCCCTCTTGTGCAGCTCTTCTCCACCTTCTATCTACATAAACGGTCTCTGCTGACAGAGCAAGTCTTTCTGTCTTTTGTACGTGTATATAACATGAATGACCTAAGCACAGCAACATATTTAACTTCATAAACAGGTTGATTATGGCAATCCTAATTCTAATAAAGCATTTAATAATGCCCAGATACAAATGGTATTAAGCTTGTGACCTAGCTGTGACTAAGAATTTAAATACAGAAAAGTCAGGAGACCTTCTAGTAACACATCACCCCCAAAGCAAGAGATCTCCTGTGTGCATTACTGCAGCGAAAACAGGTTCAACAGAATTTTCTACTTGTTTTGCTTCTCCGACCCATCTTGAAACTGCAAGAAAACCCATGTCACAAATAAAAAACATATGGCATTCTACTTTCAGTATAGATGATGGGAAGCACCTTGGAGCCCCTACAGAAAAGTAGAAGATATACAAAATATTGAGAAGTGGCATTCCTAGAATCGGAGAAGCCTTTTGCCACACCACAAACATCTTCATTCAGCTAACAGTGAGCGTCTCTGTGTCACTGGCACAATTTATATACGGAAGAGGTTTGAGGACTAGCTTCGAAGTCTATTTTTTTGCAACCATAAAGTTGAAGAAGTTACTGCAGGAAGAAAACGACCAGCAGGTCTGGAAAAACCCTGCAAGCTTTGAAGGGCTTCCACCCATCCACGCTTGCCTGTAAGAAATGCCTCTGAACTGACCGCAGCAAATCAAAAGGAAGCACTTTCCAAACCTTGCTGTGCAGCCACCTAACTCCATTATGTGCTGAACTTTGCTTTTATAGTATGTTGGAACTTCACAAGCCAAGAAAACACACAGTAGCTGGCTGTAGTTTCAGTACAAGAGAGCCACCTACCTATGCTGTTCGTAGAGCTGCACCACATTAGCAGGAATCCAATACATATTAAATTTATAGCACCAAACAGCAAGATCTTCCAGGACTGTTGATGAGAATAAATACATATTTTACATCTTCCAAAATTTACAAGACAAAAATATATCTGTCTGGTTGTAAACAACAATATTGCAGTACTTCATCATGCAAGCAGAAATGGCTTGTCCTCCCTCCCAAAAATTTACATTTCAAAACAAGCCCGTATTCTGTTTTTAACTTTACATATTGTCTCAAATCTCGTTTACAAACAGCGCTTGTGCATCATGTTAAAAATACCTTCATGGACTAAAAAAAGTCACCGCTGTATAATATTTGCATTTGAGTACAGCACGCTCCGTCTGACTTTTGAATGCAGACTTACACAACTTCCTATTAATGGGTTCCTTTCTCTGTGCCAGAACTTCAGTCCCAAAAACATCTGTGCATCTTCACAGTTCTACTGAACTCATTAAATGTAAGTTTTGGAGAGCACTAACTGACAGGGACAATGCACAGGAAGGAATCCAGCTTCACAGCTGGATTTCTTTTTAAGCATACACAGAAAATTTCAAAGAAAAAAATCTTAAAATATACTCAAGTTAATAATGTATTTTAACTTATCACAGCTAATGTCTTTATTATTACTATTATTATTCATTTTTTAAAAGAAATACTTACCCTCCTATCTGCTGCAACCAACCTAAATTCATGTGTTAACTTTCCAACCAACGATCTCTGTGATTTGCGGAACAGGTGTATTGTCCCCTTAAAAAAAAAAAAGTTTTATTAAAAATTTTACTTAAAACATAGCTTAAATTAGCAAGAAGGAAATCTTCATTTGTGAACTATTTTCACAATTATACCAAAGAATCAGAATGAGTTTTTTGTTAACTAGAGATAGCCTGTAAACATTAAGTACAACAATATTTTTGGTAACCATTTTGCATGGTTATTGTATTAGAAAATGATGAATGACTTGGAATCAAGATTCATTTAGATATAATCCAGAATTAAAGTTTACTGGAAAACATATCAAAATACCATTTAAAGGGTGCTTTTTCATTTTTATTTAAACTACGACAGATGTTCTGAAAAGACAAATGTTTTTCTTTAGCAAAGCACGCTTCCCACCCAAAGCCAACTGGTTTATTAAAGGGGATTTTTTTTTTTATATATATATAAATTAAACGAGAACCCACTAGTGAGATAAAAACAACGCTGGTATCATCTGTAAAGCGGTAGACACAAGGCCAGTCACGTGATGAGACATACAAGCAATCTCAGTCGCAGCTTAACCCAAATGCGCGCAGGGGCTGCGGTCGCTGTAGGTGCCCCCTCTCCCACCTCCAGTTACACACCGGTAAGCGGCATCCTGGGGTGGAGAGGACGCACATGCCTGTAGGAGACGGGAGCGAGTGGGTGCTACGTGGCTCTCCTGAAAGCATGACAGGGAGCAGACTATCAGACAAATTCATCAGCCGTGCCACCTGCTCCCCTTCCTTGGAGCTCCTAGTTAGTTGTCTTCTGTTCTACTATCCCCACAAAAAAGTAAGCTTTCCATGTGAAAAGCCCTTCTGATTTGTGAAACAAATTAACTGACTTGCAACAGTTGGTCCGTCACATGCAGCAATTTCAGGCTGGATGACACAAGGTTTGACTGTAAGCTATCGTGTCTGTAACTGCCAGCAGAAGACAGAAAGACGTCCTGACAGACTGGTCACCAAAAGAGACTCAACGAACTGACAGACCCATTCGTCAACACAGCCGTATTTCAGTATTTGTGGAAATGTGTGTATGTCTTGGTGGCATCAATGAAAAAAGCAGTATTACAGATCCCAAGTATTGCTCACCTGGGGCAAAAGACTGCACTGACTTTTTTCTTTATCAGCAAATCATTACACGATGATTTCTCTTCTCCAGAGAGACACACAGGATGACTTCGGAAAGCTCTTCTAACAGGCAGCGAACTGCCTGCTTACGAAGGCTGCTCTGCCGCCTCGGCGCCCTTTGCTTGCACCGCGCAGTCAGGGACGCCACACGTTAAAGCTGCGTATTCTGCACCGCAGCAGAGAACCCCGTGCAAACCCATGCGAGCTACTGCTCACCCCTGGAAGCAAGCTCTTCCTTCAGCAGATGGCTGCCCTTTGGCGTGAAAGCTTCCCCAGCTCCTTCCACCACTTGTGCCGAGACAACAGGGAGAAACCCCTCTGTGCCGAGCAGCGGGGCGGCTGCCCCACGCTTCAGCTGTGGAGGGTCCCCACGCAGCCGCTGTCTGAGCAGCTGCCCACGGGATGTTGACAGGTGATGGGCGGGTGTCAGAAGGACGGGGCCAGACTCTTTTCAGTGGTGCCCATTGACAGGACAAGGGGCAACGGGCACATACTGAAGCAGAGGAAGTTCCGCTCGAACATGAGGAAGAACTTCTTCCCTCTGAGGGTGACGGAGCCCTGGAACAGGCTGCCCAAGGAGGTTGTGGAGTCTCCTTCTCTGGAGATATTCAAGACCCGCCTGGACAAGGTCCTCTACAGCCTACTGTAGGTGA
>Ga0181612_137947_pt1 | contig 10552 bp, 5 predicted proteins | sample HoacroProtozoa21_FD_119630 | JGI IMG/M metagenome (GOLD analysis project Ga0181612, IMG submission 119630) | Hoatzin crop microbial communities from Cojedes, Venezuel. Combined Assembly of Gp0051906, Gp0051904, Gp0051908
CAAATTAAAAATATTTAACATCTCAAAACAAAATAGAGAAAAAGGCCATTACACGGTCATCATTCTGTTCAGTTAAACGTTTTTCAAAGATCAAAGAACAACACTGGCTCATGGCAGCAGGGGTCCAAGCTTATGATTTCTACTCCTCAGTGTAACTGAATGCAGCTATTCCCTTTGGCAATTACAACTAAATTATATCTTCGGATGTCTCTCTTTTTATTCAAGTCAAGAGATTAGCTGAAAAAGATGGAAGTACAAATGTGGAAATTATTTTATTCAGCTGAGATCAAGTGAAATCAGAGAGTAAAAAATCATGTTTAAGAAGGAGATTGATCAAGCTGATTATAAAACAGACTTGAATTTACATGATGTGCAGAAAAAAATCCTAATGTTGTATTGTGCAACCTCTCTTCAGCTTCATGCAAGAAGAAATCACCAATAAACGCAGAAACACAGGATATGAGACCGATTACATCTCCCCCCCGTTGACCGCATTACCACAGGCTAGCCCGTACAAGCCCCAGGCCTTCATGACAACGGGAAGATTTTCACGATGCGTATGTCCTTCTAGGAGCGGTTACCTTGAGCGCAGGCAAGCTGAAGCCATCGGTGAGGTTGTGTGCCTCCTCTTCGGTGACCTGCTCCTCGTTCAGCCCCAGCCCCAGCTCCTTAAAGGGGACTACACAGATGTAGCTGGTCACGTTGTCACTCTCCGAGTTCAGGGGATAGGTTTAGCCAGAGTTAAGGTGGTTAACAAAGCAACTTTTGCATTAAACACACAGAAAAGGAAAAAACCTTATTAGGTTTCTTATTTCTGGCAATTTGTATGAATGCACATACATTCCACCCAAATCCATGTGAATCCTGTTTAACTGAAGGTTTTGCAATCCTTATACAGAGCACAAGTTTTAAGACACTGACAAAACACCTACGTCTAAATACAAACACATAAAAAGAAACAAAATAGACTGATGAAAAATGCCAACATCCCTTTCAAGTAAGGAAAATACCTTACCTTTAAACCTTCAGTTTCCAAGAAGTAGCTCATATCAATCTTAAACCAGAAGTCATACATTTAACAGAGGAAAGAGGAGAACAATTCTTGCACAATTTTAAGTTTCAAAGGTAGGCGATGTTATAGACCAAACTCAGGATGACAGGAATTGCCTGCGAGTTCTGTCTGTGGAGGGACGGCTCAGAGATGTCCACAGTAACTGCTCTTTGACGTTTCAGATAGTACCATGCAGGACAGGAGCTCCCGGGTTGTCATACCATTAATTTCATTGATTACATCACTGCAAAGCCACCATGACCTTGGCAGAAACGGCGCTGAACTGTTATCTATCGACACTATTCAGCACATTTAAGTTCTGAGCAGAAAAATGTACATTTCCAGTCCTCAGAAATGCTTAAAAATTAGGAAGCAAGCACGCTATAACGGACACCAGAAGACAGATAAAAAAATTTCATAGGCTAGGCAGCATTTATTTTAAAATAATTTTAGGCTAACCTCATGCTGGGGAAGGGGAAGGAGAAGCAGTTCAAGATTTCTGCACATTTTTCATAGTTACCCAGTCACAAAATAGTAAAATTTGCTTTGAAGCAGAAACTTACAACTCATGGTCACAAGCACGTTTGTTCCATAGAAATATATATACAAAAAATATTTGTAAAGTATTCATTAAGATAAGGCCTTAATTTAAACCATGGGTTTTTTTAAATTACATTTTGATTTACGAACAGAACACTCTCATCTCTTGGGGCACATAAAGCCTATTAGAAGCATTTGTCTCTTGTCCAACTAACATGTTTTCTGGGGAAGCTACAAGTTCCAACCGCTTTCACTCCCAAATTTTCCACGTGCTAAATTCTCATAGGATTGAAGTTGCAAGAGTGATTTGCTCAAGAAAATTTTTACCAATTGAGTAGAAGAACATTGCATAAAAAAAATAATACTCCGTGTCCCAGAAAACAGCAATGCTAAGTGTCTAGGTTCTAAACAAAGAAACACGTTTCTCCCTAATTTCTCCCCCAAAGTTCAGGAAGACAGAAGCCTATTAAGTGTTCAGACAACAACCTGCAATGGAAATTAATTAGAAACAGAATATTGTTGCCACCAGCAGCTGCCTCACATAAAGTGTCTGTTCTAAGTTAACCTGACAGCGTGCCCAGCAGATGGAGCACATGGGATGAGGACGGCAACTCCATCAGAGATTGAAGTCAGGTCAAAAGCCTTCAGGACCACTTATCGCAGAGACTAATCATATTCCTTGCTAACCTTTTCCGCAACAAGACATTTCCAACAGCATCAACACCATAAAAAGCAGTTTGGACACATGTGAATTTCTAAGTCATGCTGAAAAGCAATTCCAGGCAACACTTCAAATGAGTGGTTTGACCAAAGGAGCCACTTACTGATATTATGTCTCAGCGAGGGATTCCCAGTGGACTTCTGCACCTCCTGCCTTGCCCTCCTCTATTGTAGCTCTCCCTACCCCCATTTCTATGTGACAGATGAAAGCAGAGAACGGATTCCATGCCCCCATTAGCTTCCTAAGGACTAAACCTTTAGAAAGTTTAAACACATACACACAAACATACACAAACACACTTCCTTCACATGCTTTGCTCTAAAACGCAATTTTTTTTAGTGCTAATGTTTTCTATTAAAGCCAAAATACAGTAACTAACTTCAGGTTAGGTAAATTTTTCTATGTGAAAATATTTCATTCATCTGTTTAACTTACATTCCTTATTAGCTTGGAAGAAGACAAAGCTACTTAATAATAAACTGTCAAATCCAGAATAAAATATCGGTACAGTAAATGTCTAACCTCTGTCAGGAGGCCAATCTTATTTAGCTATAAAAAAGCAAGAATGCTAATGTACCCCTGTACATAACAATTTAATATTGATACTTTGCTCTTCAAAAGCACATTCCCATCTAAAGATCTAACAGGAGGGCCTCACAATATCCCTGAGAAATCCAAGATGCTCTTTTATAAAATTCTCACCAGGGGGGAAGGGATGAGCTAAGCATGCGATGAACTGGCTCGTCAAGGAACAAATATTGCACTGAAAAATGCCCCAGTATCTTTACTCAGACCTTCCAGCATCAGATTTCCGATTTAGGCTTTTATGACCCAAAGAGGGTACTACTTTTTATTCAGCTTACTGTTTTCTTGTGTGAGCTTTTTCTTTCCCAAGTTAAAAGTTATGTGTTTTTCTAACATTTCACGATGCAATAACTAAATTTTTACAGAGGAGAAGGAACAATTTTTTACTAGATTTACTAGAGGAAATCTGCAAGTTTCCCTACACTCTTTGCATCTCAAAGACATTGAATGCATTTTATATCCATTCCACCTTAACTGGCTAAGTTATCATTTAGTTTAAAATACTGCTATCCAATGTCTGCTTGTGTAGCACTATTTATGCCTTGCCATCAGAGAATGACACCTTACACTTGCAACAAAATTAAAGTTTTTTCAGTTTATATGGTCCAACGCCCAGGTCCTACCTATCAATATAGTTCAATGGAAATAGAGTATCACACCATCTTGCATTAGATGAGGATGGGACTATTAACATCAGCCAGTAACATAAGCTACAAAATTACCTCCATCCAGCCTCCATATAATTATATCAGTGAATAAACCATAGATTCCCATGATGCAGAACCCGTAAGGCTCTTAAGTATAAAAATATGAAGCAACTAGCATGCCGACTGAAGTATTGCCTGAGATATTACACAACTCAATGGAGTATAGCACAGAGATTCGTTGAACTAGTAGTGACTGGTCTGCACAACATTCTGTAAATACCCAAAATGCCCATTTTCTGGTTTAAGCTTTCAGCCATTGCATCCTGCTATACCCTTATCTTCCAGCTTAAATGAGAAATACTTTTCTCTTTTCTCCCTTCTGACTTTTTCTTCTATGATTTTTAGCAATGTACTCCTGCTGTTACGAACAAATCAGAATAAGAAGGGCATGAGAAAATGCTGAGTTGTTTCTGCAAGTACCCAACTGTCCCTTCACACAGACTGTAAGGAATATGACTTTCTACCTCATTAAATTACTGGTCACCAAGTTTGATACAGAACCCAGTATAAGGCTAAAGTATAATTGTATATTTTTTTCTACTTTGCATGGGAACAAATTTTAATTAGGACAGTATTAATTTATTCTACTCACTGAAGGCAGCTGTCTAGCTAAAATGGGACAGATAATCATAAGCAAATATTGCTAAACTTCTAGTTTTACTGAAGTGAGTAATGATGACATGTCACATTTATGCAATTTGCATTGCCATGAATAAAACTGTGAATTAAGATTTTTAATTCTCTGTAAAAGGTTCATCAGACAGATCTCCCTCTAACACATTTGAAATATACATTAACATAAAAGCCTAATTTGCTGCAGATGTTTTGGTAAGAGAAATAATACCTATAGCTATAAAATCAACACTTAATAGATTAGCATAGATCAATATATCCCTTAATATTTAAGATGGTTTTACTAATTTATTTTTAATTACTCATTCATCTGTGTCTACAATTAATACTTAGATTAGCCAGTTTCTAAGATTCAGCCCAACAGTTACCAGCTCACCGCTCAAGTATATTTTCTTTCTTGTCTCTCTTGAAGTTGTAACGTAAAGCAAGTGGTGGCTTAAGTCCAAAGCAGTTTCCTTTTCGCTTCCAACATGATTAGTCTTACTGATTCAAAACACGAATTTGATACTTATCTCAGAAATAGTCAAATACATTAAAGTATATGTTAAGCAACCTATTTAAGACAGCTAAAAAAAACTTCTCAAGGCAGTGTAAAATAAAGCCACAATAAGCTTTGCAGTTTGCATTTGTTCACAAAATAAGATACAAATCTGTAAGTGTTTTTAAGATTAAACATTTCTCTATTTTACTGTATAGTTTCAAATGTCTAGATTTAAAACAATGTAAGCATGAAAATTCACAGTAGAAATTAGCTCAAACATATGTCAGTACAACATCATTCACTTAAATGACTTTCTGTGGGAAAAAATATCCCATTTGAAATAGATTTTGTTTATTTCTGAACACTTTTTTGACTTAACGTTACATATATGTAACCTGTCTTAGAAAACAGTTCCTATAAAAGGCTGTTCAGCTGATTTTGTTAAGCACACATAAATGCATATTTTCAAGGTAGAGAAAATTATCAGTCCTTATCAAGCTATAAATAAGTAAATTGATCTTGTTGCAATTATTTTTGAAAGAGATATTCTGACACAGTAAGCTTGAAAAATAATTCAGCTACAGACATTTCTAGTAAGTTCTCTCTCTATATATAAGAATGCTTTAAATGAAAGCTTAAATCAAAGTATACCTTTTACTACATTAGTAAATTTAATACCATTTTCTACAATACTTTAACCATTATATCTAATAATAGACACGTCTCAGTTCAGGACATGTTCACCATAGCCTTAAGGCAACAATTATCTTCACCGCATTATAAACTTCAATCTCAGGTTTCCAGGTTTATTTTAAGAAACACAAGGATGAAGGAAAATAGGACATACTTCACATTATCATGCTTTTGTAGGCCTGTACACTCCTTAGAAGGTCCAGTCACAGACTAGGACCTTATTTTGATAACTGGACATCACACAGGAAAGATCTCTGGAGTCAAAGGCTCACCACTGTTGTTGAATGACAAGTATCATGCCCACATTGCAGCATCACCTGAATACTGTCAACCAGGGAAAGCAAACTGTACTATGGAAGTCTATTTCTATTTCCCATTTATACAGGCACATAAATGTTTCCATGAAATGCACACTCTGTGGTTCAAAGCAGTGCCTGCCCTCTGTATTTGCTCACACTCCTAAGAAATTACTACTTCCTTATTCTTTAAAGAGAAAAATCGCCCCAGAGAATGATCAGCCATCAGTTAAAATGGAACTAAAATTTGATCTTTAGTGTATTAGCTGGGAAATGTCAATTTTTGTTGCCCTTGCGACTAGGAGGTGTTTCGTATATTAAATTCCTACTGAAAATTGTTATGAGCAAAAATAATTCAGTTTTTTACTTGCCTAAATACAGAGATACATCTGCTCTGCAACAAAAATACAAAGCAATATGCAGTAAACAAAAAATGTTTATTTATATTGTATTATGACTAACCAGGGAAAATAGGTTTGGGGTTTTTTAAATGTAATTTTGTAATATTAATACAAATTTTAAATATTTGGAATGTTTCTATAATATCTTTTTCTCTAACAAAAGCATTTTGTTTTGCTGTTGCCAGTGTAAATCACTAATAGTGCTAGTGGATTCATGTCTCACAATGCTCAGAAAAAGCAAATTTCAATTAGCAATTTATTAATTCATACTCAAATAACCTAGAGGAGTTAAAACTGATAATATCTTCTGATTTTGTACACAGCAGAACTTAGTAAAAAGAATTGTGATCTCATCTCCAGACTTTGGATGGAAGTCCCTTTCCTTTAATTTATCAACATTCCTTTCCTTCAATTTATCACCTCACTCCTTTATTTAATCTCTCCAGTTCCTCTTTCTCCTTGCTGTAGGCCAGATTTGTGCTAACAGTCTGATGACGGACACGGGCATTAAAGTTGTCACAAGTGGCAGCTGTGAATGCTTTCGACATGAAGGAATCTTTGGCCCCTCCAGCGTTAAGTGTACTATTTAATTGCACAAGGAACTGGAATCTATTCGAAAGATGCCCCTTGCCATCAATACCCATGGAATACACATAACATTTGCAGGCATTCACAATATGCAAGGAAAAAATCAAACTAAGGCAACTTGGAACTACCTTAAAGCTGCTCTTCGTTATCGTGGTGGGGAGGAGGAATCCTTTACTCACCCTCCTTACATTTAAATTCCTTGCTTTCAGTTTTCATGCACTGCAAAATTGGCTCAGTGTGCATCTCAGCTCACATGCTACCACTGTTTTTGCCACTATGTTCTGCACAAATATAATGCTTGTCTTTCCCTTTGTCAAGAACCTATCTATATACATACAACTTCAATAAATTTTGGGCCATTTATTTCTGCTGGCCATTACTACTGTGATAACTGCATGATAATTTGGTATAATGGAACTTCCATCTTAAACATTTTTCAAAGACAGATATAAATACCAAATTACCCAAAGTAAGCAAAACTTTCTTCTCTTCCATTTTTTAATTTAAAAGCCTTTCCATAAGTTTAGTAGTTACAAAACTAGTGCACATTTTAAAACCCACCAGTATTCCTTGGACCTGTAACCTCTTCAGCCACAGCAACAATTCACACCCCTGTCGTAACCACTGCTGGACTGACGTTCTTCCTGCTGGAAGATATTTCGGAAAGCCATGTTAACTGACCCCATTTTCAGATCTCCTAGAACTGATTCTTGACTATTTCCAAGCTAGGTATCAGTTGCTCTTATCAACGTGTCTGAACCAGTCAGAGTATTATTTTCTTTCTTTACATAGCAAACGCACTTTATTACTCAGAGCTAAAAGTGAAGTCTTGAGCCCAGAACAAGGATGCCTATCCTCACACAAGTAATTATTGTGCAAACAAATACTCATTTCCTCCACAGTGAATGCACTTACTCGTAGCTTTGTGTGTGCCTCCGTGTGCATACACATCATCACTTGACATATCCATTTGCCAGGCAAGATACATTAGTCAAATATTATGTTCCAGGAAGACAAAACAAGTAATTAGTCATGTCAGATTTTCAACACTCGCATTACTACCAGCTTTTGTTTCCTCGCATGTGTTTTTTCAGATCAAGAACGCATCTCTCTTGGTTTTTTGCTATAATACAGGGTGAAGACATTGTTATTTCCTATATAGTACAACAAGTACAATAAACATAGGAAAAAACCCTTGAAATGCTAATGTCATTAAAAAAAGTATACAATTCATTGAAGAAATACAGGTAACACTTCACAACATGGAATCTGAACAAAGTGTTCTGCTTCGATTCAGAGTGGAAACTCCTCACTCTTAAATGTGCCTTTTGGCTAATTAATGTAATCAGAGTTTCACCCAGCTTGTCTGAAACAGGAAAGCAACTTACCTTTGAACATTGAGATCTCGAGTGAAAGGCCATATTGTTCAGAGGAGAGGGTATTTAGGTGCAAGGGAAAAAGATGGCTAAGAGAAACCATAAAACAAAATCTTCAAGGACTCTGAAACACATTGTCAGTACTTACACCAAAGGCACGGGTGTCAGTAACTGGGACAGTGTTTTCAGTGCACAGCTTCTTATCTCACACTGCACAGCACACAAAAAAACAAACATTTAAAGAATGTTCCAAACTAAGCATAAGCCCAAATTTACTATGCTACCTTTTCTTTATCTCTTTTAGATAAGTAATTATACATTTTATGTTTCTATACATACTAACTCTAAACTTTGGCACAGTTACAAGTAGGTAACACGGAATATCTGAACTCGTGGTTTTGTACAAAAAGGATATTTTTTCAGCATGTATAGAGTGGCCAGTCTTGAAGCTCGAAAGTTGGCTCTGACAGATCGATAAACAGCTTTCCGGAGACCAATAAGATGCTGACTGGGATGCTGTCCAGCTTTATTAAATGGGCAAGCAGCACTGACCCTGTCAAGCAAACTTGAAAAGTAAAATGTGATACAACTGTACAGATGTCCTAAAGTATTTTTAAAAGACAGTACATCAGTTTTCTTATCCCATTACTTAGAAAACTTTTTCAGACCACTCAGTAACTATGAGAGAAAAAAAATAATCCATCATATCAATGATATATTTAATCAAAATTTCAGATAAGCAGCCAGGATTCCTCAATAGACAGCCTGATTCTATTCGAATCTGAACCATGGCAGAGCTCCTGAGGACGTTTGTTTTCATCAAAGTTTTCCACACTGACACACTAAGGGTAGACAGGCCGTAACGTTATATCTGATACAAAACTACCACAAGCCCACTGTAAGCTTTAGAAGTTTTAACACACAGATACTTAACATATACCTCTTTATATGCAAATTTGTTCTTTAAATAACTTTTGCAGAAAAAAATGTGCTAATATATACTATTTTTCATGCAAAACATTACATTCTTTCAATGCTCTCCATGCAGAATATTCTCTAGGTTAACAAAAATATTATTTGAGTGGTGACATAGATTTTATCATCATGCAATGAATAACAGCTGTGTTTGTGGGAGTCTGTCAGGTAAACACAGGAAATGCATCCAACTATACAAGCATATTTGAAAATATATTTTGGTATCCACATATTCAGGTGAATATACCATTTAAAAGAAACTGTGCCATTTGCCTATTAGAATGCACTTCAGAATGGCTTTAGAACTGTAAGAAATTGCTTCATCTGGAAATAAACTGAATTGTGAAATGGATGAATGTTAAACATGTCTCTGTAACATTAAGCTGTAGAAAAGGAAAAAAAAAAAAAGATTAGTATCCAGTTATGTCTATTCATATACAGCCTGATGCCAAACCTATGACTGAGACCCTGAAAATGGCCTCGGTGCACTCTACTTGCTGTGACTGTTTTTACCAGAACAGACTCAGAAATGGACGTAGAGTGGACAACAGAACGATGAATTGTGATGAATTGTTGGGGGACTGGAAGCTTGCTTCTGCTCTCACCTTTCCCAGGGCACGGTGAGGAAGTGATTTCATGTCCACAGTCACTTAAAAGGGAAAAGCATACTGGGTGCCTGGCAAGACTGAGGTGGGTTGCTGCACTGGTCACTATTTCTGCAGCGCATCTGCCTGAAGAGCGGGCTAAGCCAGCAGACCTGACCCTGCTGGAAAAATGTCAGTCCTACTGCATGTGCTTAGCTGGACCATGCTGCACACCGTCCGGGACGGGAAACAGCTTATTGCCTTCCCTGTCAAATATGAAAAGCAATGCAGCCCACCCAGTGAGCAATGCTGGACCCATATCAGTATGTTAAATATGATCAACAAGGAGATTCATGCCAAATACCGCAGTATATTGAATACGCTAGCTAAAATACCCTATTAAAATATCTGCGTCCCATATCAAATTATGTGAGTGATATTAAAATGGTTTATATAACATCTCATAAAGTACTTAAAAATCTGCGTAAAATAAGAACAAGCTGTGTCAATTTCAATTTCTAAACCTAAATTTAAAATGCTAGCCTTGCCATACATTTCTCTAGGGAACACAGCGTGTAATAAAGTACGTGACAACCTCTAACGTTTCCCTAGCTTTTGAAGGTAACAACTGGAAGTGTTTATGGATAAACTCTTACATCAGTTTGTAGGCTCAAGTCTTGGATGAATCGTCAGAAGCAGACCCAAAGACAAGGAGTGAAACTCTTCTACCGTAAAAAAGAGAAAGTGGTCTATGTCCTGCTACAGCGATGTAAGCATTTCCAGCTCCTATACAGAACAAATCACAGAATCACAGAATGGTAGGGGTTGGAAGGGACCTCTGTGGGTCATCTAGTCCAACCCTCCTGCTGAAGCAGGGTCACCTACAGCAGGCCGCACAGGACCTTGTCCAGGCGGGTCTTG
>Ga0181612_177929_pt1 | contig 10552 bp, 5 predicted proteins | sample HoacroProtozoa21_FD_119630 | JGI IMG/M metagenome (GOLD analysis project Ga0181612, IMG submission 119630) | Hoatzin crop microbial communities from Cojedes, Venezuel. Combined Assembly of Gp0051906, Gp0051904, Gp0051908
ACAGCAACGGTATTTGGCAGCACTACAGCCTTAGCATCATCCACGTCCCAGGAGTCGTCCGATGATTCTTCCGGCTCTTCCGATTCCACACCACCGGAAAAGCCTGACGGAGACAGCGACAGTGATATGGGCACACCCCCGGATGGTGAACCCGGCGATTCTGATGGCGGATCTATGGGGACTCCTCCCGACGGAGAAGGCGGAGGCAGCGATATGGGCGGCGGCTCATCATCAGCTCCCTCAGAGTACACGGCTGTAAACACATATACGGAAGACACTGAAACTACAGATGAGACCTATGACTCCACAGGAAGCGACGAGAATGCCATCTGGAACAACGGCGGAACGGTGATTTTAAACAATCCCACGGTCACCAGGGACAGCGACGACTCTACCGGCGGTGATGACTCCAGTTTCTACGGCGTAGGTGCATCCATTCTTACAACGGAGGGCACAACTTATGTTAACGGCGGAACAATCACCTCAGACTCAGCAGGCGGCGCAGGAATCTTCTCCTACGGAGACGGTGTTACCTACGCAGCAGGGGTTACCATCAACACGGAGCAAGATACTTCGGGTGGTATCCATGTGGCCGGCGGCGGCACTTTGTATGCTTGGGGGCTTGACGTAACCACCAACGGCGGAAGTTCCGCAGCTATCCGGTCCGACCGGGGCGCAGGAACCATGGTAGTGGACGGCGGAACCTATACCTCCAACGGCAGCGGCTCCCCCGCCATTTACTCCACCGCGGATATTACGGTAAACAACGCCACCCTAACAGCCAACGGTTCCGAGGCCATCTGTATTGAAGGTCAGAATGTCATTCGTCTCTTTGACTGTGACTTAACCGGTAATATGGCAGACGACGACCAGAACGATATTACCTGGACCGTGATTTTATACCAAAGCATGTCCGGTGACTCCGAAGAAGGAACTTCCGAATTCTACATGGTAGGCGGTTCCTTAACTTCCGAGAACGGCGGATTATTCTACTCCACCAACACCGACAGCACCTTCCTTTTAAACAATGTTGACATTACCACTTCCGATGACTGCGAATTCTTCCTGCAGGTAACCGGAAATGCCAACGAGCGTGGATGGGGTTCCACCGGATCCAACGGTGCCAACACCACCTTTACTGCCATTGAGCAGGAAATGAAAGGAGATGTTATTTACGACTCCATCAGTAACTTAGACTTCTATATGGAAGACGGATCCACTTTAACCGGTGCCTTCATTGACGATGAAAGCTATGCCGGCGACGGCGGCGACGGAGAAGCAAACCTTTATATCTCCTCCGATTCCACCTGGGTGGTAACTGCTGATTCCACCTTAACCAACCTTTATAACGAAGGAACCATTGTAGATGAAAACGGCGATACCGTTACCATTGTAGGTACCGACGGCACCACCTATGTGGAAGGTGATTCTGATATTACTGTAACGGTAGAAAGCTACAGCACCACTGCTGATTTCTCCGGTGCATCCGAGACTCCCTCCTGGAGTGATTACGAGGTAGAAATGCCGGATACCTTAACCGCAACCTTGCTTGGTACCTCCACTGTTTCTTCCTCCTCTGACGATGCAGACAGCGAGGACAGCAGCACGACTCTGGCAGAGGATTCCCCCACCAGCACAGCAGTCATTATTGTAATTATAATTGTGGCAGCGGCTTTAATCGGTGTAGCAGCAGGCGCAGCATCCAAGAAAAAGAAATCAAAGGATGATGGCTCCTCTGAAAGCAAGGAATAAGTCCAAATCGAAAATGATTTGCCGGCAAGGCAATCTCATTCATCTAAAAATAAATCCCCGGGCTTGAGATTTCTCAAGTCCGGGGATCTTTTTATGTGTATAGGACTACTTTTCCGTTTCGCTCTTAGAATAGTCCTCGCCTTTATAATTAAGGACGATACACAGCACTCCTGTGCCGGCCACAACGGCGGCAAGGATTACGATTAAAATCGTTTCTACCATAATTAACTCCTTTTGCGGTTTGACCGCGGGACCCTACCCAGCCCGGAACATGCATACACAGCCTCAAGGGGTACATGAGGATACCCAAAGAGCGCATACACAAATAAACCTTGGGGAGGTTTGGTTCATCCAAAGGCCAAAGTATAAGTCCAATGTTGGTTGATTGTGTGGGAAAGATATCGGGGAAAAATCCCCTGAAGTTAATTAAGGCAGGGCTTGTGACCGTCCTTACCATGCAAAAACAAAACCACACGGTGTCCCACTGAAAAGACCTGACTAAGGACACTGTGATTACGATACTGAATATGACGAAGAAATCCTGCGGACAACAACAATAACAGAAGGACCAACGTAAAGCTGCCTCCTACCCGGCGGCTCATATGGGTCTGAGAATAAGACACAGAGCTTCGCACGGAAGACATGGTTGTCACCGCAATGCTTTGAATCTTGGAAATTGCCGGCGTCTTCTGAGTCATGGTCATTTCAGACGCAGAAAAATCCGCAGTGACAGATTCCTGATCTGCCACTACGGTATTTTCTAATGCTGCCTGAACACTGCTTCCGGTCAGTCCGGCGGAATACACCAGACACAGAAACAGAATCGCTATGAAGTTAAGACTCATAAAACGTCCCAGATTCATCCTTTATCCTCTAACGAAGATGCCAAATATCCTCATTGTACTGAGCAATGGTACGGTCGGAAGAGAAGAATCCTGCCTTGGCAATGTTAACCAGTGCCTTCTTATTCCAAGACTTACGATCCTCGTAATCCGCATATACCTTTTCCTTGGTATCGATGTACTCCTTCTGATCTAAGAGAGTCATAAACCAATCCTTTGAAATCAGCTCATGGTGCAGGCGACGCAAACTTTCTTCATCGCCGATGCGAAGCATCTCCTCTCCTATAATAAAGTCTACCAGCTCATGAATCAAGGGGTCATTTTCATAAATTGCATTGGAATTATATCCGGAAGTCTCATAAAGCTTAATAACATCATCCGGCTTTTTACCGAAGATATAGATGTTCTCATCTCCTACCAGGTCGCGGATTTCCACATTGGCACCATCCTCGGTACCTAAGGTCAGGGCACCGTTTAACATAAACTTCATATTACCGGTTCCGGAAGCCTCCTTGGAAGCCAGGGAAATCTGCTCGGAAATATCTGCGGCAGGAATAATCTTGCCGGCCTTGGTAATGTTATAATTCTCAGCCATTACCACACGGAAGTAGGGAGCTACCTCCGGATCGTTATTGGTCAAATCCGACAGGCAGAGAATCAAATGAATAATATCCTTTGCAATAATGTATGCCGGTGCTGCCTTTGCTCCGAAAATCATGGTAATGGGGCGCTTGGGCAGGTTACCCTTTTTTATCTCCTTATACTTATAGATTGCATACAGAGCATTCATCTGCTGACGCTTATACTCATGAAGACGTTTTACCTGAACATCAAAGATGGACTCGGGATCCAGTGTCATGCCCTGGGTCTGATTTAAATACTGAATGCAAGTCTGCTTATTGGCACGCTTAATCTGCTCCAAACGGGTCAGCACCTGCTCATCATCTGCATACTTTAACAGATCCTCCAACTTATCCGCATCCTTTTTAAACTCAGGTCCAATGAGGCTCTCAATATAGGAAGCCAGTTCCGGATTACAGTGTAAGAGCCAGCGACGGAAGGTAATTCCGTTGGTCTTATTATTAAACTTCTTGGGGTAGAGCTTATAAAAATTAGCCAACTCCGTGTTTTTCAAAATCTCCGTATGAAGGGCAGCCACACCGTTTACAGAGAAACCGTAATGAATATCCATATGAGCCATATGTACACGCTTCTCATCATCAATGATGTAAGTGCTCTTATCATCGGTGGTCTTGCGAATCCGGTTATCCAGCTCACGAATAATCGGAAGCAGGTGAGGTACCACCTCCTCCATGTAATCCATGGGCCACTTCTCCAGCGCCTCTGCCAGAATAGTGTGGTTGGTATAAGCGCAGGTCTTGCTTACCACGTCAATGGCCTCATCCATGGTGAATCCTTCCAGCTGCAGCAGACGAATCAGCTCGGGGATTACCATGGAAGGATGGGTATCGTTGATCTGAATGGCCACATGCTCATGAAGCTTGTGAAGATCCACACCCTTATCCTTTGCCTCCATGAGAATCAGCTGTGCTCCGTTGCTGACCATAAAGTACTGCTGATATACACGAAGCAGCTGACCATCCCGGTCACTGTCATCCGGATATAAAAACAGGGTCAGGTTCTTATTGATATCTCTCTTGTCAAAGGAGATGCTGTCATTCCCAACAATAGACTCATCAATGGAATCCATGTCGAAAAGATGCAGACGGTTCACACCCTCTACTCCGTAACCGGGAATATCAATATCGTACATTACGGAACGAACCGTATGGCTACGGAAGGGAACCTCAAAGGAAATCTCCCGACGCTCCAGCCAGCTGTTTCTGGTAATCCAGGGATTCTTCCACTCCTGCTGCTTGTGATATGCAAAATGCTGCTCGAATAATCCGAAGTGATAATTTAAACCGATACCGTCTCCCGGCAGATTTAAGGAAGCAATAGAGTCTAAGAAGCAGGCAGCCAGACGGCCCAGTCCGCCGTTACCCAAAGAAGGCTCCAGTTCGCACTCTTCAATCTCCTCGATTTTCTTACCCTTGGACTCTAAAAGTTTCTTCACATCATCATAAAGTCCCAGGTTAATCAGGTTATTGGATAAGAGCTTACCGATTAAGAACTCGGCGGAAATATAATATACCTTCTTCTTTCCGGAAATTGCGGGGCGCTCTTCCATTTCCTGCTTGGTAAGAATCATTAATCCCTGGAACAACTCTTCGTTGCTGCACTGATCAATGCCTCTGCCAAAGTAACGCTTCATGATTTCTTCGAATTTCTTTTCCATGTCACACTCCTTTTTCTGAATTTCTGTGGATACTGCCACATTTGCCGAGGTGTTTGCTGCACCTTCTTCACTTCTTACTGTTTCTTTTACAACGTCGTTTCTTTTTTCTTGTGTCTCTTGTTTTTGTCTGCGTTTAAAAAACATTTTCCTACCCTTTCTTTTTATCCTGAACCGAGTCCCGCATTAAAAGCGATGCCTGGTAATACCTGTGTTCCGTACGTCGGATAATATTTCCTTCCATCTGACTTACCAAGAAATCCACGGAAGAGCCTACCATGTCCTCCATAGGCTGAAGCACTGTGGTAAGGGATGGTTCCATGTATTTCCCCAGGTCAATTCCGTCAAATCCCATGACGGAAATATCCTCAGGAATCCGAAGCCCTGCCTCAAAGATTGCTTTGTAAGCTCCCAGAGCCACCATGTCAGAAATGCAAAAGAGAGCATCAGGCCGAAGGCCTTTTTCCAACATCTTTCGGGTTACCTCATAGCCGTTGGCGGCAGAAAACTCCGGCAGACTTTCGTCCTGATACAGAATCAACTCTTCCCGCACCTTCATACCGGCCTTCTCTATGGCCCTGCGGTATCCCCGAAGACGCTGAGCTCCTACGGAAAGATCCTTCTCCTTACCGGCAATCACCGCAATGTCCCGGTGACCGTGATCAATGAGATACTTGGTAGCCAGGTAGCCCTCCCGTTCATCATCAATGGATACGGAAGCACATTCCGGCTCCGGGCGGTTTACATTATGGGCCACGGTACACATGACGTATGGCACCGTAAGCTGCGATAAGGTATGACCTGTATCATCCATTTTACCTCCCAGGAAAATGATTCCTTTGAGGCGCTTCTCTTTGGAAAGTTCCACAGCCTCCAGGCTGCTGCTCTTATCCTCAGAGACGGGATATAAAAGAAAGTCATATCCCCGTTCCTTTAGTTCCTTCTGGAATAATCCGTAGGCATTTTGAAAGAAAATGTTGTCAATACCACGAACCATAAGGGCCACCGTATTAGACTCCGTCATTTTCAGGTTCCGGGCGCTGTTATTGGGGACGTAGTGATATTTTTCCACCACCTCCAGCACCCGGCGTTTGGTGTCTTCATTTATGGCGGGGTCATTGTTAATTGCCCGGGAAACCGTACTGATTCCCACCCCGCATTTTTCTGCAATATCTTTAATGGTCAGGTTCTTCATGATTTTTTACCGGTGGATTTTCCCTTTGCCTTCTCAGGCTTTACCGGAAGACGACCATAGATGGACGTCAACTCCCGAATTTCCTTTGCCAGGTCCTTGGTAAGGGCCTTTTGATCCATGCGCCACTGCCAGTTCTCTCCCAGAGTGGAGGGCATATTGATGCGAGCCTTATTATCCAATCCCAGATAATCCTGCATGGGAATCACACAATAATCTGCCACGGAAGCTACGGCCTGGCGAAGAAGAGCCTTGGCCAGTTGCTTATCGGAAGGATTCTTCAGTCCCACATAGGCAGCTGCCTCTTTTTTCTCGGCGTCGGAAATATTGGAAAGCCATCCCACCAGGGTCTCATTATCATGAGTCCCGGTATATACCACGCAGTTATGCTCGTACCGGAAGGGCAGATAATCATTCAAGGAAGCAGGACCGTCTTTTAAGTCCCGTCCGTCAAAAGCAAACTCCAACACCTTCATATTGGGGAAGCCGGTGTCCTTTACCAGTTTCCGAACAGAGTCTGTAATATATCCCAGATCCTCTGCAATAATGTTAAGTTCCGGAATCTCTGCCTTTACTGCCTTAAAGAGGCTCATGCCGGGGCCCTTCTTCCAGGCGCCGTTACGGGCAGTCTCTTCGGAAGCCGGAATAGAATAAAACTCATCGAAGCCCCGGAAGTGATCGATTCGAACCACATCGTATAAGCGAACGCACTGCTTGATGCGAAGAATCCACCAGGCATAACCGGTCTTCTTATGATACGGCCAGTTATAAAGAGGATTGCCCCAACGCTGTCCGTCCTCGGAAAATCCATCGGGCGGGCAGCCGGCGATACGGGTGGGTTTGCGGTTCTTATTAAGCTGGAACAACTCCGGGTTAGCCCAGACATCGGAGGAATCCTCTGCCACATAAATGGGAATATCTCCGATAATGCCGATGCCCTTTTTGTTGGCATATTCCTTTAAGGCGTTCCACTGCTCATAGAATTTAAACTGAAGGAACTTATAAAATCCGATCTCCTTTTCATGAGACTTGGAAAACTCCTTTAAGGCCTTCGCCTCTCTCATGCGAAGTTCCCCGGGCCACTGCTGGAAGCTGACGCCGCCGTTGGCATCTTTAATGGCCATAAAAAGGGTGTAATCCGTCAGCCAGTAGGCGTTCGCCTTAACAAAAGCTTTATATTCCTTACTATCTGAAAGTCCTTTCTCCAAAAATCTCTCATAGGCCTTTCGAAGCAAAGGATATCTCCGACGGTACTGGAGTCCGTAATTTACCTTTCGGTCTCCGGTCAGCCGGGCTTTCCTGCACTCCTCCTTGGTAAGAAGACGCTCCTTTACCAGAGTATCCAGACTAATGAAGTAAGGATTGCCGGCGAAGGTGGAAAAGGACTGATAAGGAGAGTCTCCGTAACTGGTGGGACCCACCGGCAAAATCTGCCAGTAACTCTGACCGGCCTTTTCCAGAAAATCAACAAATTCATATGCTTCCTTGGAAAATCCTCCAATGCCGTACTCTCCCGGCAAAGAGAAAATCGGAAGTAAAATACCGCTTGTTCTCATAGCTCCCTCCTTTTGGAAACGTTTTCACGATGTGACTATAACATGGTTTGGAAACGTTTTCAATCCCCAAAATAAAAAACCGCAGGAAATTTTCCTGCGGTCTTTTTATCGAAATGTCAAATGCTGCCGTTTCATTTGCGGCACCGGTTATCACAATCAACTAACCTGGGCGTTTTGATTAAACTCTGTAACGTAGGCAATGAACTCGTTTCCCGGAACCGGCTTGGAGTAATAATATCCCTGACAGTAATCGCAGCCAAGCTCCACCAGCTTATCCCGCTGCTCCAACGTCTCTACTCCTTCCGTAACGATTCGGCGGTCCATATCCTTAATCATCTTAATGGTGCTGGCAAGAATTACGTCTCCCATAACCCCCTTGTCTGCATCCCAGAGAATACTCTTATCAATCTTAATAATATCAAAGTCCATGGAGAAAATATTCTGAATGTTGGAATATCCCGTACCATAATCGTCCATGGAAAAAGTAAATCCCATGGCCCGGAGTTCATCCATGGTCTTTTTGAGGCGGTGATGATTCTCCACTGCTGCCGACTCTGTAATCTCCAGATTGAGAGAAGATGCGCTCACACCGTATTTATCCATAATGCGCTGGAAAGTGGCCGCCAAATTATCTGCCATGCACTGTACCGTGGAAAGATTTACCTCCACAAACTCCACTCCCAAATCCTGCAAATGATTCTGAGACATAAACCGGCAAACTTCCTCAAAGACAAACTCACCAATCTCAATAATGGTACCGTTCTGCTCAGCCACCCGGATAAACTCATCGGGAGGAACAAATCCCATATCCTCATCAAAGAGACGGATCAGCGCCTCTGCCGAATGAATCATGCCGGTGGTACTGTCCCAAATGGGCTGATAGTACACTTTAAAACTATGATTCTCCTGGGCTCTGGCAAGAGCCTGGGCTACTTCCTGCTCCCGGAAGATGGGCTTTAAATCATCTCCCTGAAGGAATCGATAACGCTCGGTGGATAAGGGCGGTTCCACCCGATCTATTACCGTGGACAGCAAATCAATGCTGTGGAATTCCTCCGGTACATGTACCAGAAAGATTACTTCCCGAAACTCCAGAGACACGCCCTTGTACTCCCAGTCCATAACGGCGCATCGTTTCAAATCTTCTTCCATGTGATCCACCACGGAATGATCCGACTTCTTATAGATAAGACCAAAATTCCCCTGTCCCAAATAGTAAGGAACCACATCCTTATGCTCCCGTTCCAGGGACTTTCCTAAAATTGCCAGAATATTATTAATGGCTGATATTCCAAGAATACTCATGTATCTTGGGAGATTTACAATCTTAATAACGGCCACGTGGAAGTGATTGCCGCTTTCAATAAGACGCTGACATTCCTTCTCGAAGGACTTGCGGTTATAAATGCCGGTCTTTGGATCATATACATCGGACAAGTCTTCAATGGTCACCAGAATTCCCACATAAGAAACGGACTGAGCAAAAAGCTCAATGAGCATCCGGGGATTAATGGCCTGCACCACAACCGACACAAACATTCCTCCGATAAACAGCACCAGAAACCCGGCCCGTCCTCTGGGCATAGCTTTCCGAAACCGGATAAGGTGTACCAGAATAAAAAGCATATACAAACTGGTGGAGATATACAGCCAGTAAAATAATACGCCGTGGGTATAGGTAAGGTCCGGCTCGAATAAGAAGATTACCGGAGTAAACAACTGTACAATAAACAGACTAATGGTGACACAGAAAGGAAGAGCTGTTGCCCAGTACCAATCCACCTTGCCCCGGTAAGTCACACCGGAGGAAAAGACCACATAGGAATAAATCATGGCCGGTGACATATTATGGAAAAACAGGAAAAAATAATTAATCCAGAATCGGAATCCAACGGAATAATTCTCCGGATAAGAAATGGTATATGCACTGATAATATCAAATACCGCCGCCAGAGATGCCACTACAACCACAGCAAAAAAAACCCTGTTTTCGATACGCTTTAAATCTTTCGCAAACAGGATTCCCAGGATGGTGATAATTGATACGGCCAGCGCGCACACATCATAATGAATATTATATAACATCCCCTTTTCCCTACCCTTCCTTGGTGTAGCTCATAAATTATAACATGATTTGTCCGGAATGCAAAAGCATAGTTTTTCCTTTCATTGACGACATATTTTCCCTGGGGTAAGATAGGTAGGAACCCCTTTTTATAAGGAGTGAACAGGATTTTAGGGAGGACATATTATGAAATTTATTTCCTGGAATGTAAATGGTCTTCGGGCCTGTGAAAAAAAAGGCTTCTGGGATTTTTATAAGAAAAGCGCACCGGATTTTCTTTGTCTGCAGGAAACCAAAATGCAGGAGAGCCAGCTGTCGGAACTTACCGGAGAGGAAGAACTTTCCAAAGTTCATATGTTTATGAATTCCGCTGAAAAAAAGGGCTATTCCGGCACCATGATTTTAACATCTCATGAGCCCTTGTCCGTCTCTTACGGCATGGGCATTCCGGAGCACGATACAGAGGGTCGGCTCATTACACTGGAGTATACGGACTTTTACCTTGTGACCTGCTATACCCCCAATGCCCAGCGGGAACTGACCCGGTTGGATTATCGCATGACCTGGGAAGACGCCTTCAAGGATTACCTTTTATCCCTGGATCAGAAGAAACCGGTTATTGTCTGCGGTGATTTAAATGTGGCCCACGAAGAAATAGACTTAAAAAATCCCAAGACAAATCGCGGAAACGCAGGCTTTACGGATGAGGAGCGGGGAAAAATGACTGACCTTTTAGCGGCCGGTTTTACCGATTCCTTCCGGTACTTTTATCCGGATAAAGAAGGAATTTATTCCTGGTGGTCCTACCGCTTCAAGGCCCGTGAAAAAAATGCCGGTTGGCGGCTTGAT
>Ga0181612_178508_pt1 | contig 10552 bp, 3 predicted proteins | sample HoacroProtozoa21_FD_119630 | JGI IMG/M metagenome (GOLD analysis project Ga0181612, IMG submission 119630) | Hoatzin crop microbial communities from Cojedes, Venezuel. Combined Assembly of Gp0051906, Gp0051904, Gp0051908
ACGGTTGGCCTTCTGGGCTGCGAGTGCACGTTGCTGGGTCATGTCCAGCTTTTCATCGACTAGTATACCCAAATCCTTCTTGGCAGGGCTGCTCTCAATCCCTTCATGCCCCAGCCTGTATTGACACCTGGGGTTGCCCCGACCCATGTGCAGGACCTTGCTCTTGGCCTTGTTAAACCTCATGAGGTTCACATGGGCCTCTCTTCTCAAGACGTATAATTACCTTAATTCCTTTCTGTTTCAGAGACACTTTAATCAGGAGTAAACTAAATAAAGCTCAAAACAGAGATTATTGCTATAAATGCACTTATAAAAAAAGTAAAGGAAGTACAGAACACTGCATACAATGTAGACTAGGATTTTGTTTTCTGTTTTATTCTTTTAGATCTGACTACCAAACGTGTTACAGAAAAAATAGTGCAAAAATCAAAGCTCACTCTCCTGGTTGTTGCTGCTGTCTCACAGACTGCCACTTCTGCTGCAAGCCTGTAGATCAGGTACAGATCAGCTCGCTGAGCTTCAGGCACTTTTTGAGAATTAGACCTTTTAAATTTTAAATTCTTCCATTAAATTATTTTATGTAAAAGTACAGCCAGTTGATCCTGACAAACTGGGAGCAGGAGGAATGCTACCTCTAGAAGACTTTCAGGACTTTCAGAGTGTTGCGCAGAATTAGACTGAGCTCAGAAAATCTGCAACCTGGATTTTAGTTGCAAATGTAAGACTTGTGATGGAATAGTTTGATCTGGCTGGTATGAAGTAGTACTGAGAAAGAACCTGTTTCTTTCTAGTGTGTTCATCCATTTTCGCTATTCAGCACAACGACAAAGTGCAAATTGGATGCAAATAACTCTCAGCAGAACAATAAAATTAATTAGAAGGAAAGCAATTTTGATTATCTCTTCTGCTTGGTCATTTAATGAGTTTATACTAGACAGATTATATCTATGGCAGTTCTTTATTAAATAAAACCTTTACTAATAAAAGCAACAGTAAAGTCTTTTGGATTTCGCTGCCCTGAGAGAATCTAACGTGGTACAGAGAACTTTACAAATTCTAATCCATCAGAAAAAAAGAATATTTCCTTCCTCTGTGACTGATAACACTAATCTGAATTTAAATGGAAATCTAGGTGACAGGCACTGATATTTTGTGAGGGAGTTGTTTAATGATTCCTGAAATCCAGTAGAATATACTCTTTCCCATATTTAGCTTAGATGACTTCGAGCCTGTATTTTGTTGTCTCTTGAAATATCTCAATGTCTATACAGTGAAAATGTTCTCTTTGCCCTTATTAGAAGCAGGAATGAGGATGCACCCTCGGAGTCATAGTGAAGACAAGGTGCCCGTGTCTACGCGTAGTGCACCAGACGTTCCCAAAAGTGTTCCGTGCACGGAGGTGAGCTGGCAGGGACCAGCACACAGCTAGGCCAGCAAACCTTTTCTCACCGCTATGCTGCACACAGAGATGATTTGGGGGCTGATCCCTGGAATAGGCACAGCACCACAAAATCATTTGGTAGACTACAAACTGGCATGGAACAAAAGCAGCACAGGGACCATTCTGACAGTATAGATCATTTACAGTGCTCAGGAAGGCCCTCAGGCATGGCCGAATTTACCACTGTAGCCATAGCCAGCTTGACCCAGACATAAAGAGGGATCTAGGAATTTTGTTCACATCCAAAGCAACACTTTGCAGGAAAGTTTCAGATGGCTTTGAGGCAAAATCAGAGGTTTCATGTCAGAAAATCCACACCACATCCTTTCATGTGCGAAAGTAACAAATGATTTTGGACAGGTGGTTCTGAGTTTCACTATTCCTTGCCAAATTTTTTTAATTCTTGATCACTGACATCACTATTGTCATGAGAAGTTCCCAACTCCTGCCAAGGTTTTGCACAGCTGGGCGCTTTGGGCAGACACTGAAATTAGTCTTTCGACAGCAAGACCATTTAAAAATCTAAGAAAATGAGTCTATTAAATATAATAGAAATACAGGGCTAAGAAGTCAAGAACTCAGTTTAATCTACACTTTGCTTACTTCTGAGCAAGGGTAAGTATTTCTAGACAAATTCTGACACATACTTGATATACTTCTAAAACTTCTAAGGAAATTATTGCTGCCACCTGTCTCAAAAGTGTCAGTAGGTAAGTAGCGTTACTAGAAAGTTTTTCTCTAATAGTTAATCCAAGTCTTCTGGCATTTAAAAAATAAAAAACTATTACTTGTTCTGCCCCAAATGAAGTGCAAGCAACCTTTCACATGCTAGAAAAATATGTATTATATGCCCAATCTTAATTTGCTCAAAATTGATTTGTAAAACCTCTTGTCTACCTTATTGAATGACTGTTTGCTCACTTGCTTGCTCTCGCTCTCTCTTGGTCATCATCAGTGTTGAAAAATGCAATGTAACTTCTTCTGTATAATGTTCATATTAACATACTTCTAGATGACACAGGCAGTGCTGCAAAGAGGCTGTATCATTGACTCACACTCAGTTTAGCCTTCTCCATATTCCCCAGATCCTTCTCTGGAGTGTTATGACCCCACCTAATAACTATTCATTGTATATTTATGCAACTGTTTCTTTTCCTTCCTAAATTTATTTTGCTTGTGCTTGTTTTCATTGAACTCCACTGTGTTATTTTGCTCCCTTTCTAGAATTTGTCAAGATCATTCTGAATCCTAATCCTAAAGACTTTCATCCTCTGCCCCCTCTGTGGAGTCACACTCAGGTGGTTTGGAGCAGAACTCACATATAGCTCCTTAGACAATAATGCAATGCCCTGAATCAAACATTCATAATGAAAGATATTTGACGGGACATCAGATGAATGGTATTTTCCAAGGCTGTCCCACTGCAAGACTTAATCTAATTTCTAAAACTCATCTCCAGCTACCATTCTTCTTCATTCATTATGAATTCTTCCTTCAGTGATTTCTCACAAACAAGTGTTTCCCCCTCCCTAAAACCACAGGAAATAAGTGCAGTGATGTAATGTAGACTAGAGCTGTAATGTAGATGAGAGCTTCTGATAACACAGTGAGAAACAGGGAATGCCCCAATTGGGTTAGTCATGAGGGAGAATAATTTATTTGATCCCCTATTCTGCGCAGATATTCTTCCAAAATTCTTCTTAATGTCTTAGCTCCCTATTCCTTTTCCCTTGCTTTGGGAAAGGCCTAATGAGAAATCTCATCACAGGACAAAAAAAGTAACAGCCCCGGGAGATGAATCATCTTTTCTCTCCTAGCTGACCTGAGACAGTGTTTGCAACTCTGCCGTTTCAAGCAGGCAGTTGAATTAACTGACTTTCAAAGGTCCTGATGACGTGGGTACTTGCCACTGATGGAAAGAGTTTTTCAAAATATTTCAGGTAAATATTTTTTTTTTTAATTAAGGTCTTTCAAATCAGAAAATTTCCCTGAAGATTAGTCAGTTTTCCTGTAATGTAGGGTATTTATAAACATTTCAGTAATGTTTTTACTTAAGAATTAATTAAAATTGTAGTTTATCACCCCCTCGTGTATCATACTAAACACTGAAGGTTTTTAGTTAAAAAAGTGGGTTAGCAAAAAAAATGTTTTTTATTAAAAACAGTTTCTTTAATTTTTAAGTAAAAATGATGTTTTTAATAAAATCAGAAACAATGAAAAAGCAGTACGAAAAACTTTTCAAGCAGTGTAAAATGTATTTACCAAACTTTGAAAAAGTAGGAAAATCTTTGGCAGTCTTGAATTTTTATTTTACAATATCATTTTCTAATTTTTCATTGGTGATGTCTTATTTTCTAAAATCTCCTTCATTTAAAGCATTTCTTGTGTTAATCAGCATTAAAGATTCCTCCTTAGTTGCAGGATCCTGAGCTCTGGTGCATCTCCTCCTGAAGATCCAGGGGGCAGCTTAGCAAAGGCTATTCCCAGGCTTTGCCCAGGCTTTGTGCTTAGCCTGGATACAGTCTATCATTTGTATTTTCCTGACACGTCATGAAGTGAAACAAGCCAGCTTCTCCTAGCAGAGCTTCGCCATAAGAATTTCTTTATCTCACTCTGCACAGACTGTTCGAAGCCCTCTCTTTATCCTGCATGTGTTTTCCAGATTATTTTTTCAGTCTTTTGTTGCACAGCTATGTGAATCGGCTCAGACTGAGTTAAAAAAGTAATGCCACATTCAGGGTTTATGTTGTCGGAAAGGAGCAGGGAAACTTTTTTAGGTGAGCGGGGGGAGCAGGGAAGTTTAGACATTTGCCATTCATTAAAACTGCTCTTCCTAGTGCTGCCGAGGAGACTATAGCTCATGCTTTGTGTGTTTTTCTAAAGGAATTGCAAGCACCTTTATGTTTAACTGCAAATTGCTAGAGATATACTTCGCTAGCTCAGTGACAAACTGTATCCTATTTAAGGTGCAGAACTGAGAAGTGTCCTCTAGCTTTATGGCACTTCTTTGTGATTTTTCAGAAATATTGCTACTACCCTAGCACTGTTTTTTTACAACCAGGTACCTGTGTATTTAAGAACGGAAAGCTTCAGAGGTGATAGAATGACTTACTTCTAACTTACTATAGTAAAGTACAGGCATAGAGGAGCAGGGCAAAACGCCATTTTCCATGGAGAAGAAAACATTAACCTTATTGATGTTCGAAACAGACCCGTGGGAAGTAGAAATGCACTAAGAATGAATTTTGGCAAAATGTATGCTGATGGGTTAAAGATGCAAATGCTTTAATGGAGTGCAAGAAAACTTGCAGGTCAAAAAGGATAGGATTCCCTTCCCCCCTGCTCTGCTTGAATATTTCTTCCAGGGATTTGAGAATTGCAGGATGACGTGGAAGGAGGTAATAAAACCCTGCAAGGCTCCGGGTGTTTCGCTGCCTGGCCTTGCTCACAGCAGCTCTAGACACTTAAAATTAAAAGTCCCAGGGAGTGAGTGAGTCATCTTGCTTCTCCCCTTCAGCAGTGGCAGGCAGAAGAGGCTGAAGATTCCCTTTGCAAATGTCTGGATCTTGCAAGCTTTAGTCAAATCAGAACAGTAATTTCTTTATGTTACTGAAGAATGGCAACAAAACAAAAAAACCTCAGATTCTGAGATCTAACAATTCTCAGTCTCAGTGTGTCAGGCTGCTCCATTACCAAACCTTTTCAGTGGAAAGAAAAAGAAAAGAAAAAAATGTCTTTGCTTTTATTCCAGACTCCTCATTTTTTCCCTTTTTTTAAGTGCTGTGTGGCTCTTAATTTGGAATTGTTGACTCTCTTCTTGTCCTGACGGTCACAGGGGACGTACAGCATGCATACCGTATCATTGGGAAGCGGTTCAGGAAGCTGCCACGTCTGTAGGGCTGCAGCACACAAAGGAGGCGGAGGTAACAGGAATACCTTCTACTTGACAAACTTGGAAATTCTGGTGCCACATCAGCAGAGGCATATCCCAGCACAGCGCTTTTCAGTGACTGCAGAAGTGAAACATGCACCATAGGAGTAATTCAAGGCACAAAGCTCTTCCCAAATGCCTGTTAATTTCTGCCTTTCTGCCCCTCGCATCGCAGTCAGACTTAATAGATGATATTACACACTTCAAAGCTCACTGTTTAAAACAAAGTAGCTAATTCCATTTAGGAAACTAGGAACTTACTACCTCTGTATCCAAAAGACTCACAATCCACTCTGCAAACTAGGGAAGAACTGAGGCACAGAGAGACTGAGAGTATATCTACACCATGTAGTACAATTCCACATACAAATACCTGGGCTGACTCGGGAGTCAAAGCCTAACCAGCACAGCCACTCAATGTTGCTCCTACCCTCAGGTTCCCATGGCTTCTGGTACTAGAATTCACTCAGGCATGTCTGGATGATGTTGTAACTCCCATGCAGACATAAATGTCACTCTTAGCTAGCTTCAGTACAACTATGCTCACATTCTGAATACCCATCATATATGAAATTACAATTTTTTTTTACCTAGAGGTTTGGAGAGGGACTTGGAGCGACATGTGTGAGATACCTTACCTGGGTCTGGCCCCATTGGGTAGTTTTTTAATGGAGCATGTATAAACCCCTTCATTTGTAAACACTTACGTGTATTTGCAATTCTGAGAACTGTGAAGAGCCATTGCAGGAACAATTTGTCACTGCATTAGCAAGGCCAAACAGTGACTACCTGTACGGATACTCTCCCTGTAGGGATAACAGCACAAATACAGGCACTGATTTGTTTGCTCAGTCCCTAACAATAGCAAAGTATTAATTAAAGAAGCACTTTTCTTCACGTACCTTTTTACACCCATTTAACTGTATACCTGGAGCTAAATTGCTGCAGTGCTCTAATGTGGGGCAGCTATACTTTGATAAACACCTGTGGTTTAGATTATTTGGTACAGAGGTAAAACCATACAATATTTTCTTCTAATACACCCTGTGTTTTGGCACATAGTTTGGCCAAATGCTAACCATTAGGACTGATCTTAGGACAGCCATGTGCCTGCCTCAGAAGCCTTTCTGGAAAAGTTTAGTGAACGTTGGTCAGTTGCTCCTTAGAGCCCAGTATGCCAGGTCGGAGCTCCCACACAGCATTTTGTTGCAGGTGCTCTGAGAGTAAAAGAGCGAGTGCTCACTCAACCATGGCTCTATCACAGACACGATGGGCCTGAGGACAGAAGAACCTGCTGAAGAGCCTTCTGTAAAAGCCATCCTCCGAAGTATCAGAGCTGGCATAATGTGCTGATTATTAAGAGTTATAAAGATCCATACTTGGATCTGAGACGTCAAAATATGCAGAAAAGAACAGTGACAGAAACTTGAAAGCGATCATAAAAAGCTTATGTTAGGAGCAATAAGGTGAGACAAATACCAACATTCAGAGAAGAGTGAAAGGGATAAGTGAGCTTTTCCCAGAAGTCGTGTTTTATGTAGACAGAGCAAGTTAATACGGGCATTTAAATGTGAACACTAAAGTATCCAAGTAATATTTTTCAAATGTTTTTAAAAATTCAAAGAAATCGTAAAGACAACCATATAGATGAGTGTTGGATTATCTAGAAAATAAGCGCAATTACGGACTTTCCTCAGCTGATGACTGATGTTCAGTCATCTCTTTTGCCTGTCCTCGGTGCCCTACTGAATCACCTGAACATAAGGTCCTGGTATGGGGAACAGAGCCAGTATCCCACTTTCCAGATCAGAGTGAACCAAGTAATTTACACATTATTTACAATCTAAATTCTGTGATTGTATGAAATACAAAATGAAATGTGTGCACAAGGCCCTCTGATGTCTAATTGCTCTGTACAGATATCCTTGTGTATGTGCTGAACACTGATACAAACTTAACACTTGCACCTCCAATGTCCATTTTACAGTAAAAATCAAAGTGGCATGAAGTGGCTGAAGCGTTATGGCAGGATAGCAGCTGTTTGCCATCCAACTCCGTTATATTAATACCCCCCACTCCGAAAGAGAGCTGCAGGACTTAGATGCCAAGCTGGAGGAAGTATTTATTTTTCTGAAACAACATCTGGCGCTTTAATGAACTCCACAGGTGGCTGTGTTGGTGGTTTCTAGTCTCTTATGTGGTTAGAGCTCTGTGTGGAGAGCTTAAAAAGCCCATCATGTCAATGACTGCTTCATTCAGCCTGAACTATTTTCGTTGGACTTAGGGATACTGTGGGATCTGTATAACCTCACTAGGGCCTCTGCTGAAGTAGGTGCTTAAAAGCATCTACAGTTCAGACCGGAAAAAGGGATGCTATGTTTGTGTGCATAAAGTTTAGCACAGGCAAGACACCATCTGACCAGTCTTTCTGAAACATCTTATCCAATTTAAAATATTCTTGTCCTTAATAAGGGGATAAAATATATTATACGTCTAAACTAAAATAATATTTTAAGGCTACCAAATCAAGCACCCAAATACAAAAATTTGAAACAACTAACACTGCCTATAAGGAAAATGTTCAGTCAAACAAACTGTTAAAAGTACACCTTGTTCTTTTCTTACCAGAAATATTTTTGGACACTTAACACAGCCCTCAGCCAGATTGTTTTAGACTGGCTGTAATTTTCTGTAGAACACTGAAATTGTGATTTGCTAATGCAATATTGCCTCAGACCATTTCTTAGTGCTCCCCTCGTAATAGCCCATTGTTAGCAACACATTTGTTCACACTTCCCAATTTTCCCCACTGGAGACATAAAAGTGTTTGGATACAAAAAATTCCTAGCGTCTTACTGCTTTACAGCTTTTTACCCACTCAGTGAGGTAGATAAAGGGCATTGATAACTAGACCGAGATAACAGAGATCAAAGAACCACATTTTTGCTACATCTCTAGTTCAGTTTAGGACTGTCAAGTTGGTCAAAAAGTTCACAGAGGCAGCTACTGGGAGATTTCATGCAGATGCAGAAGCCCTGTGAAGTGTAAGTTATGGAGCTAGTCCAAACTTCTGCCAGATCCTGGCCTCCTAGGAACAGCCTCAGCTTGCAGTTCAACTGTTTAAAAAAAAAAAAAAAAAAAGAAATGAAAAAGACAGAAATAAGAAACTAATCAGCTTCATGAGCAGCAAAAGAAATAAAGCCTGGTTTCCTCTGTCTCTGCTAAATTACCTGGTGTTTTGTCCGATAACATGCGTGTGCTTTCAGTGTTGCTTTCCCAGAGCAGGGTGTAGGAGCTCTAACTCAGGTCTCTCTTCTACTCAGCATCCCATTTTCACAAAACTTATAAGGGCATAATATTTCCAAGGCCTCTAACCCTCTCTCAAGTGTAGCTAACAATGGTCAAAAAGCTAAAATATTGTCAGGATGGGAAGAGAAAGACACTATAATTGCTAAAGCCTTGTTAGTTTAAGAAATTGGATCAAAAAATTAAAGTTTCAAAGAGGCACTCTGCACCATGTCCACCTGTTAGGTACCCTGATGTGTTGGTATAGGGAGGAATTTTTACATAAGCAGAAAAGCCTTTTTCTCTCCCTTTCACTGATGCTCAGCAAGGTTATTCTCCAGGCCCATACAGTGTTTAATGGATGGGGTCAAACTGGATGAGGCTATATGCAGCTATATTCAGGGTAAACAACTGGCTTCAGTAGGGCCCAGGACTTCAGCTCGGAAGTTTTACCATGGGCATGTAGTGGAGTCTATGGAGTCCTCAGGCTCCACAACTGAACAGAGGTCGAAATGCCACGTTATCTGTGAACTGATGATTCATTCATACCCTGAGGAGGCTTGTGAGGAATGATGGAGCGAACTCTGTTACTCTGAGTCCTGAGTGACAGCGTTGAGTAATTCTCTGTAAGATGTTTACATTCCTTTAGTTGTAGCTTGCCACCAAGTCTAGGGTTTGACTTTCAGCTGTAGTGCTTAACTTTATATCACTTGAGCAACCAGCTGCTACTAGCAGGGAGCAAACCCAATTGATGTACTTATTCAACTTTGTCCTGCAAAGGCATACTGTTTATTACCTACTATGGAAGATATTCTTCCACCCGTACTTAAGATGTAGTGTGTATCCAACATACAAGGATACACTTTAATACCTTTCCCTGTCGGTTGTTTCTTTCCGCTTTCACACGAAATAATTCCTGATTTCCAATTTCAGCAGAACTTCTACTCAACCAGCATACTAACTGACCTGCATATTTTGAACTTATTGCACAATTTATATGTAGATTACTTGCCTGAAATATTACACCAGCTAGATTTAAAACTATATGTTCCATTAAGCATAAGAATTGCTAGTGCTTTCATATAGCTGTTGACGTTCTGAAGAACATATCTTGCAGCATGACACACAACAGAAATGCAGTGATGATCTATGCCCGTAATGAAGAGAAAAGCAATGGAAATTAGTATGATGCAGGTTTAACCTATGATGAGAGGTACATTCATATACTCTTCTCATCTGTTAGATGAAATCCTGAAAGCTCTTTAGGTGTAGGGATGTGGCCTTGGAGTATTGCTGTCTCTTGGGTCCAGATGATCTTCCTTCTTCACTGGGGCAGTGCTGTACCCAGACTTACGAATGCTCAGTGCTGAATCAGATGGACTTGATTCAAGCCATGTCCCAGTACCAGCTGAAGGCAATGACTGCCCATCTCTGCAGCCCTCCGGGTTTGGGATTCCTTCTGCTGGGGAGCAACCTATGGAATAAATATGTACAGTCTTTGAGCCCGAAAATGATGGAGAAAATCCCCAGACCCGGAATGGGTTGGGCTGGTGGAACTACGGAGGATCATCAGCCTCCATATGCAGTGTGCAAGATGTCCTATTGTAAGATTCTTCTGTGCAGCTGTGAATCCTCCCTGTCCCTTTCTTCCCTGGCACAATGGGGCTGCAAGCCCATCTGCTCTTGCATCTGGAAAGAAAACAAAGGGTGGACATCTGGTTTCTGAATCATGGCTCTGATTAACAACAACTGTCCAGACTGAACAACCTTCTAAGAACAAACCATGAACATGGAAACCATCTCTCTGGAAGGTGAGTTTCCTTCTGAGAGGAGAAAAACAGAGGAAGGCTTTAAGTCTCCCACCTCACTAGCATGTGCTTTGAATACTTACCTCT
>Ga0181612_102538_pt1 | contig 10551 bp, 8 predicted proteins | sample HoacroProtozoa21_FD_119630 | JGI IMG/M metagenome (GOLD analysis project Ga0181612, IMG submission 119630) | Hoatzin crop microbial communities from Cojedes, Venezuel. Combined Assembly of Gp0051906, Gp0051904, Gp0051908
AATTACAGCGACAAAGGGTATGTTATGGGAAGTAGGTCCAGATCTGTTTGTGTCAGAGACCGTTGGGTTTTATATTCTTAAGATTCATGGAGAAAAATAATTTAAAATGGTACAATATGTGTGTACACCAGGTAATATCAACAACTGATATATTATTTCAAAATCTGGTGAGTTTCTTTATAGAGGATTAGGTTATATAGTGTGGGGGGACTCCGAAAAGAAAATAGAATTGTGTATTGATGCCTTTAGAAATACTATTTGAGGGCAATAAAATGTTCCCTGAAATTCCCTCCTGAGTGGAGAAAATGGAGTTTGTTTGCAGTAATTGCATTTTCTAGCATTTGCTTTCGCACTTTCCAATATGAGTTAAGCCAATTGGAACCTGTGATTTCGTTTTGCTTATTGGCAAAAGTACCATGTAAATTGATCTGTGATGCATTTATAGAGAATGCTTTGAAAATTTTGAAATAGAGATGGGTTTTTCTTATTAGATTTAGAAAGTATTAGGGTTCGTTTCTATATATTAGCCTAATGTAATCCTAACCAAAAATGTTCCTTTTCAATTTAGTCTTAATCAAGTTCAAGGAGAACATTTCTACTTAGCCCCGCTGGCACTGTGAAGGCGGAGTTTATGTTCCCATTCTCAGCTTTGGTATTCAGAGTTCAAGATCAGAGCCATTCGAAACCACACCAAGCTGAAATCAGTCTAAAACTTGCCAGCCCTGGTATATTAAGAACTTGATCGCAAGAGAAAATGTAAAATTCCATTGGACAGAATATAACATTTCTATGTATTTGTATTACATATGCACTATGGACCTTAAACTACAGGGGGTTAGATGCAAATCTTATTGGAAGTGTAAACATGGGGTAATTCTGCTCAGAGGAACACCCTTCAGCTCTGCCAGACAAAAGATGTTCTTGCCTGAAAATTTTCCCAAGTGAATGCTATTTCGCTTAAAGGATCTCTTTGAAAGTGCGCACATAGCTCCGAAGCAGTCGTGGTGGTCCTTCATGTATTGCTTTGCTGCGGGAAAGAGAAGAGTAGCAGGAACTACCGTTTCTGCAGGAATCATCTTCAAAAAATGAAAGGGAAGAATAAGGCTATTGCAGTTTCCAGGGAGGGTGGTGTATTCAGAATTTGCTAAGTTTAAAGGGAAATTTCATAGCTGTCAGTTTTTTTGATTTTAAGTCAGGTGATTTTTTTTTTTTTTTAAATTTCTTCCTTTTTTTCTTGGAAGTTCCATCTTTTAGGTTACATAGTTGCAAGCCTGAAAAGAAAGCGTTTCCACGGACTAGCAAGCAGAGAAATCTGTGTTCCTTCTGTATCAAATTTCATAATTTTAAATTCAGTTTGGAGGACTTTACACCTAAAGTTGGCAGTGCTGTGAGCTGCAAAATCTGGAGGCTTTCTTGTTTTTGAGGTTAGACTAAACAAGAACTTCAAGTTCTGTCTGTTTCAAAACAAATAAATGTCATGTCTTAATTGATAAAACTTCAGGGAAGCTTTCTGTGTTTCAAGAAAGAATGTTTCAATAACAGTAGCCTGGTGAAATTCAAACAACTTTAAGATCAAAACCCAACACATGTAGTGTCCGAATAATGCTAAGGAAGACAGGGAACACTGAAGTGAAACAAGAGAATGCTGCTTATGTTGTGCTACATTTTTTCATTTAGCAGAGAGGAAAAGGATATTAATCACAAACAGTTACATTAGAATAATGTTATGGTTGAGACATAAATACATAAAAGCAAGGAATTGTTACTGGTGCAGATCATCGTTAAATCAGAGCCGTAATTACCTAGGTCCCACAGTATGTACGGCCCTGTTGCAGGGCTCGTGCTGCACTTGGCGATGTTACGGCCCTGCATCGTCCACAATTCACTACATTTACCCATGGGAGAGAGAACGAGGGGCAGCACGTGGTATTAGGTACCGCTGATTCTGCAGTATCAGACTTGTGAGTGCCCGTGTAGGTGAAGTAGCACCCATATCTGCGGCTGCTGGGAGAGGACTGTGTTTGCTGCAACACCTTGGCGCTACGTAGCTGAGTTATAGGTGCTCAGGCAAGATTCACCCAGGGCTTCCTTGCTTTCGTGGGTTTATGACTCGACCTTGGCATTATTGTAACGTAGTTTTTTGTGTTTAATGTTTCTTAGACTTGGTTTTCCATTGCCAGCATGGAAGAAATCCTAATGCATGAGTTTCAGAGGAGAAGGTAGCAGTCTGAACCTGCTGTGTGGCTCGATCCGCAAGTGTGAGTATTAACGCTAGAGCTGTCAGGCCTTGTGAAAATTAATGAAGCCTGACGGTTACAGAGTGAAAGGTCAGAGGCAGAGCTTGCACTTACCTAACATTTCTGTTTTGTTGTGTCTAACAGCGTGTTTAACAAAGGGGAGCTTTAATGTACAAGCTTTAGATTTATCACAGGAATTCAAGGGTCTCAGCCTTTGCTTCTCCCTGTGCTGTGGTCTCATGTTTTCTTTGCATAAAGGCAAAACAGTTAAACTTTCTTTCATTCATCTACTCCTCTTGCTGTGTTGCCCATGTGTGTGTTTTGCCTTTGTTTTTCCTTCTCCAAAATTTTCTCTTGGGGGTGGGGGGCGGGGAAAGGAGGCATCTGAACTGATGATAGTTTAAAAAACTGGTGGAATACTTTTCATCAAGAAGATCTGGAGAGATTTTGTACTTCAGTTCTTTGTACTTTTTTAGAAGCATGTTCTGATTTTGTGCATGTTTTGTCTTTTATTTGTCTGCTTTTTTCTTTTTAGTTATTTCATTCTGTAGATTTCTATAGACAGAGAGGTAAAATGCTCGTAAATGGTTCATGGGTTACGTTTTCAGCCAGCATGTTGGTGGACATCAGTTTTAGTTATTCCATTGAGGATGTTTTGTGAAGGCTGTTTGATTAAAACAGCTAGAATATTTTCAGTCAGTTGGTCAATCTCATCCTAGAAAAGATGTTTGGTTTTCCTGCTCCGTTTTGGATCTCAGCACCTGCAGATGATTTTTGGTGAGAGGAGTCCAGCTTATCATATGAAAGCTCAAGTCTGTACAACTGTACTTATACAGTCTACCTCATTTGTTGCTGCGAAGGAGAAATCGGAGCTTTTGAGATACTCTGTTTTTCTTTTAAAAGGCTAAAAGGAGCCTGTGTTGTGATTGTGCCATAAATGCTGGGAAGAGAGAGTAATCATGGCCCTGAGGTGCAGTGGGCTTTCCATAAGAAGCCTGTACGAAGACTTACAGAGCTGCTGTGGCCAGTACCAGGTTCTGCTGGTTGCCCTCGCCTGCTGCCCATTTGTCGGTGGGCAGCTTGGGCAGCTGCGGCCAGACAACTGACAGCAAACCTGTGCTGCAGCAGGAACTGGAAGTCCATAGGAACCACACAAAATCTGCTCATTCAGTGTTTATCTCCAGATGTGTATGTGGTTGGCTATAGGTGAACGTTCCATGACCAGTTTTGCATTTTTGAAGCATATAGGATATACCGTAAATTCAAGATGATTCACTTGCACAGGCATCTCACTTGTACCGATTTCCTTCTTTTTGAAGGGACTAGGATTTGCACTAAAAGGTTTCTCAGCCCATTTCTCAACATATGGCCAAAGGGTCTAGGAGGCTATGAAATGGGCATGAAAATGCTTCACATTTCGTGGAAGTGTGACGTGGTTTGAATAGTTAATGCATGCATATGCATATTCAGGGCTTCACATCAAAAGCACTTGCATAGCGTTTGTGTGTAAATACAGGTTGCTACTGTTATGCAGACAGCTAGTATCACATTATTTCTTATTGCTCTACTTCCCTGTGGGTTTTGTAGGTAACAGTAGTCAAAAAATAATGTGATTTTCTATTTTTATAGGGACTCGGCAGTTAACATTCATTATCAGTCAGGCTCCTTTTCATGTCTGGCAGCTCTTGGGTTGTGTGACTAAACTGTACTCATATGAAGCATGCCATTAAAATGGGAACGGTTGTTCAACAGATTAGGGACTCCTAGGATCAAGTACTTACGGTGAACTTAAAAAAACACTGGAACACCTACTTACGTAGGTTAAAAAAACACTCCACTCGCCACCTTCCCCCCGGTTCTGTGTAATAGGTGTATTTAAAGTCAGTCTGTTGTTCAGCTAACGTGTTAAAGCAGTAGAAGTGGTTGCAGCCAGCAACAGAATCCTGCTTTACTAGTGTACACAGAGCCTCATTCGTTTTTTGCTACATCATTTTCAGCTGGATCAGTTTCCCGATCCACTGTGCTCTGCAGCCACCAAATCCTTGTGTTGGCAGAGGCGAGGTGGCACAGGAATGAGGATGAGCACTTGGGGGACAAAGGTATGTGGGACTGTAGCTTGGGTTGACTTGTTAAATGAGAAGTCACAGAAATCTGAGACTCCCAGATTAATATATTTAGCATAAACAATTCCATTTCTACAAGTTCTTAACTATCTTTGCTTCTACTTGAGCAAGAGTGATACTGACCTTTTGTCTTCGAGAGAACAACTTGTCTAATTGCACTGTTTTCTTGGTCAATGATTACATTGTGCCCTTGTTTCTACTGTTGAGGGCAGATGTTGAAAAACATCTTAGCCAAAATAATATGAATATATATTGAAGGTGCACAAACACAAACTCTGTGTGTGTATATACATGTAAATATATGGAATTTCAAATACTCAGTATAAGTGACTCTGCTTCACAGACTTGGTACCATAACCGTTTCTAGCAGCTGTAATTTTAGCCTTTTGATCTCACCTCTTAAACATTTAAGTAGTTCTAATTTAAACTCAATTATTATGGTAGGAATTGGTAATAGGGGTTTCTGAAGTGTTCAACCCAGCAAAAGGATCAAACTCTTTTCCTAGTTCGGACAGCGGTTCTTCTATCTTTCCAGATTTATGGTATAAATTAGAATGTATAATGTTACTGATGCATGGTGGAAAATTTAATAGTTAGGAAACTAGACTAATAAAGACCAAGTGTGGCTAACAAAAATTTAGTGAAGGAAAATGTGGAAATGCCTTTCAACCTGTGTATTGTGCTACAGCATCTCTCTCTGTGTACAGACAGCACAGATGTAGATTAATCTGGTCAAGATGAAACGAAAATACCATGGAGTATGAGATTTTTGTGTGTGACTTTTTATGCTTCCGTATTAAACACAGAAGGTCAGCAGATTAGAGACAAAGGGCGGGACTGCCAAAAGAAAACACACCAAATATAAAGTGTGTCAGAGAGAATGAATGTTGTGCATTGCCACAGGGTCTTCCACGAAGGGAAGACCTGAATGCGATGAATAAATAGCTAATCTGATTGCAGGTAATTTACTGCTGTGATTAGTGCTATATAGTCTTTCCTCAGGGAAGAGGAAAGAAGTGGATGAGACTTCCTCTTGCTGCTCCCCTTTGCTTGAGCCTGGCTTTTGATGTGTTTGCATTTAGATGAGTGGTGTTGCCCATCGCTAGCTCCCGAGCCAGCTCCGGAAAAGCACAGCAAAATGTGGCTGGTTATAAAGTCAGAGAACTAGGTAGGGAGCCAGGTCAGACCTTGGTGCCCACCCTATGGTAAATATTAAAGTATGTACAAATACGGAGTGAAGCACATTTCATCTCATCTCATCTCATTGCTGGGGGGTGGACCTGGGTCTGTAGCCATGACATCCACAGCCAGCCCTGGTTACTCGCCGGCAGTAGGTGTGCAGTGCTGCCGAGCTAGAGCTTACAGGTAGACGCTGACGAACTTTGGTCCCCGCGGGATTTCTCCTCCAGGGCCTGTTTTGCTTTACTTCTCAGTCTGGGTGTTGGTCTTTGGGTTTCGTTGCCGGGGTGGTATCCTGGGCTCCCCAGCGGCACCGGGCAGAGGCTGTTCTCTCCCAGGGCTTCCTGGCTCTCAAGAGCTAACCAAGCAGAGCCTCTTCTTAGTCTTCATAAAATCAACACCTGTCTTGACACCAGCTGCACTAAATACAGTTTGGGTTTTGCTGCTGATCTCAGGTGCTTATATAACATGTATAATGTTACATTTATATGTTTTAATAATCGCTGCTGTCACCATTGGCTTGTCTTTTCGTGTCCTGTGTGTCTCCAAATTAAGCCCTCTTTTTCAAGGTGTCAAGACAAAAACACCGCTGACTTCAAGCAAAATGTTCCAGACTTAATTGGACATAATATCAGCAAAATGTGCTGGTTTTCACATCTATCAAAATACATAGGAGAAAGTGCAAAACCTGAACATTTATCCAGTAAGATGAGAAGTTTTCTCTGCTAAAACTGGCAAATGTTGATAACTTGGCAGAAACCTGAATTTAACTTCTCCATCCTACTTCTCCGAGAATTTAATCGCATCTAGCTTGTTTTGGGGGATTGATAGTTATGACAAGTGTATCAAATTTCATCCCAGTGGTATCTTTTATGTTTCCTGAGAGAGGAGAAAATAGCAATTTTACCTTGTGCCCAGGAGTCACAGAAAGCAGGAATTGTAGGTACCTGCCACATTGAGTTTTTAAATAAAAATGAATTGCAGGGCAGCATGTAGCAGAGATGGGGAGGAGGAGGGAAGAGGGAAAGGAGTGAGGCATAAACTGTAGAGGAGCATTTATTGGATCTGCCCCAGCTTTTAATCTAGTACAACACCGCAGAGAGTTATGAATATGTATGAACTGCATTTTGTTCAGATGTGAGGAGTCTGAGAAGATGTCAGCTTGTTTTTTTCAGGGGATTTGTAGCTTTTTGGTTTTCTATCCAGAATTAACTAATTTTGCAAAGATGATGTTTATATAGATATCCTGTGTAACTCCTGTTTCCGTGCTGTAAATATTGAAAAGCAGAGGATTTTGACTGGTTCCCTGCAAATCTTATTTAGGGGCAAGTTAATCTTCTTGTAAATACTTACAACGTTACTTTGAAACTTACTTCTTAAAAAAACCACAAACCCAAACAGTTTTGAAAATTGAAAGACATGTTTTAAACTAGCAAAGCCACATCTGTTTAGGAGAATTGTATTCATGAGAAATATATAGCATCCGATTCTGTGTTCCTCACGGCAGATGTTTGGGAGTACCAGAACTGGAAGATGGACTCATAGATTTCCACATGCATTTTGCTGCCTTTGGGGGAGGAACGACACCCACCACAAAACTAACCTTTTCTAAATGATTATTAGGAATAAACATCAAAATGATTTGGTGTAAGACTAGAAAATCGGACTTATGGTGAAAGCAGTAGAAGTTAGCTTTGAATCAAACTTACATGTGATTTTTTGGCAAGTCACAGTGGGACAGATTTTGTAAAAGAACCTAACTTCTGTGAAGACACCACAGTATAGGACCATATTTTTAAGGGAACTCAGCGCCCGGTATGTTTATTTGGAAGATCTGGCACTGATTGTTGGTACCAAGTGCTGGAAAATCTGTCTCTGAACTCTGAAAATCTGGCTCTGTGGGCCTGATCCATGCCTCCTTCAAAACAATGGGAATAGTTGCCCTGAATTGGGGTGATCAAGCCTGCGTTCTCTATCTCTGACCCTCACGGTATGTGAATTAACCACATTTCCTTTTTCCTACCTGCCATCTTATTTGCCTGAGTTTCATGGTTTCTTGTACATGTGTACTTCTTACAGAAATGAGATACTAGCATAAACTGAATAATAATAATAATAAAGCGAAAGTCCGTTGCAAGTGAATTGAAGCTTGGAGAACAGACTAGGTCTGGAATAAATGTCACGTGAACACAAATTAATCCGAATAACAGCATAATTTAAAAACAACAGCACCAGCAGCCTAGCTCAGTACCTCATGCCTGGTACCCTCATGACATACTTGTGAGACATGCTGCAGCCTCTGGTATGCCTACCCGCTCGGACAAGGTGAGGTATCCCACCTCAGGTCCCTCCTGTGGACTGGGACTCGGGACCACTGTCCGTGACACAGCCCCTGGACTGAGTGGTGGGACTCAGTCACATCTTAGGGTGATCTAAACCAGTGTGTCGTCAGTGGAAAGCAAGGGAGCAGTGGTGCTTTGTGCCACGTTTGGAGCTGCTTTGGTGCCTACCAGCTTGTTCGGTTTTAATGCTTTTTACTGTGACATTGCTTTGTGTGACATTACATTTTAACACAGTTTCATTGAATGGAAGAGAAGCAGCGCTAATAACTTCTTCTCAAGATGGAGATGCACACAGCTCTTGGGTATTTCATTCTGTCACTGCTGGCTGTCTACTGATTGTGCCGGCAGTGCTGGTATGGGAGGAAAATGTGCTAATTAAGTCCTCTTTTTTGTTATTTCAGGAAACCTACCATATGAATATAAAATAGTGATTGCTGGGAATCATGAACTGACATTTGATAAGGAATTCATGGCAGACCTTGTTAAACAAGATTACTACCGCTTTCCCTCTGTGTCCAAATTGAAACCAGAGGACTTTGACAATGTTCAGTCACTCCTGACAAATAGTATTTACTTACAAGATTCAGAGGTAACAGTTAAAGGATTCCGAATATACGGTGCCCCGTGGTAAGTCTCAATTTAAACTTTCTTTGCTGTTTATTACTTGAACCACAGCAGGAATCCCTCCTGTTGTCAAATGCATGAAGTTGCTTTGTGGCATTACCCTGCAGAACAGTATCAAACTTCGCTGTAAACCACCCTGAAACAATTGCCATGTGGGTTTTTTTTGATGAATAGGTTGTATTTAGCCATGTGTGTGAAATAAGATGAAAGGAATTGTAATTATTTCTACTGTGCCTGCTGAATGCACTTAAAAAATTGTGGACTCAATATCTACTCCGTGCTTGTGGATTAACAGCAGTGGCATCTTAGTATGTGTTACGGAAGGAAACTCCATTATATTGTATGGTGTTCGGGTATTTAGGTCTACCGTGCTAACAAATTAGTATGGTAGCATTTAACACCCACACAGAACAAGGTACGATGCAGCAGGTGCTTCAAGTGTTATTTCTGATTGGTTCTAGGCATTGTTTTCTTTTGCTTGTAAAGTTGGGATAATGAAATTTCAAGCCAGTTTTGATCTCATTTCACCCCGTGACAAGCTTGTGCGGGAAAAACTGCTGTCCAGTTTTGTACTAAGGAGACTCTTCTTGTTTCTTCCACATGTTGTTTAATTCTGATGTCCGATATCTCTGTGTGGAGCCTTGGGTAGCACTTGTTTTGAATTCTTACACTAACTGAACTTCAGTGATGGTGATAACCTTTAGGCTACTTGGTGTTCTTAATTGTCAGCTGAAGTACTTAGATACTAATTTATGCTCACTTGTAAGAAGCGTTTATTATAGTCTTATAACTTATATTTTTCATGTCAGGCTTGCTTTAAATGTGAAAGTAGGAGAGGATGGGGGAATGGCAGGGGTTGAACCAAAGAATAGGGCAAACCTCTGCAGATATTGGACATTTACCCCTTTGCCTCATCTCCATTGACTGTTCACTTGGCCCACAGGCCGTGGTGATTCACACACCACCACACACGTTGATGCTTCTGACAGCTTGTTTTTTTTGTCATATTGTGTACGTTAGTGCTGGCTAGAAAACTCTGATGTAGCTCTATATCTTGCATTCTTGACTTACAGCACTAATTTTTTTAATTTAAGTCACAGCCTTTAGCTAGTAGTTTAAATCAGCCTGGCATTTCTTCGCTCAAAAAATCTAACCCTAAATCCTGCAGTGTGAGGTAATTGGGAAAGATGATCTTAATTCAGGTTAGGAATCATCTCTTAAAGACATTTCAAAGTAAGAAGCCATGGCATGTGAGGCCTTGGGTAGTGTGAGGTGGATTTGAGACTTGCTGCAAGGTGAGCAGCTGTCTGAGCTGGAAGGTTAGCTGCTGAGATTAAGATTGTGCTCAGCATCTTCATATGTATGTCTCTGACTCGGAGCGCTTGTATTCTGCAGACGTCCGATGATTATGAAGTGTAGGCATCTTTTCAAATTTATTTTGGGGCAGATTTACATGAACTCTTCTTACTACAGAGTTGCTAGAGAAATACGGAGAACGTGGAATCCAAATTTGGGGAAGAGAGAGCTTGGTATTCTGAAATGGAGAACCGTGCGATATGCCTTTATGTTTACATTTATATCTAGTGGCAAAACGTAGTGATCTTTTTTCCCCTCTTTTGCTCCTGAATCCATAATGGCAATCTGTTATCCTTTTGTCTCCAGCTACATTTAGAAGTTCTTTTGTTTTACAGGTATACGCATGGATTTAGACTGTTTGTTCTGAAATATTAAGGGACACCACATCAAGGAACTGAGTTGTTTTAACTGTAACAGGTGAATGGCACCTGTATTCTGACCTAGTCATGGAAGACAAATCTTATTATTCCTTCCTATAATCCATTGATAACTGCATTTTTCCAATTAGTGATCAATGGGAAATGAAGCTAGATTGCTAGAAAGGCATGCTGAGCTCCAGCCAAGTGCAGACTTATCTCTCTTTAAGGATGTTGCATTTGTGTTCATCTGGGAAAAACTGTTGTCGAAGCATGTTTTGAGCAACTGTTGGCGTGGAGTTGAGGCTATCATTTTGAATATGGCTTTTTAGAT
>Ga0181612_155700_pt1 | contig 10551 bp, 7 predicted proteins | sample HoacroProtozoa21_FD_119630 | JGI IMG/M metagenome (GOLD analysis project Ga0181612, IMG submission 119630) | Hoatzin crop microbial communities from Cojedes, Venezuel. Combined Assembly of Gp0051906, Gp0051904, Gp0051908
ACTAACCCTAGAGAAAGTATTTTCTTTGTAAAATGAAACCTCTCTCATCCTTTAAAATGATCCCAGCTCACTACATAGTCTTTCTTTGGGTGATAACATTTACAAATCTGCTGAAACATCTTCTCTGCAGCATCATTAGCAACTGATGCCTGAGCCTACTTCGATTCATTATTCAGCCAAGGTTACCTCCATTGCAAACACATACTAGCCACACTCTGAGGGAAGTATCATCTGAGATAAGAATTATAATCGCAAGACTTTTAAGTTCAGAGGTGGTACCGAACTCTGTACCTGACCAAGTGAAAATCCAGCATGCTGAAATTAGCAACCCATAAATCGACACTTTGGCTAAAATACATAAAAAAATATTTTTTTGTCAGGTATTCAGAATGGTACTGGGTGCTTTTTCTAGAAAATTCTTTTGCTATCAGTAAATTTACTTCTATATATTTAGCACATTTCTAAAACAGAAAAAAACTGTTGTCAGTGTAAACATTTGGTGCCAAAAATTTTATATTTTATAAATGTATAATTTATAAATATATCCATATATCATTCCAACAAACAGAAACATATCACCTCTGGAAAGCTGAATTTTGAAGGCTCATGCAGCACTGTACAGCAAAGAACATAATTATTTTGTTGACTTTTGCTGAATTTTTCTATATTCTTCCATCTTATCTGGGGCAAAACTCCTACAAGCAGATCTTTCATCAAAGTAAATTGTCAAGGCTAGGACAGTAAGACAATTTTTTGCCAGTCAGGAATCTGACCCTGTCATGTCAGGGCTGACAGTAACTTACTGAAATCACAGTGAAAGGAATGAAGTTTGTAGGAATTGACTATTAACAAAATTTAATGTGGTGTAACAACAGCCCACATGCAAAAGAATGCCTAACAGGCAATAGGGAGGAGAAAGGCAGTGGCATGTACTCCACCAACCCATCTACCTTTCAGCTGTCAGTCTACCCTTGTTTCTGTGCCTTCATTGCATCCAGACATTTTCCTTGGAGAATGGCAATTGCAAAGGGGCTCGTAAGTGCTCATGGTAGCAGTAACCAGGCTCATGCTGCAGTTGCAACCAGTCACCAAAGCAGATACACCACTAGGTCTCAGTCATTCAAGACAGCAAAACATTTTCAGCTTAAAATAGCCTTGTATTGAAAATGGCTTTTTAGAATAAGAATTTTCATAATGTTAGCATTTCAGGAATTTTTTTTTAATTAAAAATTTTAAAAATTAACCACATAAGTGTGATAAGCATATCAGAACAGCTTTCTGTTTTTGTGGCTTGTAATCAGGATTTTCATTAAAAAAAGAAGAAGCATTCTGCTACTATAGTTTTTGTAAGCAGTAGAAAGTTTTGTTTCACACCTTTTTACTGGAAAGAAGTTTCAAAATTTAAAAAAAAATTGCTCAAACGTCATTATTCAATACCCTTATTGACTGAGCTTCAAACCCTGTTTCATACTATTGAAAGGAAAAAGAGTCTGCTTGTGAATATAAAATATTCTTGTTCGTTAGATCATCATCTCACAGTGATTTTGGGAACAGAGAAAAATAGCTATCAACGTCCTAAAAGCTGAAACACCTCACCTGTTGTCCAACAATCTGTATTTCTCTGTATTTTGACCAATATGGCTGGGGGGTTTACGCTTGTGTTTCTTTCCCTGATAGACACCCACTGTTCTAAATCAATTCCCGTCTCCAGTTTTTCCTCTCTCAATTAACACATCACGTGCACCTCAACTCCCATGCCAGTGACCCACAGATGAACTGCAGCATTCCAGCAAAACTCTTTTCCCGTTTGCTTAATTTTTTAACATCCCATAGGTGCAAAAATAAGTTTTCACCTGCCAAACCCTTTACAAATGGACTCGATAAACTACCTACAATTCAGATACGTAGGTATTTTATGCATATCAGCTATAAAAGCTCTGTCAGATCTCTCCACAAAACATGTATTCCTATTTTTTTTTTAAAACAAACAAAATATTCCCTCCATTATTGTACTTGGGAATCACTAAATAATAAAGCAGAATTACTGACATCACTTGAAGCAATTCCAAGAGGTTTAATAAATAAGGCAGGCCGAAAGCTGCATCCTTAGAAACATTTTCCATACATTAGTGAACAAAACATGCCAGAAGTGAAATCTTCATATACAATGAGAACTACATGTCCTTCTCTGTAATAGTAGTTCTTATATAAAGATGTTTCCTCTGTGACAGCAATCCCTAGCCTAAAGGAAAAGAACATTATGCAATATCTCCTGCGGCACGTAAGCACCTCCGTTTGCGGTCTCAGAGTTTGTCAGCACCAAGGGAAATCTTTATTGCCTGGTACCTGCACCACTTCAATGTAGTTCTTGTTTAACTAATGAGAAAAAATCGTGACATGGAATCCAAGGGAAACTTTACATCTTGTGTAACAACTCCTCCTGTCACCACTGCAACATGAATCTTTACTTAACTCTGTTTCAACAGGAACGTTAAGAAGGAATGTCGACTGAGCAGAGCAGGCAATGTTACAGTAAAACCATTCGTATATGAAAAGTTTGGGGTTTTCTTTCTTTGAGTATAACAAAAGCTGTAGCACAGTACTACTTTCAATATCATAGTGTTACTGATCCACAGGACAGAAGAAAGTAAATTCATCCCTGGTGCATCACTAAGGAAGGAGCATTCTGAACTTAACTTTGGGGTTTGTTAGACTAATTGGTCATAAAACACATACTACTATTGATTTGCTCATCAAAATCAAGCTAAGATTTTTTTACTCCTGGTATATAAATCTGCATTTCAGACAGTCTGGTGGGGAAATTTAAAAATCAGACCTTAATTACATTCCCCAGTAGAGCTGCTGTGTTAATTCAGGACAACACACCCATGTATTACACAGATGGCCCTGGTGATCAGATTTGCCACGTGAAATCTCTACAGGGAAGCTAGGGAAAGGCAGAACTCCCAGGATATGTACTCATCTGCCAGTTTCACACTTTGAAATCCTCGGCAAACCCTGATTTATACACTGCCAACTGTTTTCCTATCTGATTAGGCAGTTTTCTACTCCAGTAAGCATGTAAAATGGATGTAGCCAAATTTCCACACTGAGGAGTGAAAAAACAATATTTGTAGTTTAGAAATAAAACAAGCGAGAGGAATCAGGCCTGTTGGGATCATAAAGAGTTTCATAGGGGGCGAATTTCTGATGAATCGGGATTGTAGGAATGGGAGGTTACAGACGAGTTTTAATGGATAGTCTGGTTTAGGGCATATTTATATAATAAACACACAGACTTAAGAAATGTGTTTATAATAAATTGTCTTGAAGGCAGGCTGTTGTCACTTTTCATTGTTTTACGCCTGAACCAGGAGGTAAGGTTTGAATCAAACTGGCATCTTACATGCATATTTTAATGTTAATTAATGTTAATTTTCAATCAGTGGATGCAACTTTTTTTTTCTTTAAAGATTGAATTCAGCCTTGTTGTGGGAAGGATGAGCACATATAGGAAGTTTCAATCAATTAGTCCACTAAAAATGAGAGAAAACCTAGAGTAACTGGTTGTTTTTAATTGCAGCATTATAAATAGCAGACCATGGAGAAAGTCACTCTTTCAGTCATATATCAAGTTAAGCATTTTAAACAAACTCCAGAAGAAAAATTGCTATACAATTTCAGTATTTTTCATCAGTTTGACAAATACATGCTGGCAATTGTGGGGAAAAAAAACAGAAAGTAATAAATCAGTATGCCATTCCTGAAATAAACTAAAATATAGCCGAGTGTAGCTCTTCTCCTTCCTCTTTAAGTAGATCAAAATACAGTCAGCATCCTACACCCTGTGTTTTTAACAAATAAGGGTCTTTCAAATTTTCTGTTGTCTTTGAAGCCATAACTAATTTAAATAGATTCTCCACATTAATGTGGTATCCTTTCGTTATTATGCTACCTTTATTTGGTAAATTGGTTTAGATTGTTTTGCAGAATGTAGAATGTACTGAAATGTGTTGCATCGCTAAGTAGCTCGTTTCACTTTTATCTTGACAATTCTCCAGAGACATAATAGACTCAAGTGGCCTAAATAAAAATCTTGAAAAACGATTTTTACTTTCAGGGCTTCTGCAGGCAGATTAGCAACAGCCAGGCCCAATGCTGCTGAAGTAAACATTTCACAGCTGTCTCTTGCAAGAAAAGTCTTTGGTGCAAGGACCAGAAACCAACACTCAGACTCAAGGACTTAATTATTACGATGAAAAGTCAAGCTCCTGCTTATGTTCTTGCCCCATAAACTTTTCATTTCTGGCCTCACCAGTGAATCAGCTTCAACAGGGAAAGGGATGGGTGCTTTTGCCCAGATCGTTTGCCCATCAAACGCAAATCTTCAACGTAAGCCATTTATTGCCAAGCAGCCACTTTTTGAATGAAAAGGAACACGGCTCCTGTGCTGCATGTTGAACGCAGAGCTACTGGATGCAGAGCAATACTCCATTTATTTAAATGACTTACATATTTGTAAGTCCCTCTCTATTCTGCAGTTCAGTTGAAAGAGAAGCTAGATAAGAATAAAATGCTTAACTCACCTTGTCAAGGCACTTCTGGTAGACTCAGATACCTAAAAGTGCCAAGGACCACTTAGGTTGAAAATAGAAGGCTCATCCTGAGGCTACTAAGGTGTAAAGTCGGCACTCCTAAACGTCTTTGAGGTCCTAGGTGCCAAGGAAGGAACTCCAAACCTCACCCCACTACATTTTTCCTGATTACACTGAGTTCAAGTGCAGCCTATGCTTAACAGGATAGGAACAGTGTGCTCGCTAACAAATGTTTTATTTTCTCTCTCTTTCGTTATTCTTTTATTTAAGAGCAAAAGCAGAGTTATATGCTTTATATATCTAGAAATATAATACTTTCCTTGCAAGGAGAGTGAAACATGGAAAAGTGGAACACATTTTGCAGTTATTGTTAGTATTTCCACTTAGTGATAGTGTTAGCTTTGCTGTTCTTCGCACTCTAGCAACTGTAATGATGACAAGACTTTCATCCTGTGGGTTGGTCAGAAAATCTAATAAGCCTTTTTGGCAGACAGAATGGATTGAAGAAGTGAGATCTCTTTGTTTCTTGGAATTGATACCGACATTGATACTATTATTGATAATTGATATTGTCTCATGCTGTCACTTATTTATCACATTGTCCTAAAGATTTTATGATTATTTTAACCTCTATCCAACAGACTTCTGTCTCAAAAGGCTTCTGCTTAAAAAGACACATATGTCCTCTAGAGTTTCAAGAACAGCTTTTGCTATTGATATGGTAGTCACGGGTGTACTGCTGCTTAAAAGAAATATGTACATTTTTATGCATTTTAATTAATTTCACTTGTTCTTCAATCTGCTTGTTTAATTTCCTTATTGACCCTATGCTCATATATGGAAAAAAAAACCCAAAACAAAACATAGACGATTTTTTCTGAATCTGGCCATCTCCCTAAGTAAGAGTTGCTTGACGTACAGACTTGAGGATTGGGCCACAACAGCTCACCTGTACTCAGAGAGCTGAGATAGGCTCTGCGTGGCTTCCTGCCAGGAACAGAATCCCTTTTCATGAAAGCGTGAAGCCTCGACAATGTTACTTTCTGTCAAAATTTGTAATTAAATAAAACTGAGCAGAAGTCAAAGCTAAAGAAAGCCATAGAGAGAAACTTAGACCAGTGTACACTGCGTGTAAGTGCAAAATATTTTTTGACAAATACAATATACTTCCACAGCAAGTTTCAGTTTTACCGAATTGGTGTTTTCTGACAAAAACACGTCTATTTTGGCCTGTACCTGTAGCAATTTCACATCTCTTTTTCCAGTCTGCATGAGGTGTTGCCAAAATTTCTCCCATTCCTCGCCTGTTTTCACCCATGTTACTGCTGGTTAACAGTAGTGGCTCACCTTTTTCTGCTCCTGGGGTTTGATGAGGTAGAAAGACTTAAACAAGGGAAAAAGCTGTCTTAAGGAACCTGACTTCCATGAGTATGGTAAAGGGCAGATTACAGTCTTCCCTTAACTTAGAAAATTAAACAGAAACTAATGCATGTCAAAGATCAAATAGGCAAGGAATAATCTGCTGCTGCAATTACTACCAACAGGGACTGATTCAGTTAATACTTTCCAAATACAATTTGACATCTCATAAAAATTACAGCTAAATCAACAGAAACTAATTTCTGTTTTTCACAGGTGTCTATCAGGTTATAAACACACCTAACTTATTGGTTGTAATAAATGCATAACGGAAGGATATAGTTTAATATGAGCCATAGACCTTCCGAATCACCTGTGAAAATAAACTGAAATGGAGTATTTCTGTCTGTCAGTAACAGTCCTGAAACATTTTGTGGCTTTTGAAAAATTAGACTTTTAGTGCTCTTTGACCAAAGAGGTTTTTTTCACTCCTCTTCCTATCTAGATGAGAATGGTCTAGTCATAGAAACATTTCTCCCAGACCATTTAAGAGTAGATCTACTAACTCATTCCATTGACCTAAATAACATTGGATAGGACGAAAAATTGTTTTCTCGTGATTTATTGAGATCCTATCTTTATGCACCATTACAGAAAAGTGTTTTCTTCAGTTCTTCTTGGGTTGTTTCATTTTTCATTTAAATAAACTGCTATGAGTTTATTTCAATACTTTGGTGCTACTCAGAGATTAAAAAAAAAAATCTTTGGAAAATTTCTAATATAATTTCACATTGCCATGTACACAGTGCAATAACACACAGAAGCAGGGGAAAAAAGTGGACTTCAGATTGCAAAAATTCTTGTAATGGGAGAATATAGTTAAATGGAAATGCATAACTTAAGCCACAAAGTTGTGTTTTCACACTAGCAAACCCAACATTTCTTTATTAATTACAGAAATTCCTTTCCTGTATCAATAGCCCATTTTGATTCTAGTAAAAATAAAATATCTCTAGCACCAAAATTATGGCATCTTTATACAATATTTATGGTGTTTAAAATTCTGTACTGTTTTATATAAAAGGCTAAAGGGTAATGCATACCAAGTATGCAGGAAATAAAGAAGTCTAATTGAGAGAAAGAGTGGGTACTTTTGATCTTTCCGATTTGATGTACTCTTTTCACAGGAATATATGAGCCACGAGTTAAACTAAAATAGACTGTCTGATCTGCTGGTAGGAAAGCTGGACAAAAACTGATGTAACAAATATTGAAGATGGTCAAAGTTATAACACAGGAAACTTCTCTTAGCATTGTCTGAAACAACACTGGACACATTCAAAATTAAAGTACAGGAAAATATCAGGGATCGTACTTTCGCTATAAACTTTTGCTCTAGGCTGAAACATCACATAGAAATTTTCAGCACAGCATGATCATTCCCTTGTAGTGACTGAATTAAATTTAAATTACTCCTAGAACAAAACATCTTCCCACATAAACCCTCATATACTTTCATTCTTATTACTTAAATATTACATATGTTTTTCTTTTAGAAAACAATAAATTATGCACACTGTTAGCTGCACATAGCTTTTCAGTGCTATGAAAAAAACCCACATATTAAAGAAAGGAGATTTTTTGCTGTATCTTACTATATTGTCTTCTTCTGAAAGAGAAAGATGTGTAATCAGAAGTTGTGAAGTTACAATTGCCAAACATACTTGACTAGTCAACATGGGGCCAAATCTTGCCTAAGGAAATATTGATACTGATTAAAAACAACAGAAATCTGAGGATAAACTTATAATTTCTGATCAAATGCTCCTCCATTTTAGAAACAAATTATTACATCTTGCACTGGCAGAATAGAAATAATGTAGCGTATCTCCACTAGACCTCTAATGACATGTACTGCCACCCTGTCACAGCACCCACCATGGCCTCCGAGAGGACACCAGAGCTGCTGAGGGATGATGAATCTCAACTCTCAGAGAAAGTGCTAGCAGCAGTCACTGAGACAGGATGCTGTTTTCTATATAACCCCAGGCCTGCAGCCCCAGACAAACCTCATATGTTGCGAAGCTGCTGGAAACTGAGACTTACAGAAAGGATTTTTGTTTTACTATAATCTGTGTAAGATAATTGGAACTGTTAAAATTCAGGAAAAAGACTGTTGGAAAAAAAGAAAATTAGAGGTGATATTGCTTTAAACAGCTAAATTGTAATAGTTGTTTGAAAGAAAGACCAGTGTAATGGTGAAGCACCACAGTAATTTCACAAAAAATACTAGCTAATGTAAACCTGTGTGGCTGTAATAGCTGTTACTATTTCCCTTCCTTTCCCTTCTCTCGTCTGTTATGCCCTTGCCCTTGAGAGCAGGAAATTTGCTAATACATGGCGTAACCCTGTTTCTATTTTGACCTCATCTGTAACCTTAAAGCATGACTTCAACATTTTTCAACTGATTTCAGCTGTGCTACAAAATCAACAATATCAACATTAAGAATAACTTCCCTTGTAAACAAAGATCTATGATTGGATCAACTGGATCAGGACAAAAGATCCACTGTTTTTCTACTGGCACAATAATTTAATAGCAAGGGGTGCTTATCTTTTCACTGAGACTGAAATTCATTCTTGTTTAGACTAGTGTCTAAACTTGGCACATTGGACATACGTTACGGAAATTCCTTTTAAGCCCTATGAAGGATTTAGCACTTTAGAGGGATGTAGGCAATTCATAAGCCTCTGAAATTCACTTTAGAAATTTTAGACGCACACTGTTGCAGCAGTGCCGAGACTCATTGAGTTACTGCTATACAGCAGAATGTTAGAAACCTCTCAGCCAAGGAAGAAATGGCTTCAGACAGTAGAGAAGATGTAGATGAGTCATATCATATTTTTCTTAGTGGTGAAACACAGTAAACAGAAAATAAAAACTAATTTAAGCAACAGAAGCAGCTAAAATGGCAGATAAAGAAAATAACATTGCCTTCCAAAAGAACTGTCCTATAGATCGCAAAAGAAAAGCACAGAGGGAAAAAGGCATCAGTATAGCCAGAATAATCAAAGGAGTAAGTGTTGTAGAGATAATTAGCTCACAGCCCACTTGGGGCTACTGAGAAATATGCTACTGACATATAACATGGGATATGTTTAAACACCTCTACTGTAGTGCGAGGGAGAAGGCAGAAGGCCATTTAACTACCTGAGAAGTGTGGGAAACTACTTACTAATTACCATGGGTTATATGTAAACTAGATATGGTCTACGCGCTCACAAAACCCAAATAAATAGGTTCAGTCATAAACAAATAGCCCTCAGATAATCAAAGAGCATTTTTCATCTGAGAATTATGTGCACTTAGAAGGAAATAATATCTGACCTCATTTGCAACTCTAAGTGATCTTTAAGAAGCACTGGGTTTTGGATATTGTTCCCTAAAACATTTATCTTCGAAATGAAATCAGTTTCAGTATCAGGAAAATATAGTTTTAAAATAGCAAAAAGTTTTGATTCCTTAAAGTTAGGTTTTTTTTTTAGTCTAATTGGGACCAACTGGCCTCATTGCTTCTTATAAACTTAGCAATATATATTCAGAAAAAGGAATAAAAATGAACAGATGTTTCTCCTTAAAGAAGTCAGACAAAGATTTTTCTTACACAATAAATCAGCTGCTAGTGGATTTCCAGGACACCGCTCCAGGCTAACTGTTTAGGTATGGCTTAAAATCCTAGTTTACCTCTGTATGTATCCAAAACTGGTAAAGTAGATTAAACTGCAGATGAACAGCAAACACTGAAGGAGGAATGAAAAGAGCCATGGGCAAATTGAAAATCTGAAAAATGAAAAAGAAAATATACGTTAGATATAGAATTCTAAACTTGTGATGATATAACGCAGTACTATCTCAGGAGCTCAAACCACTGGACGAGATAATTGCTTCTTCTAATATCTCCATAACACAGACCTTATATTAAGTAAAATAAAAACCGATTATTATGTTACTACTAGATGTGCTGTAGCAAATGAGACATACATTTATGCAAAAGTGATTTCCCAGCAGTCATACTGAGCAAGTAGAAAAATCAAGAAAAGAACTCAGAAATCCTGAGATTAGATGTGAGATTATTTTGTGTACTATACAGAGCAGACAGCAATATATCCTTGACATGAAGGGTTCACTTATATGGGAGAATCATCACAGAGAAAGCAAGGTGTGAATTTATAACACTGTAACTTTGCCTTTCTAACTCTCCGCATGAGCATCATGAGGGCAAGGCAGCTTACCTGGCTTTCAACATTCATTATGAATTCTCGCCCTGACTTCCTCATGGCATCTCCCTTGAAGTCTTGATATTTTGCTGAGTTCTAAGGATGTGCTAGCATGAAAACAGTTTCAGAAAATGACTCACTTAGGAAAGATACTGGTATCTTCTGGTATCCCAGAGGACCAGCTATATCCTGGGCTGCATCAAAGGCAGCGTGGCCAGCAGGCCAAGGGAGATGATTCTGCCCCTCTGCTCCACTCTGGTGAGACCCCACCTGGAGTCCTGCATCCAGTTCTGGAGCTCTCAGCACAGGAAAGACATAG
>Ga0181612_107075_pt1 | contig 10550 bp, 5 predicted proteins | sample HoacroProtozoa21_FD_119630 | JGI IMG/M metagenome (GOLD analysis project Ga0181612, IMG submission 119630) | Hoatzin crop microbial communities from Cojedes, Venezuel. Combined Assembly of Gp0051906, Gp0051904, Gp0051908
AACACCCCGAGGGGCTGCCAGCCGAGACCCCGGGGCCGCGCTCCCCCCTGCCAGGGCACAGCCGCTGCGAGCCAGCAGCAGAGACCCAGCACGGCGCGAAGGTCAGCCGGTGCGGCCGTGTTGCGACAGCCCTGCGCTGCTCCCAGTAGAGGCAACCCTCTCCGCTTCGAAGGACAGGAGCTCCCAGGCTCTGGGGCACATCCAAAACCACAAGACAAAACCCGACACGGGGAGAGATCAGCGGAACCCCTCCGGTCACGGGCAGCGCGTCACACAGTTCCTCTGCTGCCAGGCTGACGCCACTCATCCAGGGAAACAAATTAGTTTTATAGATACGCAGGTCTTTTCAAAACAAAAAAAACTGAAACCGCGAAGCCAGTGGTACACAAACCAGCCAGGAAGCGCTCAGTGGTAACACAGCTGATAGCTGCAGTGTTAGAAAAACCCCAAGACTCCCGCTTCGTCTTTGCCCTTACGGCCAGTGTCAAGGGCCTCACCAAAAAATAAAGCTTTGAAGTTACACCTGTTGTAACTACCTAGTAGAGAGTGAAAATTTTAAGGTTAGTGTCCAGCATGCTCAAAATTTGCCTCACAGGGAACAGCCCACAGACCGACAGCTGAACTGCTGCGTAAGGCACGGACTGGGGGGAAGGAAACCCATTTCCCAGCCGATTCCACTCAAACCTCACAGCCTCCCCACACGGAGCCGTCGGTACAACCCCACACGCGTGGAGCTCCCCATCAGCTTGGCACGTTTACCAGGGTGACAGCAAACAGCGGTCGGGTTCAGCTGTCCTTTGGATCCACCACAACCCAGCCCAGCGCCAGCTCCCAACAACCCTGGGACGCACGCCCCAGAACGCTGCTGGTGTGTCTCGCCAAGGCTAAGGAAACAAGTCTTTTTTTTAAAAAAAAGAAATCAGATGTAACACATCCAAATAATTCTAAAAGCTTGTCCTCTTACAGTGAAATGCATCTCAAAACTTCTGTTCACCTTCAACACTCCCGTGGCGAAGGGTTTAAACCCACCACAGCCGCAGCCCAGGCTGAGCCGCAGCCTCTGGCGGACGGGAACCCAGCAGCTCCCGTCCTCCCCTCCCAGTCTGGATTTCCACACCGCCGCTCGCTGCTCTGCGGAGCACAACATGGTTTCGGGATTTGGGCAGGCTTGCAAACTCCGTAACGGTCCTGCACAGCCTCGGACAAGGCCAGACCTTCCCGGCACAGGTCCCGCTGCCCGGTGCTCACCGGTCGGAAGCGACCTCGGGAGGCGATGCAGAAGCGGGTCACTCAGCGCATCACTCGTTCAGGTCTCAAAAGACTTCCAGGCAAGCAGGAAACACCTCGAAAAGCTGGAGGTACCAACACTGCCCGACTGAACGCACCCGGACAAAACAAACTGTCCCAGCAAACCCCAGAGCCAACCACCAGCGCAGGCACCACCGACTGCTGTCCAGCCGCAGCCACGCGGCCCCTCAGCCGCGAATTCACAGAACACCTCACAGCCCACCCTTTCCTCCAGCATCTGCCCCACCTCTAACTCTTGCGTATTTAACTATTTCTCCACTAAAAGAAAAGTGATCATACGATATCAAGAATTAACAAAACTTGAGTTTCCCTGAACATCAGTCATTAGTGTATTTTTATGTGAGAAAAAGGCAGTGCCTGACTTTCTGATATTCTAAACTTACAGCAGACAGCTGATGGCTCGCGCGGGGCGCAGGCTGCGGCGCTGCTCGACGCAGGACAGACGCCCGTGACCCGGAGTCTGCCGGGAGGGGCTGCTCCTGGACGGACGCACCGTGCCCCGATACCAAAAACACGTTTCTGCTGCTCTGACTTTTGAGAAGAGATGCACTGTTCAACTAAAAAAAAAACAAACCAAAATTCTGATCTCTGACAAGTACCGCAAGTTTTCATTAAAAAACCCAAACTTTAGTATACATAGGTAACAGAAACAATAAAAATACCGCTATGCAGACTTATACAAAAAACCCCTGAGGGTCACTAAATCTCAGTCACTTTGTAACGAGAGAGCTGGAAGTCGAGGAGCTCGGTATTTTACAAACAGCGCGGTCAGCAAAAACCCAGGCTTTGTTTTTTTACACATTTTTTTGTTGTTTTCCATGCACTAAGGCACCAGGAAGTCACAGTTAGGCAAGTAAGATCTTCCATGCAACATTCCAACCCGAAAAACTTACCATGTGTTAGAGAGACGTGAACACAGGATCAAAGGGCAACAGCTCGAGGACAGGGCTCTGGAGCCGGGAGCGGCACGGAAAGCGAGCTGGAGGAGGAGGAGGGAGGGAGGAAGGGGGCGCTCACGTCGGAGCGGACGGGAGGCAGAAAGACTCGCGGTGGGTACTGACAATCCACACCGCGTGTACACAACCACCAACGCAAGAGAACCACGGCCAGCCTGGCGCTCCAAGTCACGTCCCTTTGAAGACTTGTTTCTCCATCACTTCAGAACTACTTTAAAAAGGCAACTTTCTTTCACCTCCTAAAAATATCTGAAATACGTCAAAGGCTCCCATAACCAAGCAGATCATTTTTAAAGACACAGAGGGAACAAAGACGGGGGTTTACAACAGGAAGGAACTGCCAACTCTCTTTAATAGTACATCACTCTGTCTAGCAGAGAAGTCAGCAAAGCTCAAACCTTGCCATACCAACCAAGAATTATACAGCATTTTACAACTTTAAAGCACTGTACAAACATCACCGCAAGGCTGCAGCTCTCCAGCTTTGCTAAACACACAAATTGGTCACACTTCACCACCAGCTGCACGTTCGGTTCCTCTTTTGGTATCTCACAGCTCTTCAAAGGATTCTTCAGTTTCGGCTTCGGATGATGCCTGCGAGGCCGGATGCTAACACGGCGTCTTCAGTCAGCGCCTTCCACTTTGCACAAAAACGCTTTTTGACAGCGCGACTCTGGGAGGAGTCCTCTCGCCATCGCCAGAAAATCAGACGGAAACCCCAGCGTACTTTATCTTCACCAACACAGTTGGCATTTTCAACGACATTCCAGTAATTTGGAGGTTACTGCCATAGCAAAAAGGTAAGGTTTTTTTGAGGCAGATACAAAGTTCTAAACTACTCAGTGTTAAGTTAAATCCACTCACTGCATCAGAAACTTGGTGCCTAACGTACATTTAAAAACGCCACGTGAGCTGTGCCCTGCTCTTCCTAAGGTTCTGCCTTGCAACGTACGGTCGTCAGCAGCAGTTCATCTCCCCTCCTGTTCCCTTCGCCCCCGGACCTGAACACGCGGCATGCCCTGGTCGAACGGGATGCCGTGGAGAAGGGGACGGCAGAAACCCTCAAAGCTCGTGGCCACGACAGCCACTCAGAATTATCCAGGATCTCTAGAAAATTGTTTGTGCGATCTCTCGACTTGGTGTTTAGGATTTGTCGACGAGGAAAAAACACAGCTATAAACGCAACAATTCAAACTAACACAGTGTGAAGTCAGCTTCTCACGTTAAAGCAGACAAGACATCATGACTAAGCTACACCTCTCCTGTCCCCTTCAGGCGACGATGCTCATTTCCTTTCAGTCTCTGAACCTCGGAATCCACCCAGACGACTTACAGGGCTCCATTTCGGCTCCTATCGAAGAGTCAGTGAAGGGTTACAGGCAACAGGCACTGAACTGTCACAGTCCGAAAGGGATTGGTCTTCATTCAAGACCATGGAAGCTCACATTTTGATCAACTCCGAGTCCTGGACTCCATTCCAGACGCGCCGATATCGCAGGAAAACACAACGTACCATTATTCAGAGCCGGCAGTTGAGACCGAGAACTAGATCTAGTTGCCGAGGTGCTGCCAGACTTATCCAGCCAGGCGCTGCCTGCAGGTGCCTACCCAACTCCATCCCATCAGCCGCTGCGGAAACACACTGTTGATCAAACACTCAGACCAGGACGAGAGCATCCTTTTATTCCAGCGGAGAAGTTGCACGTATCAGTCCGTTCCAGACCAAGAGACTGTTAGAATTTAGGAGCAACAAAAGCAACACACCTTTCACTTGAATTCTCCGTGGCCACTGATGCACGAGATACCGACTGTGGCTCTCACAGAGCAGGCCGAAAGAACGCAAGTGACAGATCAAGTTGACAACACATTTGCTAAGATCAACGTAACCCTAAAGGACACCCATGATTTTTTTAGTGCAGTGCCAGTTTCAGAATATTTGTGAAAAATTGTGAGGCCCCACACTTATGGCTGGACTGGGCACACCCAAAGAAGAGTTAACCACTTGTAATCTGCCAACGGGTACATGAACCGGAAAGGCAGTACCGCGGGAGGGTTCGGCAGCGACCCACCTCTCCTGCCCAGGCTCCCGTAGCTAGGCCTGGTTGATTAGGTAACAGATTCAACAAAACCTGTGAAAGTGACAGTGTATGTTTTTAGAAAGGAGGAACTAAGGTTATACTACATCATTTACTGAATTGTTCCACCACTGCTCCGTAAGTGTTACGGCATAAATAAAAAAAATGGAGAGAAAAAAAAAATAAATACATTGGCTCCTATGAAGTCAGAAGTGGTTTGGGCTGCATAGTGGAGGGGTGAGAGATGGGGGCACGGGGCAAAATTTACACACTTTGAGACAAAACAGGAAGCGCCTGCAAAGTAGTAGAGGAGAAAGTCAAGAGCTTAAGTGTCCTCATTCATATCCTGGCTGTCTGTCCGAGCGATTTTCCGTGGAGGCGCCGAATTCTCACCTTCTATTTCCACTTGCTCTTGATCTCTCTTCTTTGCTGCATTCTGTTTGGAGAGAGAAAGCCACGGTGAAACTCTCCAAAGCCTCAGACTCTGGTGAGAGCTAGCGTCGGTAGAACAAGTTATTATTTGTGAATTTTTTTGATGCAAGGACCTAACTGACACACTGCAACACACACTGGAGAGGATTTTGCCCAAAGACAAGAGGTGCTCCTTCTAGATTGTTCTTCAAATCTGAGGGTGGGACTGAAACACCATTCTCAGCAGCTTTTATTTATAGATGTCAAATACTGCAAAAAAACATGAGCAAGCTCCTCTTTCCCACTGCTCTGAGTCAGTCCCTGAACTTATCAAAATCTCCCAAAGCCTTCTATCACACACAAATACGTTCTTTGCAGCTTCAAGGTTCCTTATCATTCTGTCTCTCTCCACGTTCTTCCAGAACCCCTGCTCTGCCCACAGCTACACTCACTGCTTCCACGTTGCCACTCCTCAGTCACCGCCTTGGTCCGAGCGCTCCCAGCCCGGGCAGCCCAACCGCAGCGCAGCGACGCGTGCGTTCCTCATACGAGAGCTCAGGTTTTGTACCCAAGGCACTTAGGAGAGCTTCACCCTGGCTGTAAAGCAGACGCTGAGGCACGGGGAGACCAATTTGCCAAGGTCACAGAGGAAAACCGCAGTAAGCGGGAGATGTAACCGCAGTCTGCCAAGTTCCAGACTAAACACGAGCGAACGTCCTTACACTGGAAGAACAAATTGCCTTTTCCAAAGAAGCGCTGCGCAGGGACAGAGCCTCCTTGCACTATCTTTTGGCGAGGAGCAGTTCACAAGGACTGGGTCACTTTCTTTTAACTGCTCTTCGGTATTTTGATTATGATCAATATTCTGCTCGATCAGCCCGAGTCCACAAATCAAGACAGTGCTAACAGTAAGAAAACACAACCATACCTTTTTGTCCCACTGCTGATGCAAATAACGCAAAAGTATATTTGTCTTTTCTGTTACTATGACTGCCAAAAAAAGAGAGAGAAACATACTGAGGTCATTTTAAAGATGACTTTTTAAACGGTGCAGTAATCACAATATTACTTCACACACTCAGCACAGTTCCTTTTTAACGACAGCTTGCAGGAACACCAATCGCTCAACAAGGATAGAGGAAAAGCACATAAAACACTGCCTAGCCACAGGCTGCTAATCACCGTGGTGACAGTTCACTAGTATCACCTGGTCCGAAGTTTAAAATAAGAGAAATTACACGTACACCAGATTTTCAATATTAGAACAGAATAAAGTTATAAAACCTCAAACTTCAGCGAGGCAGACTCACTTTGTTCAGATGGATATTCTCTCGTGGGAAGATACACTGATGGTCTTCTATTCTGTGGAAGCATTAGAACCGTTACAGAACAAAGACAGCAAAAGGTGATTTTTAGCCCAACCAAAAGGCCCTCAGTAACGCAGGCTGCAAATGCATTACGATATTCTGCCCTGTTACACGACGCTGTGGCTACAGCTTTTTAAAACACACGTATAAAGAAGGAGGTTCATTTTTCTTATGTTTTTCAGGGCATAATACTACTGTTAAAGACTGCACATACACAAAGAAAGCACCACAGATGTGGTTTGGCTGACGTGATGACGCATTCGTCACCAAAGTAAGCAGGAAGCTTTCCTTGCCAATCTCAACTCATGAGCTATCAGCTGTGATCAGACACAGTTTTTTAAGAAACAACATACTCATTTCGACTTCACATCACTCTAGCACCCTTTGAGCCGCGCAAGAAAACCTTCCCGGAGCACTGGGATGCGCAACACTTACCGATGCTTTACATACAGAGTCCGCATGGAATCTGCTGAAGTTGCTTTTGTTGTAGACCGGTAAGCCTTTCAAAAAATCGGCCTAAAAAGACACAAAATACACACAGAGAAGCAGGTGAGGAAAGAAAGCGTGATATTCCGGTTGCTGTTTGCTTTGTGCCGATTCTCAAAGGAGTCGCTCGGGCCATTAAGACAAACAACTGCAGGAACTGAAGGATGCTTCGGCAGGGGTTGGACGAGATGACCCACAGAGGTCCCTTCCAACCCTGAACATTCTGTGATGCTGCCAGGCCCCAGTGAGCGAGGCGGTTGTTGGATACTGAAACCCGCCCAAAACTGGTTTTGTAAAGCAGGCCGACCCCCAGCTTCTGCATTTGGCTCATTACAGCCCCAAAGTCCAGTAGTTCAGTTAGAAAGCTGCTAATTACGTACCTTTTAGCACAGAGGTATGCATCCAGTGGGGTGAGCCCCGACAGAAGGAAGATCTGCACCACGCAAACACCACTGATCTAACAGACCAGAACCCACAGTAATTTACCAGCACAGATCACAACGTTGCACAAGAAACTCTGCCACAGCTCCGCTGACATCTGCAGGCCGTCAGTACTACACCGTATCAGACGAGCTGCTCTTTCGCCTCACCATTTACCATCGCTGCCACAGACCAAGGCTGGTTCCACAGCGCAACGAACGCCTCCGCAGCCTCAGAAGCCCAATCCTCATCGCACACCTCTCAGCCAGACCCAGCCTTTTGGGCTTTTTTTATTTGAAGGGTCACATCCCTACACACATCAAGGCTACTGGCATAGCAACGAAAAAAAATATCTCAAGTTTTGATGGCAGTGGTTGGATTGCCACTCCCAACAAAAATCTTGGCCACAGAGGCCAGCAAAGCCAGTCGCTAAACAGCCGTGGGAGCCCTGCAGAGCCCTCGCAGTTTAATTAAGCCGTAGCAGCACGAAACAGGAATTTCCTTCTCCAGAGTGAAAGAGGAGGGCAGGAGGAGAACATTACGGGGTCAGGAGAAAAGAAAGCTTAAAAGAGCATTGGAGCCTCTCTACTCACAGTACAAAGGAAGATGCCCAGCAACTTCTTTAAAGTAAAGAGAAAATGGGTAATAAATGTAAGATGTACCTGTGCGACAAGCAGACGAGAGAGAGGCCCCGAGACCGTCCCTTCTAAGTCACCAGACAAGCTACCAGTACCGTATCGTGCTTGAAGATCCAAAGCCTGTTATACGGAACACTATAGGATTCTACTCCAGAACATACACCACGTTCTTCATAAGCAATTTTAAAAGGACAGTAAAGCAGTAGACGAGAAGTCATTTAATTTCAGTGTTGGAAGCAACAAATAAATGGGACACTACTGCTACAAAACTGCTAGGTTAGAAGACATTGTTTTCCTTTAAATAGCCATTATTTTTATTAACGCTGCCATCTTTAATTCAAAACAAAGAGCTATAATTAGCCAAACCAAAAAATATTATTCATACTTCTGTTCTTAAAAAGAGCTCTACTGACGTTCTCGTTTCCACATTGAACCCTTTCCCATCTGCCTGGTTTTAGAAATAATCTTGTTAGAAGAGCGGACTTGGGTTCCAACAGCGAGCTGCAAGTTTCTCTTGCCTGTCCTAAGCCCCACAGGACCAACGCTATTTCCCTGCGCCTTCACCGCCTTCGATCGCGAGCCCTCCGGGACAGAGCCCATCGCTCGCTCACCGGCGTAACGCCCGTACCACGCTGAGCTCGGGAACTACAGCAGGATCTCCCGGCTCTGCTCGGTTTTGGACCGTGCTGTGCCCTCAGCTCACCGCTTCCCACGCCTGCGCCGATGGGTTGCTCTGTTCCTCTGCTCTCACCAACATCTGCAGCCAGCACTGATCAGCGAACACGGATGCTACCCGAGGGCTCCCAGGACAGGGAACCCTTTAACGACTTCCGAAGGCACAGCCAGAAACAGTTCTCTCCACACAGCCCAGATTTAAGAATCGGCAGTTATATTACTCTGCTTAGAATGACTGAGGATCTTTAAAAATATCCCATTACGTTTCAAAGCACCTCACCTTTCCACTGCATTAAATCTGCAGGCTTTTTACGCCAAAGTAACCTGCTCCGCTACACCAGCCCAATCCAGAGAGAAGACATATCCGTGATTTCTTTTACTCCAGGAAAAGCCTGACAACTACTTGGGTTTATTACCACTTATAAGAACGGAAAATAACTGCTCTTACTTAGGAGCACACAACTTCAAGCACCTCTTCAATAGGCTACAGCTCACCCCAAGTTCCTCACTCCAGGCTGTTCCCTACTTTCCAGCCAGGGATTTGGTCTGGCAGAGCCCACGCTTCCCTGGAGAGGCTGGACGAGCAGGATCGCAGCTCTCACCGGGCATTCCGCAGTCTTTTAATGGAATTTGACAGCAGAGTGAGTTATGTCTAGTAAGTTGCAAAAACACTGTAAAAAATATCAGTCAAAATGCAATTTAAATGGTCAACGGGGTTTGTTTTTTTCCTCTCTCTACCATATAAACAACTGCAGCAGGATATAAACGAGCTAAGCGCAGACTCGCAAGCAGGAAGGTTACTACGCTCAGCCAACACCTGGAGACCTCAGCTCCAACGGCCACCAGCGCCCCTGGCTCTCAGCCACCACCTTCTCTTTCCTCAGCCCAGCAGCAGCTCCCACCCCCCAGCAGTGCCCACCGAGCTAGAGCAGAGCGACGGGGACACCAAAACAATCGAGCACGCGAGACGGACATTTCCCCACCCAGTCAGCACGTTCAGCACTCGTCACCAGCTCAGCTGAAAAGCCTGGTTTTCAGCGACACAGCCCACCCCGCCGATAACGATAATCCTGCTGCACACACGCACGTCGCAGCGGCTATCTGCTGAAACGACCACAGAGATCCCCGAAAAGGCTCCCTGGGGGGAACTGCCTGGAGTCCTGTTCCTGGATATTCAGAATGAGACAATGCTCCCAGTGCAACGAACCTTATCTGCTCCAAGGGCACTGGATAAATCAGCCCGGCAGGTCAGCGCGGTGTTTACACACCTATGGCACACGGCAGCCGGAGGCATACCTCCCGTATAATGTCACGGGAGGAAACGTTCCCCCTGCATGCCTTCTGCCACTCTTTAACCAAGGAAAGCGCAGCCCGGCCAAGCCAGCGAAGCTGAGGCAGCCTCCTGCGTGGAAGTGAAAAGCCAGCACCTGAACTGAGCAGACGCCTCATTTCCTTTGGGGAAAGGCAGCACCCCCCACCCTCCCCCAAAAAAACCCCACAACAAAACAAGTGCAATTAAGCAACTTCAGAAGACAACGCTGGTTCCTTCTACGAATCGGGAAGTGAGGCAGAGATAAGAGGCACCTACTTTTCCTGTGTCAACAAGGGTGCTCATCTTCCTAGGAATACAACAGTCCTCATCTAAACGCAGAACACTGAAAAACCCATAAATATGTGCCCCATTCCCAGCTTTTGAAAGGAACTGCAGTAACAACGCTCAGACAGACGAGGCCCAGCAGACAGACGCCGAAAGCAGGGCTCTGTCCCAGCACGACGCACCCACACGTGGACGTGGGTTAGAGGAAAGCCACTCACACCAGCGTGGGAACAGCCACCTAAGCTCTCAGCTGCCCTATGCCTCTACACGGAGGCCACAGGGACGCCACTGCTTGTCCCTTCGTCACCAAGCTTGTGGACGAGCAGAAGGAAAACCCTTTTTCTCCAAAAATTATTCCGCCGCTACAAAGGGAGGGACGGGGACTGGAAGCCTCCTGGCTCTGACAGCCGCCGCCGCACGCTCAGGCACCAGCCCGAGCGCTTGTCGCTGCTTGGGGGGCACAGCAAGGGCTGAAGAGCCTGCACACCCCCCAGCCCTGGGGCAGGGGGGCACCCGCCCCTCGGGGAAGCCCCAATTTCCCCCCCCCCCCGCCCCGGGCGGGCCCCGCCAGGGCCCCCGCGGCCCCCCGCCCCCCCACCCCCCCCCCCGCGCGCGCC
>Ga0181612_137853_pt1 | contig 10550 bp, 12 predicted proteins | sample HoacroProtozoa21_FD_119630 | JGI IMG/M metagenome (GOLD analysis project Ga0181612, IMG submission 119630) | Hoatzin crop microbial communities from Cojedes, Venezuel. Combined Assembly of Gp0051906, Gp0051904, Gp0051908
AGCTCTGTGTCAGCAGGACTGCTTCCTTACCGTGCCACATGAAGCAGCAATGTGACTTCAAGGGGAGGTCAGCATGAAAGTACTGGTGCTGAGGTTCGGACTTCAGCCGTACCATGCTTTAAAATAAACCCAAAACCGGGCATGAAGGTGCTACTTCCCATGCTGCTGCTGGGAGGGAGGTTCTGCTTTGGGAGCTGTCCCTCTCCCATGGGGCAAGGGGTATCTGCCACCCAGAGAAAAGTCTCCTGCTCACAGTGACATCAGCTAGCAGGCACAGGAACAGATTTTAAAATTTGCAAACACAAGTGTTTTTACCAGAAACCTGACTCCAGGATTTAAAACAGTCTACAGGCCAAAGGATTAGTCAGAAAAATTATCTGGCAAATAATCTGCAACAATAAGCAATACCAGAGCATATTACCATCTGCTCACAGATACCTCCTAAAACAGAAACAAGGGGCCTTCAGATTAAAGACTTCACTGTGTATCTAACTGTTGATAACCAAGCTATTGTACTCCAAATGCTCCTACACCTACATTAGCCACTAAAACTGAAACAGGTAGAAGTAAGGACCCCAAATCATAGTTGTAATGTAAAGCATGTTAGTTGAGCGGCCACTTGAATGGGCCACACCCAGTTTCAGAGGCTGCCCCAAGTGCCATATTACCCATTATACTGAAGAACAGCTGGAGCCTGTGGGTCCCTAAATACTTGAGCCCCTCCAGCATTAGCACACCATTGGGCACATCTGGATAGGCACATCTGGGCAGGAGACAGTGACCGGCCTGGTCTGTGCGCAGGCAAACCACAAGCTCCATTTCTAACTGCCCCAGAGATGAGACTGTAGATCAATACAATCACTGCATTGAAATGAAGCGGAAGAGATCTCCAAACTCTGTTTAGTTAAATATAGCCTGGGAAAGTCTCTGCTTTTGTTAAACACTGCCTCAAAAGAACAGCTGAGTAATCCACCAATGGAGAAAAACATACTCTTTAGCTACAAGGTGTTATTATTATAGGCTTAATATCAAAATGGCTTGTTCAGCTTATAATATCAGACTGGAGCAAATGCTCCCAGCCTTGGCAAGACTCAGAGATACTACAGATCTACATTACACGCCCACATAAGCACTTGAGGTTCACACGCAGAGGAGTCTCTAGTCTAGAGAGGCAAGGCATTGGTTTGCACCAGGTTTCCATGGCATGGGAGAACCGGTTAGACAGCTTCGCAGAACAGCATGCATGTTGTGATGGGCACCAAGAGGGACGGGAGCCAGCACTGCAGCAAGGCCAGTGAAATCAGTGGCAGGAATTGATCTCTTTGACCAGGGCCAGCAACATTACAGATGGGTGGTGGCTGCAGGAACTCCAGGCATGGGCAACACAAGGACAGGCCATCAGGAAAACACTCCACAGCTGTCCTGAATACTGAGGGCACCTTGACCAGCACCGTATGTTTGACACTGAACTTACACCCTGCCTCACCTCAGGCTACTGCTTCCTCACTTTCCCCTTCTGCAAAACAGACGTGATCACATATAAACACTCAGGTAAAAGGCTTTGGAGCAGTGGGTTAAGCAGTATTACTGCTACCGAGTCTGCCCTTGGGCAATCCAACCCACAATAAGCAGCCACGGATTGCTCCATGCTGTGGCAGCCATCAGTGCCCACTTGCCTCCCTGCAGGTGCGGCCAACACCAGGCTGACTCCCATCTCAAACACCCAAGCCATTGCAAATAATAATTGTAACAATCTGAGACTTCCGAAAAACCATGACATTTAAAGCTCTCTTTGAGCATTCAGTGAAGAAGAATCTCTCACTTCAAGTTGAAAAACAAACTCTTTCTCTGTCTTTTATTCGCTAATTAAATGTATTCATTGTATTCAGATCTCATTTTTTTGTCCATAATGTTTTGCCCATCTGTTTGATTAAAAAAGAACCCAACCACCCAGTTTCATTAAGCTAATTAGATGCATTCAGCCATTGGTTAATATTCTGAAGTACTTCACAATTATTCTACCCAGTTATTAAATCTCCTTTGAAGATTTTATTTTCTGTGCTACACTCTTTACTAGCCAGCACCCAAATCAAACTGCATTTGCTAACTCCTTACCCACATGCAAACGCACTACCAACTCCTTCAGGTGGTTCATGATCCAAGGTACGCAGAGAAATCTGTGCCCGGATCTGACGCTGTTCAGCTCACTCTGATCTGGAAACACAGCATCCTCCTCCCTCTGTGCAACAGGGGTTCAACACTGCCTTCCCAGCGACCACTGGAGGATGATGAAGCGTTAAAAAGAGCACCACAAATTCTGTTTCCTGGGGAGCTGTGTCTAGCTGCAGACAGTAGGATTATGTATCTTTCTGGGATTTCTTTTTTCCGTATTTACTCCCCATATGAACTTATAAAGAAAAAAAACAGTCTTGGAAAGGCTCAGGGTCATCACTCCAATCATCCAGAGGATGAAAACTAACACCAATGAACTGGTGTAGCAACAGCACAGCAGTGTGACATCGCACAATTTAGACTTGCTGGCAGTCCCATGACGGCCTCTTAGGGTGCAGGTTTCCATACTAAGTTGTGGTTAGGCCAGCTACCTGCACCCCAGACCTCCAACATGCCAGTCTCTCCAAGCTCTGCTCCATTGCAGCAAACATGCAGCAGCGCTGAGGCTCAGTCTCCACGTATCTCAGCACTGCTGCTCCTCTGCTCCTGCAAAACGACCCAAGCTTTGACCAGCACTGCCCCACCAGCAGTCTGGCCTTGAACCAGAGCAGTCCCTGCTTGGCCTCAGAAACACAGAACAAGGATCCTTCAGGAACAAGCAGCATGCGCAGGCAAAGAGCAGCACTAGCAGGATGGCAGGAAAGAGACTGAAGATGAGAGAAGCAGCACTAAGTCATCTTGCTCTAGGAAGAGCAGCACTAATGACTGGAGCCCCTCACGCTTCCCTCACCATAACATCTCAACCCCCTACCCAGCCATCCATTTCCATGAAAATTTCTAACAATACATCTTTGAAGCCTTAACCACTGCAAGACACTTGAGTCCAGGAGGACAAGGGCTCCAGAAGCTGATGGGTGGCAGGGTGGGAGACAGGACTGATAGACAGTGACACACAGCACATGTATGGCTTGTCTTTTATATAGGGCCTTGTTTCAGAGGGAAACCAGGTTAAAAAAATAGAAATACACTTTTTTTTTTTACAGCAAGCTCTGATTGACATGGTTCTAGTCCTACCTCCTGGCCCCAGCTGACACTAAGACCTCTCCCATCTTGAGAAGGAGCTGCAAGAGATAATGATGAAAGTCTGCACTCACATGCACTATGGACTCGTGACTGCTCTTCCTTCCTGAACCAGAACTAAGTTTGAGATGTAGGTCAAGAGCTTCTAGAAAACCAGTCAGCAGACCATTTACAGGAAAAGCCATACTGAGTCAGGCCACGTATCCACTTTGCCCTGATTTCTGTCTCCAACAGGGGCCAATAGCAGATGCTTGGACAGGTGCTAGTGCAGAAATTAAAACCTTAAAAATAGTCATGATAATCAGGAGAAGTTTAGAGTTTGTCCTCCTGACAGTGTCTCCCAGCCTCAAGCAGTCACTCAGGGAGCCCTGCGAGCACACGTCCAAATTTGTCCACCACCATTTTGAAGCTACATTTTTTTTAGCCTTCACCACACTGTAGGGAATTGAGATCTGCAACATGACAAGCACTGCACAGAAAGCACTATTTGTGCCATACCTGCCGGCCACACAGGGAAGTTCAGGCACCCCCAACACCAATCTCATGTGGTGTCAGAGTAGATAAACCCCACAGACACACACTCACTGCCTCCCGACAGAGGATCGGCAGGAAGCCAACACAAACACTCAGTGCAGTGTAGCAGACCAAGAAGGAAGAAACTGTCCTCTATTTGCTTCTGTAATCCCAGCCCAACCTCTATTATTTGGATTTAGAGAAAACAGCCAGTAGTCATTCTCTTGGTATAAGAGGTGGTTACACTTTCAAGAAGTCACTTGGTGGTAATTTAACTGAAGGAGGAAGAAATTTAGAGGTTGACACAGCTGTGATTTGACACGGGATGACCTGGAGCCTGAGGAGAACCTTAACAACATTTCCTTCAGGCCAGCCTGTTCTCCTTGGCTCACACTGTAATTAGCTTTCCCTTTTTGACATCCAGGCAGAGAGCCTAGAACAGCACTTGAAAATTTGGCCAGGTTATTGCGACTTTTCGATAGCATGGCAACTGCACCAATTAATACAGAGCTTACTGCCCCACTGTGCTTGATGCTGTAAGGCACACTAAAAGGCAAGCTTTAGCTCAGAGAGCTTATATTCAATGCAGGCACTAAAACAAGAGCTTATGAAACTGTCCCAAGAAGGCCAGTGCACTCAAGTGGGTGCCGAACGCCCTCAAAAGTCTAGCCCCGACTAGCACCTACATAAACAGGCCTATACATCTGTTTAGGGAGCAACAGCAAGGAAAACCCTACCAAATGGCACAAAGCTATCATTTGAGGTGTCATTTTCAAAATGCTCATACAATACAACAGCATCTGTGACATACTGACCACTCAGCAGATTAATCACACTCCTAGATTAAAAAAAAAAAAAAAAAAGACTACGACATTTTGCTCCTTCCTTAATGCTTCCTTTCATCTGTCTTCCAGGTCTGGAGCCTTCCAAATTCAAGGTTTCAACCATTTTCCTGTGATCCCAAGGTATTTGTGTACACCATTTATAAATGACAAGGTGAAACTCACCTAGAGGCCTCCAGCAGGTCTTGAAGGTACCCAAATACCATGCTCTGGCTCCACACAGAGCTCTTAATTTGGCTCTGTGAAACTTGCCCAGGGAGCATACTACAGAGCGCTCTGAAAAGCTGCGGGCAAGGTGGGATGATCAGCTCCCCACTGCCCCTCATGAGTGCACAGCTTCTGTGAAATCTTATCCCAGCTAGACTGAATGGCCAACAGCTCTGCAGCCCTCCAGAGTAGGGAGGGATGCAGGATCAGGCCTTCCTGACAAGCTCTGCCTCCTCAAGCACATGGCCTTCCCTGGGGACATAGTCAAAACCAAAGGGAGAGCACTGAGGGCTGGGTCTGACGTCCTGGGAAACGCAAAATAAGCTGCTCTTCTGCATCTCCCCTCCCCCGCCACCAGCAGTAATTCTTTATCTTAGCCTTAAGGAGAAATTAAAATTGCGGAGAACTCATTAAAGCTGTTCTTGAAGTGTCACCAAGGAGTAGCCGAGCTCTGCTGCACATCCCACCAGCCATGCAGCAATCAAGGGACAAACTGGGCTGGAAAACTAATGCTCACTGTAGTCAAACTGGAGTGCACTGTTGGCTTTCATCCAGGGGTTACTCCAGATGTGCTCTGTGTCCTGCACCTTGCGCTTTGGCTGCTTACCCACTGCTTTCCTCACTCATGTCCACAGCAGGGACAATGATCTTGTCCCTCTGCTGAATGGGCCACAGGCCCCAATAGGAAAAACACAAAGCTCCAGACTTCTAGAGGGACAAATCCAGCACTTCCCTGAATTCCCTTTTTTCAGGCTGAATCTCCCTCCTGCCACCCAGTCTAATCACCTTTCCAGCATGTTAGTTCAGGAAAACTGGTCAGTACCCAGAGGGGTGGGAAGCACCATCCCACTCACCCATTTGAGAAGAAAGCAGCAGCCTCACAGGGAAAGCTGTCCCCCATTAACAGAAATAGCACAAACAAGAGGGTGTTTGATCACATCTTCCCAGCAACTGATGAACAGTGTGATCCAGGCGATCTGTGCCAAAGCTGATAACAGCAATAGCAGCCTCAGAGCAATATGTGAACTATGGATTTACATCCTCCAGTGAAACAACTTCCTCCTCCCAAAAAAACAAACCCAAAAAATCCCTTCAATAGTTTCTTCTTAGAATCGGCCAATGCACCAGCCCACTCAGAGGCTAGGAGAAGGATGCTACTGCCTGGGAGAGACTTGCAGCAGTAACTAGCACACGGCAGAAGGGACATTGACCCTTCCATTTGCTCCCCTCACTCCCAAACTTTCTTTTTGTTTCCGTTAAGATGATGCCTGCAGCTAAATGAACACATTACAGCAGAAATTTTATTCTTAATTTTCCCCTTGGGTGTTCTGCTGACCTTACCAAGAACTATATTTAAATGTGCAATTTCCTGGCTGGGCTCATTTGCAGTCCCTTCCCCCCTGGCTGCCTGTGGAAGTCTGGCCCAGAATCCAATTAGCTACTACCACCCTTTAAATCAAAGGAATTAAAAATTTCAAACAAGAAAAATAAAATTAAAAATTTTAATTACATCATTCATATTATATGCCTAAATACTTATGCCCATGCTCTCTGGGAGGTGGACTTGAAAGGCTAGAATAGCGACAAGTTTCCAATCAGACAAAATTGCAGCCAGAATAGTTTGACAGGAGAGAGACTCTGCCCACCCTCATCAGAGCGTGTTTGATTTAATACACTGCAGAGCCGGATGCAGGACCTGCCTGGCACCAAGGCAAGGAGCAGCTGCTCCCCAGCATCTGCGAGAGGTGTGGCAAGCCCAACAGCTTCCAGCTTCATACATGAAGGAGCAGTTGCAGTCCATCTGCTTTTAATGTGAGCAACCTCCTTTCATCAACATCACCACACATGCCTGGGAGGTATTATCACTGCAGTTTGCAGAGGAGTCTGAAGCAAAGGGACCCAAGGCCCACAGACACTTTGAGCATCCCCTCTACTAGGATCACAGCTTGTGGCAGTTTCTGTATGGGGAATGGGACTGCGACGAAGAACAGCAAGACTGTGGTTTACACTTGGTCAGACGGCCATCTCTCACAGACAAGCCCACAGAGCACCCAGCACTGTTTCCAAGTAAGTGACCCAGCAATCAGAAGACTGGTTTGCTTCTGGGATTTTGCTGGTGTCACACTTACTCCTTGACTAGTTTTAGCTGCTCATGGTGACAGCCACTGCAGCAGCTGTACTGTGTTCCCAACAGCCCCAGCACAGGAACAAGGCAAGGAGATGTGGATTCCCAAGGCCATACAGCCCAGGTCTTCACCATGTCAGGAGTGTTTCAGTGCTTTCTTTGTCACATCCTTTAAGGCTCCAGCTGGCCAAGTCAGGTTCCCAACTGAGTGTTGCTGTGGCTGTTCAAACTTAACAGAGACCTCATCTTCAGGGTCCTTTTTGGGCATGCTTCTCCACAGCCCCTCCTGCTCAGCAGCCTGTGCTCCAGCTCTTGGCTTCCTGCCTGCCTCCAGGAGCTGCTCAGCTGATCCCCACAGAGCCTTGGCTCTGGTGAATCTCCACAGGACATCTAGCCAGAGGATGGGGCTGTGCAGGGCAGGAAGAGCCAGGCCTTGTGAGGGTGGAAGCCGTCAGGAGAGCAGATGTGCCATTTGCCTCAGAACTGGCTGACTGCAAGTGCCTCAGCCTGGACACCAGTGTTCCCAGCTGCCAGTACTGCTCTGCTTGGGAGATACCAGGGCTGCAGAAGGGTTCAGAGGAGGTCAAGGACTTTGGAATAGCCAAGCTGCTGCTGGATAAGGTGCTTCTCAATGTCAGCAAGTAAGCAGTGGCTGGGATGACTTTGCTTCAAGGTATTAACTGTCCAGGTACAAGCAAGCTGCCTTCAGCTGCTGGCAGGAGCTCAGCCCATTCTGAATAGTGCAGTCACCTGTACCTGCTCCTGAAAAGCACAAGGGCTTCGCTCAGGCCTCCTGTCCCGCAGTAACCAGATCTTCCACCAGTCAGGGGACTGCAGAAAATCCACAGATGAACCAAAAAACTCTTACAAGAGACTGTGTTGGACAGCTCAGCCTCTTGGGGAGCAGAGCAGGAAGGGCCTTAGTTTTGAGTCACGGGCTTCTTGCCAAGAAAATAAAACAAGAAATGCAGAGGCACCAAGTGATCCACAGGTCATGACAGTGGAACAGACAGCTTCCAAGAGGCTCAAATCAGTACACTCGCATGGTGGGACAGGGATTCTCTACAGGAGGGAACACTGCCAAAATAAATGTATTAAAGCACAATGATGAAATAGCTTTCTTCATTGACTCCCCAGTCCCACACGTTTCCTTTAGAGACAAACAGATACACATGGACAGAGTTGTCAGACACTTTTGCAGAAAGCCATCAGCTAGGAAGAGCAAATTCCCCAGGAGATGAACATCTCTGAGACAGCTTCCTCTTCTCTTGCATGCAGCTACACTGACAACTTGCAAAGACACTCTGCAGAGCTCCCTAATGTGCTAGAAACCAGTTTGATGGTGAAGTGTCAGCACATTTCTAGGTTAATAGAAGCTGGGGCATGGCAGGAGAGAGGAAAGGAAGGAGACTGATTGTCTTCGACAAAGAGACTGGAATGGATTTCACAGCAGGAGAATTTTTCAGGCCAGGGAAATATTTATTCATACCTAAAAAACATGGAATATTAAAGACTCTGGAAGGTTTTTTTTCCTCCACAAGATCTTAGTGGAATGCGACTCTCAGCACTTTGCAGTAACCACAACACACCCTCAATGAATCCAGGTGTTTTTATTCAGCTCATAGCAAAAACTCAAAAATACCTTGACATTGCAGTGAGGCCATCAGCAGGAGGCTGGTGCACTCACTGCAAGCAGCAAGCAAGGGCGAGCAGCCACAGCTGTGAGAGCAGCGAGGGCCAGGGACCCCTCTGGGTCTGAAGGGAGGGGGGTTCCCAGGGAAGCTGGGCAGGCACTGAACCGAAGGCATGCTGCTACTCTTGAGTCAAATCAGAGACATCACTTCAGCTAACAAACAGCCCTTTGGTCTGGCATTCCCCAAAGGTACTGCAGCTCTTTGACTCCAGCTTATTTTCCATTGCTGTGGCATTTCAGGCCCAGTTATTACCTGTGCCTGATGCTGTACAGAGAAAACACTGGTCCCTGCTGTGAAATTTAAGCTCTTCACCCACAAAATGATGGGGCAAGCAGACAGATGTTTGGAAGAGCACAGGGAAGGCAGTACTGGTTTTGCTCATTCCTTCATTTGGTGGCTGGAAAGACATGCCACAGAAGAAGCAATTCCCAATTCTTAGATTGCCCTTTTGCGTCTGTGATAATCATTCTGGATGGCAGACTGTTAGACACAGTAGCACTTGGGTGGAGCACAGCCACTTTTTGGCTCCTTGGAAACAGCAAACTGAAAACTAACAAAAAAGGCCAGTTCCATTCTGCAGTCTGACTTCAATCAATCTGACATTAAGGAATGGACTCCCAGTAACTGCTATGAATAAACCATGCCTTTTTACAATTGCTTCAAGGCAAATTACAAGCACTGCTCACATCAATACTGTATGAGAAAGGAAAAAGCAGAAGCCTGATTAGAGTATGGAAACATACTGCAAGAGGTGCCTGATCTGTCTAATGTGTAAGCACACAGCAGCAACATAGTCTGATTTGCCAGGTGAGAACACTGAAGTTCATGACCACTACTGCAGGACAAATGCAGGCAAAGCCTACATGGCACCTCTGAGTGGTCTGGACTGACCTGACAGCATTGTAGAGGAAGCTACAAGACCTCTTAAGTTTCCACAAAACCATTCCTTCTACCTCTGTCCTGAGATCTTCACACTTCCCCAGCCTTTCCTCTGCCAGTGCTGCGCACATTAGACAAGCTGAGCCAGAGGCCCTTGCTCTCACCATTTCAACAAATCGCACCCTGCACACACAGTAACCCCGTCCCCCAGCCTGGAGGCAGAGGCACAGGCACACGTTTCTGCTCCCTGTGCACTCAGCAAGGGTTGGCCTGATAAGATGCACTGGGGCATCTTCTACTTCTCCAGCCCTGTCTGTCAGCCTGGGGATGAAGTGCTGACATAGTGAGGCAAAAAACCTCATCTTGAGTCTGTTTTACACTATGCCTCACAGAGCTGGGAGCCTCAGATGTCATTAACCTTTGCCAATCAAGCTACCTGACAGCGATAGAAGGGTCAATCCAGACTTTAGCATCAAAGCATCTCATCAGTAAGAGGTCAGTGGATGAATCTTCTGTCCTCATACTGCCACTTGAGGCAGGCACACAATTAGCACAAGCAGACCCAAACTTTTGGTTTCAGCACAAATAATAGCACAGAACAGCACTACCCAGACAGCATTACCAGGAGGAGGTGTTAGGAAGTGCCAAAATTAAGACTTGACTTGTCTAGGTGGTTGGCTTATGCATGCGTACTGTTATTTTTCTTTTGTCACAGTAACACTGCACCAAGTTCTTCTGTCTTTCAAGTATCTCGATTTCTTTGGCACAAGGCTACTGCCTTCTATATCACCAGTATCCAAACCCAGTTCTCTCTCCTTCCCTCTCAGTTTTTCCACACTGATACGTAACCATTCATAAAAGACAGGGAGGAAAGCTCTGAAGAAGCAGAATACACTTTTCCAAGGCAGCATTCAACTCTGTTGAGGGGCAAATCCATCCTTTGTTTCATGTTACCATCAATCACTTTTCACATGCTGCAGCAAGGAAGCCTCCTTCCCCAATAGAGCTGTGATTCATCCTCAGATCACATCCATCCCA
>Ga0181612_144021_pt1 | contig 10550 bp, 2 predicted proteins | sample HoacroProtozoa21_FD_119630 | JGI IMG/M metagenome (GOLD analysis project Ga0181612, IMG submission 119630) | Hoatzin crop microbial communities from Cojedes, Venezuel. Combined Assembly of Gp0051906, Gp0051904, Gp0051908
GTCCTGTGCAGCCTGCTGTAGGTGACCCTGCTTCGGCAGGGGGGGTGGACTAGATGACCCACAGAGGTCCCTTCCAACCCCTACCATTCTGTGATTCTGTGATTCTTTGACCTTGTCCAGGCGGGTCTTGAATATCTCCATCACGTTTCTGTGATGGCAACCAAGTCGTAGCCGTCCTGCTGTATAATGGCTTCCAGCTCCTCCTGTTTATTGCCCATGCTACGTGCGTTGGTATAGACACACTTGAGCTGGGCTGCCAATCTCATCCCTGACCCTGGTACACCAAGCCTGGGCTCATCCCTAGTGAAGGTCCTGTGCAGCCTGCTGTAGGTGACCCTGCTTTGGCAGGGGGGGTGGACTAGATGACCCACAGAGGTCCCCTCCAACCCCCAACATTCTGTGATTCTGTGATTCTGTGGTCCAAACGGAATGCCATGAAATGAAGGGGGCTGTTTCAACTCAAAGTTCACCAGGAGACCAATCCTAGACATAGTTAGCTTCAGCGAAACTCAGTTCCCAGACACAATCTATCTATTCATCCAACCACAATAAGTCCACAGATACTCACCTCACAGTCACGACCTGTTAAGCAGTACATCCAGTAAAGGTAGTTAAACTGAACAGTAAGTTTGCAAACAGCTAGGGACCAGCCCTCTTGTTCATTGGTTTTAACTGGTAAATGCAAGTAAGAGAACAAACCTAATATAAGAAAATCACATCACAAACCTCTCTCCTGTTCACAGCCAGCAATCAATATACGCTTATGAAAATCCACTTGAGAGTTTTAATTATGTTAAATGAGAAATGAAGAAAGAGGAACTCCTCAAGAGGATTGTTCTTACACTCCCTATGTTGAAAAGAAAGGAAAATAAGTGAGCCCAAGGTACATACGATTAAGCAATACCTGTGGTAAAACTGATTATGCTGTAGGTCACATCTCTCTCATGCTGTGCGAATCAGGCCTGCTGACAAACACTGTGAAATGCCCTCCTGAATACTCCTCTGGAGCTCCACAGTAAAAGGAGAAGCATAAGAAGACAAAGGAAAATTTTGACTAGGAAAAACTTGAAAAAGTTTCAGGCCACATGAACAATATATATTCATCTTACTCCTGTTATCTGATGTGCAAACATGAAAATTCTCTCTTTTCCCTTGCCCTTAATGAAACAGACTTGTCTTACATTCATTCCCAGTAGAACAGCCAATTCTCACAGTTTTTGCCGTTCTTTAGGATATCACCATCTTGCACAAGAAATTACCACTCTGTGCAGGAGATTCACAAGCACTGCAATGCAATAGGCACATCCATGCAGGCACCCGGGGCAGGTGATGCTCTTTCAATCAGAATGGAATAAAAAATGTTTATAATTAAAAACACTTTTCTCAGTTATGTTCTCTCTTAAAAAATAAATTTAAAGAAAAGCCCAACTTCCAAAATAATGGCAGAACATACATGCACAAATAAGGAATTTAAGACACAAAATTTTTGCTACATGCACAAGTAATTGGGAGTGCATTGTAGCAATCCACTTTATAAGTCTGAATTTGGTCTTACAACTTACAGATGAAATCCTGGTTCTGTAGTGACCCTAGCAAAGCTTCCATTAATTTCAATAGCTGTAGGATCTCATCCTATGGACATCTTTCCTAACTTAAGGTTGCATCTAGTAGAGATTCTCATCAGCCTCTTGTCAAAGGAAAGCAGAAAAATAGATTCTCAAAATGGGACAGAGATTCTAAACCAGCCTGTTCTCTTTATGCTCCCACACACCGATCAGAAATCCAACTTAGACTGTATTAATAAAGGTATTCTGGAATGAAAACAGGCCAGTATGGGTCTGAAGAGGAGATCTCGGGCTGCTGCTAAGCTGACTGAGTTCTTTCATAAAGTCATTACAGCACTGCCTCTTGGACCAGGACTCACCTCATCCAACGTTGGGTGTTTTAGGGTAAATTAATCACCTTTGTAATCAACGGGAAAAGAAAGGCACCGCTGTAGGCTGCTCACACCGACTGCAGGTGTGGTGAGAGAACGTGTCACCTCTGGATCTGCCCTTCTCCCTGGAGGCACAGGAGTGCAGGCAACTGACAGAAATGGGTGTCTGGTGCCAGCCGAGTACTTCAGCCTTTAGCCACACAGACATGTTGTTAATGCACTCTGGGAAATGATAAACGACGGGATGCACCCAGCACGAGACACTGATCCGGTTTTTGTAAGGAAGGCCACTAATTAATTAATTCCTATAATGTATTCACTACAAAAATGAGTAAAAAAATTTTCCATGAAAAATCCAAATCTGGCAACTTGTATGATGAATTTGTGTAAGAAGTGTATTCATGAATGCCTACAAAGAAAGTATTAAAATTAATTAATTAAAATTAATCAATATTAAAATACATGGTATTAGGTGTACAAAGATGTGCTCTCCTTGACATGTGACTGGAGAGTGCACAGTTACTTAAATTAACTCTATTAGAAAGAGTTTTCTATTAGAAAGAGTTCATTATTTTTCTGTCTACAATAACCAGAGAACAATACAGAGCGGTATTCAAAAATGTATTCTTGCTTCCTTAACACAAGAAGTGTGCAGATAGACATTTCACATTCAACTTGTGGCATTTACGCCACTGAGTCTAATTCTGTGGTTAGCTTTTTATTCTTTGGAAAAGCCTTTCTAATTTGATAATTGCAAGCCGTGGAACCCCAGATAAAAATCACATCATGAAATTCAGGGAACAAGTGAGTCACACATTGAGTTAAAAAGGAAATGTTTCCCTGAGACAAACAGTGATCAGTGTGCATTACATACAATCCACACGTGTTTTCATAAAGACAGCGTGCATTTCTCTTTAAGTTCAAAAGAATTGATAAGAAAGACATCTCTCTCAACTTCACAGGCTGAATTTGGCTGCCTGCTGCCTCCTGAACAGCCCAGGCTGCTCAACCAGAAAAAGAACAGGACTTCAATACTCAAAACTCCTACCTGGGTTCTGCTACTAATTTGCCAACTGAGCATGACCGAGTGCAAACGACGGCTGAATTAATCATGTTTTAAGGCTCCTTTCACAAGTGTCGCAAAGCTTTTGCGGTCATTTGCACTGACACTAAACGAGCGCGAAGTTTGCGTGCGGCGATGCCATCCCGCTCGCTAACCGTGTGTGCCCAGCTCGCCCCGGCTGCGGGAGGAAAAAGCAAAGTCAAGACCGCACAGCATGCCCAAGTGTGAAGAGTAAGGAGACCCTAAAAACCACTCTCTGAACTGAAAGGCTTTGAACAAAAGTGTTAGGATATTTCTTGATATTGGGACTTCATTCGCAACACTGAGAGCAGAATTTGGCCCAGCATGCATATTTCATTAGTCAAATGTTACTGACTGTGTGATGCTTGCTTATTTAACTATGCAAAATCTTCTATGCTGCTATTCATTATTCTTTCTTAATTTCTTTAAATATGAGCAAATTTATCTTCACAGTAGCCTAGTGAGCATCATCCTCATTATATAAATGAGAAATAGAATCATAAAAAGATTATTTTCCCAAAGGCAGTTTGTTTATTTGGCAAATGTTTCTCTTTTTTTCCCTACTTGCTCATTTCTCTTTTTAGTGTTTGAGAAGAAAAGGAAAATGTGCAGATTCCAGGATTTAATAAAATGATTTATCATTTGGAATTAATTTGAACCTTCAGCTAATTTAGAACAATCTATATCGTTAGTCCCTTACACTATGCCTACTGATAAATATACCACAAGATTATGAAGCGTTTACATAAACCCAAGGAAACGTATGCCATCATTCACTCCAAACAATCACCACTGTCCAAAGCCACTATAGGAGTTCTCTTCCTAAACATCCCCATTGCTTCTCCAGAAAGGAAATCTCAAAAAATACATGTTTGAATTGCATAAAACATTCACAGTAATACTTCAACCAATTACATTTACTTTTGCATCAGAAGTAGAACTGCAACTTTTAGGTGAAACTTTGCAGATATATCATTTAAAAGCAGAAAATTCAAAAATTTAATTTTTTAAACAAAATTTGCCAGATTTTGTTAGTTTGGTTAAGATTGGATGAATACTTTGAGACTTTCAAGGCTGACAAAGTGAACCTTTCTGACTTGTGAAAAACTACGCAAGCATAAGCTGGCAGCTTTTAGTATCTGAAAAGTGGATGTTCTGTCCTAGGGAAACCAGAGTTTCTTAACAGCAACTTTCCAATGAATTTTATCTTAAATAATCTCAGTCATTTCATGGCAAAACAAACAACAAGGTGATTTTGGGGAGCCTCGTCAAGTCATCACAGCTTACCTTTAACAGAAGAAACAGGTCCTACGCATCCTGGTCTCTTGCCCTGCCGATTGTTCCCCCAAAATCCATGACTGCTTTAGACCCTCCATGCATTTATAAAAAATGAGGTATCATTACAACAGTTTTGATGGATTTGGGGTTTTTTTTAATCCTGAGGCGAGGGGAAGGAGAGCAAAGAACATCTACTGTATATGGGTCCATTACCATAGACTTTACTGATAGTTTATCCTGTTTCCTAATGAAAGCAACAAAACCCCCACCATGTCTCTATTAAAAAGCAATCAGATTTGGTATCCTGGTGACACTTTAAAGAGCACATTATGTGGGAAAGCAAAATAAACATTTACCCTGGCAAATGAAAGTGAATTCGGGTTTTGACATAGTTGGCAGGAAGGTAGAATTATATTCCTGTCAACTATGCAGAAAAGCTAATACAATATTTAAATATTTGCTTAAGTAATATAGAATTTAAAACAACACATTAGAAAAAGCATTTTTTGTGAAATATTTTTAATTTTTTTAGTATAGGACATGCCATGAAAGTAATGCATTCAGCTGAAATTTCAGACTGCTACAGCCTTTGTTAGACATTCCCTTCACTTGTAAAGTGGCGAAGAGTCTTCATCTTCTACTGACAGGTCTTTGTTTGTATTTCCAAGACAAAGGCAGTTCTTGTACCAATGGTTTAAACTGATAATGAATACATTCAGCTTTCCTAAAAAACAACCCTTGAGAATCTGAATCTTACAAATGTTGATACAGTGAGCTAATGTTAACTCTATCTCAGCTAAATCCTACAGCACTCTTCTACTGTTCGATATGATATGTGTGCAATTATTTTAAAACTCCTTTAGTTTGCAACAAGATATAACTCAGGGAAGACAGATGTTTCTGTCGCTCAGAAGGTATGGGAATGCTGTATGTCAATGACCTCTGAAATGCTCAGTTATACTTCATAATGTAGCACTAATTCCTAAACTGAGCTGGATAGTGGACACTACTTTTAGTTCCAAAAAGAAGTATTTTGATGCACTGTCTAAATACGCAGATATTGGACTTTCCTTTTTGGGTGTAAATCTACATTCATATTAGTTGCGCATACCCATAAAAATCAAATTTACCAGTATATCAGAATCATAAATCATTATGAAGTTTGAGGTACAATATTCTGAGTTACTAAAAGTATTTTAAAACATTTATTATAAGAAAAAGCTTTGCTTGATTCTATCTCATTTGGGGAGATGTGCATAATTAGAAAATATTTTGAAACATTTCTAAATTGTTATTATACCATAATAATTCAAAGTGATACTGCCAGTGTTCATTGCAATTGTACACTATAGAAATGTGTCATTTTAAAATCACCTGAAAATAATTCATTTAAATGTAACCTGATTTGTAAATTTAATTGTGAACTATTAAGCTAAGTGCTTGGATTTTCAGTTCTTCTAAATCAGCACAGCTCCTCTGAGTCCCATCATAATAGAGAAGCCATTGTTTGTTTCAAATCAGCAATTAAAAGCGATATAAAGAGTATTCAGACTGTAAGACATAAACCAAAAGGGCTAGTCTGGGGAACTTGACTTTCAGTCTTCTTAATTTGCAGTGCCCGATACAGAAAGTGTTACGCTGCATTAATAATAGCTTTTGAACATGGTATTCATTCATCCAGCCTGTTCTATAAATAAATTGAACAAGAGACTATTCCCTGCACACATTCTTAAATTCTTGCAATGAAAACAATACCTTCCAAAGATGTTAGCACCGTTCAATTCAACACGCCAGATTTTCAGTCACTTACGAAAGGAAAACAGATAACATCTCTAAATATAGAAAGAATTCTTTTTTTATTATTCTACTTTCATTCTACAGTTGGTCAAATGATTTTAAAGGTAGAAAGCTTTGAACTCAAGACCTTTGTAAGAGATATCCCAGAATCCTACTACCAGGATAATATCCTGAAAAGGAAGCCATGGCTCCAGCTCCTGTTCAAAATCAGTTATAAAGATACTGAATGTATGCCATAGTTCAAGTTGATATTCTGATATTCCGACAGCGATAGCTGGGCACTGACAGCTGTGTAAATTTAACATGAAAACACTTTAAATTTGGAAATGTCAAACCTGTTCACTTTTCTAAGGATTTCTCTCATTCTATTTACATTTTCCTGGAGGTTCAGACTGACGGAAATGGAAGGGTTAGGGACTTTTTGGGAGGTGGAGGGGTGGCAAGGTGAATCAAAGATCTATGAAAGAAAGAAAAAAAGTAAAAAGTCACATAGCCCTACTCACAGAACAATGAAAAAATGTCTTCAGCCCAAAATATTATTCTTAACAATTTAACATAACTGGGTTGCAAAGAACTATACCTTTTATAACAAGATTTCAAAGCATAGCTTTGAAGGTTGGTCTATTTAGTATTCAAGGTGCTTATAGTGTAGCAATACGAACAACCACACTTTAGCATCAATTACTTAACTGCGCTGTTAGAAGTTGTGGTAGATTCTCACGCCATCTTCTACCCTGCTGGAGAAAATTTCCTCTTGACTGGTGGCTGATTGGCTTCCTTAGCGTTTCTTTTTTTTCTGACATTTTTAGAATCAGATTTAGCATTTCTCAAAGATGTCAATGTGTCTTCAGCATTTTTGCCTCTTTCTTTTAAGTACAATTCAGGGTAAAAAAGTTAGCAGGCACAGCAGTCACCTCACTAATACATTTGTTTAAATACTGGAACTAGAAATCGGGTCTCCAGCCTGGGGTACATGAAGAGTTAACTTCCATTTTAGGAAGGGTGTGATTAGTAGCTGGAAACCTGCCTGAGTTTAGTACATCTGAGGATGCTATTACAGTTTTCAGATATAAAATAATTAGCTGATGATATGAGCTGACAGCTAATACATCTACAATAAACATGAAAAAAATATTTCCAAGCGGATGTAAAGTATGTGTTCCGTTTCTAAGCTGTTTGATATGGTTTGTGTAAGGAGCTAGGACTCGATACCAGATGCTGTATGTTCTACAAGCTTTTTCTGCAGATGTCTGCAGCCTGAGAAAATCAACAGTGCTTTGAATAACACTCCTAGTAAAAGCATCTTCTTGTCAGAGTCACTGTATGATATAGGATATGAATCCCACACAAGTGGATGAACTGATCTTAAATAATACCATCTGACAATGGTAGAAAAAACTCTCAGTAGGTCTGAAAAAGTCCTGGAAATGGCTGTTAGCCTTGGGAAATAAAATCCAGCCCTCTGACAGAGACTACCCGTCCTTCTTTTGTTTGATCAAACGGAAAACCAAATTTAATGATTGCTTCCGAAGTTCCAGCAGCAAAGTTTCAACAGCACTTAACACTGCTACCAAGGAGTCCAAATCTTTGCCCCTTACATGTGCCACCCAAAAGAAGAGTCTGAAAAAAACACTTATTTGAGCATAAAATATGTGCATCCTAATGTATGTTTTCTATTAGCATTTTACATTGCTTTCTTGCCATTGCTTTTAAAGAAATCGCTTTTAGAACACCAAAAGTACAGTGTATATGGTGCAGATACCAATCTGCCAAAGAAATTCTAAAAGCCTGCCACTACCTGCATACAAAAGTGAAAAGAGCTACATCTTAAGTCATAAATCCACACATTCAACTGAGAAGAATATTCTTTTTGCTCAGAAATAAGCCTGTGGCCCCTCAGTTGATAGAGATCTTCCTGAAGTCACATAAATCAATTTCTAAAATTTAATCTCTGTGCAAACTCCGTATTTTTCTAGTGATAGTAGTACGGTCTTCTCTTCCCTGAAAATACAGGTCTAGTCGTGGACGTACTTTGTCAAGCCAAAGCAGCAGCGATGCCTAATTTCTGCCATGTTAAAGTTAGCTGAATGTGAACCCCACATTATTAAAAGGGTCAAACGCTGATCTCACGAGTATCTGTAGGATTAAACGCTGCATGTTCCCTCTGCAAGGACTTTATGTATGGTAGCTATCTGAAAATGAGAACTGTTACTGCTATTCCTGAGTATCCAAATTAAAATAATCTTGTTTGCTTCATTTAATGGAAGTGTATAACTGTCTAGGTATCCTCAAAATTAATCAAAGATGGTAAAGCAAAATGGAAGAAGAGAGAGGAGATAAAACTTCAAGCTTGAGGGGAAAAACATACAAATGGAAACGAGCTACCTTGTGTAGAGTTAAAAAACTATGCCAGTTAATTACCCACGCTGTTCAGTTAGGAATGTTGTGGGTCCGTTTCCTAGTGGATTGGGTAAGGATGCATCTCCTATCTTGCAACACGCAGAGCTTAATTATATTACTTCACCATCTCAACAGACACTGAAGATGCTAAAATCTTATGGCTTCTGATTCCACAGCCACGACGTGTGAAGCTATCACTGAGTGCGAGTTTGCACAGCAGCCAGACCATATTCTTACGGAAGAATACAGTGAGCAACATCATAGATAACATAAACCACAACGACTGAGACAAAATGAAAGGCAGAAAACCCTGTTCCGTGTATACATAAACCGCCTATTCCAGGAAATACCAGCAGTTACAGATTACAGAAAGTGCAGAAGCTGGAAAGTCCAATTATACGCTACCTAGATTTTTAAACAGTTTTTAGAAATTTGAGATGGTTTATCATCTATGTGTGTTATAAAAGCTCTTCTATTTCTACACCACCTGCCATTTTAATATCTGAAATAGGAAAAACAGTTTGGGACCTTTCCTGAGATCTCTAGTTCAACCCTGTGCTCCAAAGAGGTCAAGTTAGATCAAGTGGCTCAGGACCTCGACCAGGTTTGGAATGTCTCCAAAGCTGGAGACTTCTTCAGACTCTCTGGCCAACCAGTTTTAATCTTTGATTAGAAATTTTTTTTTTCCCCTGTTACATATCAGTCCAAATGCTGTCCTTTACCTTATGCCCTATCACCATGCACGTTCAAGCAGGGTCTGGCTCCATCTCCTCCCTATCCTGCCATTAGTCAGTTGTAGACAGCAATTACATTTCCCTTTAGCCTCCACCATTGCAGGCTGAACAAGCTCTAGTCTCCCAGGCTTTTGTCATATGTCAGGTGCTCCAGCCCCCTAAACTTCTTGATGACCCTTTGTCGGATGTGGTTCAGTTTGTCAAAGTGCTTCTTGTTCTTGGGAGCATGAAATGGGACACAGATTCCAGACGCTGTCTCACAAGTGCCACGTAACGGGGAAGCATTATTTCCCTTGACCTGCTGGCTAACCTCTTGCTAACACAGCCCAGTATGTGGCTGGCCCACAAGCCGTACGGTTGCATGGGGTTATTGCATCTCACATTTTCTTTTGTTGAACTTCGTAAGGTTCTCATCAGCTCACTTCTGCAGTCTATCAACAAGGCCTGCTTTCCAGAGATCTGACTGCTCTGGTATCATGACTCAGTATTTATTTGTCATGCTATGAATTACTGCTTTGATTTAGTTCACAAGATTCAACAGCTAATCATGTCTGAGTTTAAGAGAAAGAAACACTTGAAGAAAATGCAGTACAAGGGGAGGTAACTACCCCTGTTAAGAGATGTCCTGCACTCACTTTAATTCCTTGTGTTTCCATGTAGGAGAGCTGATAAAACTAAAATCACATTAAGGTGCATGCTTTGTATTCTTCATTGTACTTGTGTTCTTATTCTTAATCTCAGTACTAAAAATCTGCCACAGGATCCTATTTTAGGGGTAGTCTCAGTGTCAGGTTGCAAGTGTAGTCCTATCAGAATGAGCTCTGAAACAAAAAATGCTGGTATTTCTAATATACCCCTTAATTCAATAGGAAGCAATGTGTTTACTATTAGATTATCTTAATGACCTTCACTGTAGGCAACAGATCATTTGGCTTTCCTAATGACACCTGAACTCTAGTGTGAGCATAGGTGGGAAGTCTTGGCCCCTGGTGGCTTTGCAAATGGGAACGAAAAATGACAACACTTGTACTCAGCACCTGGGTAGTACGTAATCAAATCTTGTGACATGCTGGCTTTTAGACTGGAATGTACTCAAAGGAAGATGACGATTCATCGACAGTGACTACTGAGTGAATCAAGTGATTCTTGATTTTTTCCTTAAGTGCCCATGACAAAGGCTCACAAAATCCTATCTGAATTCAATCAAATACCATGGGCAACATAGACCAGAAGCTAGCAAAAATGACATCTTTACTTCTGAGGAGAAAAATTGCACTAGTCTTGGCTAATCCTGTGGTCAGAAGGAAAAAAGAAAAAGAAA
>Ga0181612_173136_pt1 | contig 10550 bp, 4 predicted proteins | sample HoacroProtozoa21_FD_119630 | JGI IMG/M metagenome (GOLD analysis project Ga0181612, IMG submission 119630) | Hoatzin crop microbial communities from Cojedes, Venezuel. Combined Assembly of Gp0051906, Gp0051904, Gp0051908
CCCCCCCCCCCCCAAAAAAATTATATACAGATTATATGAATTATGTACAGACGATCTTACCTTAACAACTAGATTAAAAGAACACATTTGTGCAACTAAGACAAGAACTGGGAATTAGAAGAGCAGATTTGTGGCTTTTCATTCAATATTGATTCATTTTATGTGTACTCCTGTATTGAACTGAGGCTTTTACTTTGCAGAAAAAGAGAAGCATGTACTCATGTCAAGAGCGTAATTCCTAGTTATTTTCAGCAGGTGCTTGAACACATTTGTAAATTCCAGCTTATAGCTGAGCAATTCACCCTCCAGGCCCTGTATGTAAATTCATAGCAGAGGACACAATGAGGGGTTTGAGTGTATAAATGATACCCTTTTTTTCGGTGTGGAATTCCCATTGAGAGGCCAGGCCTAAAAATACCAAATGTTTCCACAAACAATTCCTGCACACGGCATGTTGAGTAATACAGCTACGACCAAGGAGAGAGCTTCTACTGACAGCGTCCCAAATGAATGCAGGAGTCCAAGCTGAACGAGTTTATATATAGTTTTTATTATTGGTCATACGCTCTTACCAGAAATCCAGATGTGCTTGAATCATGCAGCAGATTAGTGACATGAAATGAGCGTGGCTGCAGGATGAAAGTTTCTTTTGTGTACCATAGAGCATGCAGTAACTTCCAGTTAATGACTTCAAAATATTTTGCAGAATGCAAATGAGCAAGTTAAGGCATGTAAACAAAAGTTGTCACACTTCTTTTCAAGCTAAGCGTGTGAATTACGTGCTATTGAAATGTGTATTTCAAGAAACAATTTTGTATCAGTGCTGTCCTTTTCCAGTGGAGTGTTTTGATAAATAAACATCTGAAAAAAAACCCAGCTCTTGTCGCCCAGCATGCCCCCATGAGTAGCAGTATTTTTTGCTCTGTATTTACAGTCTAAACTGTAAATTAAGCTTATTTCCAGCAATTTTTTGGTGGAGTATTTAGATTATTGTCATAGGCTGGGATGGGCTGCATGTTTCTTCTGTCTTGTGAAGCTTTCATATACCCATTTTTTCCTCACCTCAACTTCTGTAGAAATCCACTTCCAAGAAAAGTGTGGTGTTAACACCAAGTTCTCTGCTTCCTTTGAGGACACAGAAAAAGGAAAACTTTTTTTTTGTTGTTTTGTTTTCCCCCTAAATCCTCTATGTGCTTGGTCCTGGCAAGTATTTATCCTATTTGCCCACATTTCCTGTTAGTGGCTGGTCTCGTTTGTATTGCTGCTTGCACAAGATGATACCCTGAATTTACAGAGATTTGTTTTAGGGTCCTGTTAACCTGAGAACTCTTGGGTTTTTTTTTATTCCTGGTAGTAGAATTACATTCACTGTTTCTCCTATTTCAAATCTAATTTCTAAACATTACTGGAACTGTAATCGTCTCCATGAAATGTCAGGTTGCCATTCGTAAGAGGCACTCTTGGGTTTTTGGGGGTTGTTTTTTTAACCAGTGGCCTGTCTAGTCTAGGGATGAGCAGGGCTGTTGAGCAAGAGGCACTGCTGGCAACATAGGGGATGGTCAAGTACCCTTTAGCCTTTGATCGTTTTGGTAGTTACTGCTATTCTGTTTCATCCTGATAAAACTTACTGAGAAGAGTCAGATGTTTGCGCAGACTAGCATTACATTTTTTCTAAGAGTAATAAGGATACTGACAGGAATTTCTTTGTTCCTGAGGCAAGCACAGTATTGGTACAGAAGTGTTTTCTCTTGGGACATCAGAATCGAGTCTGCTCTGTGTTATTTCCGTATACATACCTATCCTTCTAGGCTTGTAATAGTCTGTGGAATTCCCACAGTTTTCTGCAAACAGCTTTATTATTAGATGTGTGCTTTCTGAAACCTCCACTTAGGTTATCTCCAATATTGCGGCGATACTGAGGTCACACCTAGCAGCAAGACAGCCCAGGCCATATATATGTGGGGGAAAGGGAGAGGCAGGCAGGGAAGACGGGGGCAGAACAAGGGGTTGTGGAGGAATCTGGACTGTATAATTTATTTACCCATGTGGGAAATGTCTACATCTACTTATAAATGAAACTTTCTTAGATCTTTTCCCAGACGATTTTTGTATTTGCCTGAAATAAAGATAGTGGAGGGAGATACGACATGACCAGAGACTGTGGAACAGATTCTTACAGGAGTGTAGATTATGCTGTTCTGGAGACGATTATTTTTTAAATTACAGCTATGCTTGAACAGCTGCTCTGAAAATGCGTAGAAGAAAAGGTAAGATCGATAGATGGTTGATGCGAAAACCAGCTGGCAAAATTGGATCCAGATAGAGAAAGTGGGATCTAGGTTCTTGACCTATGGAAAGGATCTCTCATATTTATCCCTGTTCCCGTTATTTTTGGTGCGAGAAACTCTATGCTGCGTTTATGTGTTGGAACTGAGAGTAAGAAGGTAGCAGCGAGTCTGTTGTCAGCGTGTTGTGCTTTCTTTAATTTACTGCATCGTCGCTGTGCTGTGCTGCACTGCCACGAAGGACAGAATGTAGCCTTTGTCCCTGCTCCCCGTTAGCAGAACCAAGAGTGATGCGTGCAGTTGGCAGAGACTTTGACAACAGAGTCCCCATTCATTGCGGCAGAGTAGTTTGTTTTAGCTGTGTTACATAAGCCGTTTGTGGTATAACTCAGGACACTGCACAGAATAATATTGGGCGTGGATATCCATCTGTTGTACTAGATACTGAGAAGGGAAAAAAGATACCTTATTGCTGTCAGTTGCTGGGATAGGCCTTCAAAAGCTAGATGAATTGAAGTATTACGGCCCACTCCCTTAGTGACATTGTTATGACAAGCACTAGAAGCAGTATGGAGCACATGCAATTGATGTCCTACTGGCACAAAAATATTCTGTTTTACCCTTGATGAACCTAATGCCAACTGAGGTCTTTTCTGAGTTATGCACAGACTGACCTGGTAAGAGAAAGTTTTTCTGAAAATACTACACAAGTTACCAACCTCATGGTGTAACGGTGATGTTTTAGTCGGGCTTTAAGAACTTTAAAGCAAATAAAATTATTTTTTTTTTTTTTTTTTTTTTTTTTTTTGTGTGTGTCATTGAACTCTGCAAAGTTACTGCCATTAGGTATTGTGTGTCCTGAAAGTAAATCCACCTGGCTTTTGTAATTAACATTCTGCCCAAGAGTGTGCAAAATATTAAGTAGAATGTTTTTGCTTACAATGAATGGAAAGAAGGAAAAAGGAAAAAGAGCAGGTGAAATACGTCAGAAGTCAGTGATACTGAAAATATTGGCTTGCCATCCTGAATGTTGTCTGACAAAGAAGTAAAATGCTGTATAAAACTCTCTTCAGTTAAAGTGATGGATCTCTGCATTTGCATTTGGAGAGTTTTTAATAAATAAATAAATAGGTGAAAGCAGGCGTTTCCCAGAGTCGTGGATTGCCTTTGCCGTTGTTTTGTCTGCCCTTTGCCAGGGAGGCACTGGATATGGCCTGCTTGGCAAAACATCTTTCTCTTTCTTGGCATTTGATAACACTGCTCTTCAGTGTGACCTTGCAAAATGACTGGACATGCTGGAGAAACTTCAAGCAAAAACTAGTTTTATTTCAGCCAGGTGGTGGGTGAAGTTCTTGATTACTGAGTTAGCACAGACAAAAAATGTAAAGTGTAACAATAAGCTACGGGCCCAGAGGCTGTTGTCATATGCTCTGTTCGACCTGTTTCTTGAGGATTTTGTCCAGGGTGCTTTATAGCTACAGAGATCTGAGGATCCAGCTCTGCCTAGGTGCTCTTTGCCTTTACAATGCTCTCTTTTTAAGGGAAGGCCTTTCCTAGAATTAAAGGAAGAAAATTTCAGATCGTGTTTGTGTTGATTTTTTTTGAAGGTCCTTTTTTCTCTCTTCTTGTCTTTAGTTATGTGGCAACCAAGGTGCTGGTAGTATCATATTCTTTAAGCTTGTCTGGGAACAAGGCTTGCTGATGAGGAGGATCCTTAAAATTCCTGTGTTTTACCTCTTAATAGTTCAGTTACATCATGTACTAGAAGAGTTTTATTGAATCATATAGCAGGCTCGGCCTTCGGGGGGGATATTTCTGAATTGTCTGTAGCTACTCGCCGGTTCTGTTCGTCACTTTCGGGGGCTCTGGCCATCATCAAGTGAAGTATTGAAAACAATTTGAGAGTGCTTTGTAACTACGGATTTCGGTATTCGTAAGTATGTATGGGTGGGAAGTGCTGATAAAAATGCTAGGTCGTTTTTGATGGTTTTGGGGGCTTCTTTCAACTGGCTGTAAACTTGAAAATACCCAACTGAATCAGTTTATTAGAAGGCAGTATTCATTCCATATACGTGTAACGAAATCTTCTGTAGTTAGGCCATGCAAAAGAGAAAATGGGGGCCTTTTCGCATTTGGAAACTAATTTGAACTTAAAGGAAGTATAAATGTGAAATGCAGGGAATGTTCCACCTCCATGGACATACTTATTCTGGGACAAGATAAGTGCTCTGTGTCTGTTCAGCTTTACCCATTTTTTAAACGGAATACTTAATTGAGAATAGTTACTAGCTGTGCGCAGCTAGGCTTTTGATTGTACGAAATTTCTGTGTGCCTTATTTGGGCTCCTAAGGAGGCATTACCCAAGTATTATTTAAGTATCGGATTTCAGGCTGAATATTTTCAGTCTGCTTGTTTTGCAAGCACCTAGAATTACTGTAACTGAGAGAAAGAAAAAAAATGTAGTTTGGGCTTTTGATAACAATATGTATGTAATCAACACCTCCTGGTTAATGAATTAGTTGGCTGTTTCTTTCATACAGCAGTAGGAGGGAAAACTGCTGGGATAATCAGCAAGTATTGGCAGAGGGATTCAGCAATGTATGTATCAGTTAATATTTCCTTCAAATAGTTTTTGAGGAGACTAGATCAAAATTTTGAATGTTTCCCCCTATGTGTCTAATTATAGTCCAGAAGCTGAGGCAAATTAAATACTATAAACTGTACAGTATTTAATTACTTTCTTAAACCTCGAGGAAGCACACTGAATGGTTTTATTTCCCTTTTACAATGCAATCACAGTCCGTAGAAAAAACTTTTACTTTTGATTTTCAAAAATTGGAACATATTTGAAGGCTTTTTTTTTTTCCCAAAGAGTTCTCCTGTAATGTCAATATAAATATCGTTTTCTTAATAAATGGTAATACGAAGATGTTCTTTCTACAGATATTGGTTGCGATTGCAGCATAGTGAGTACTTTATGTCCAACCGCATGTACAGAAGCGTTGTTACAATTTAGCGTGCATTGCTTAGAGGCCGTGCAGAATTCAGATATTAAGAGGTAGATGCATCAGCAGAGAATAAATCTATCTTTGGTGATGGCTACCAAACCTGTGCCCTCAGCAGTTGTTACTCTCCAGCACCCAGACTTGTCTTTAAACGCCATCTCCTACCAACTGGACTGAAAAACAAGCCAAAGGGGGCACAGGGCCACTCCCTGGGCAACGAAGAGAGGATGACGCGTGGCTGGCCACCAAGTGATGGCCATCCCTTCCCCACAGCAAGAGGCGGAGCGGTTTTGAGAGGAAAAGTTGAGGCTGAGGGGAGGTGGTGCCGATGGCCTTGGTCCAGGGCTTGGCTCCCCAGCCCCGCTGGGCTCTGCAGCATGGGTCTGCTGGTGGTTAACCCCGCGTTTTCGCTAGTGGAGCTCGTGCTCCCGGAGCAGGAGAGGGAGGGAACCGGGCAGCTTCTGGGATGGTTGGGGCAGGGGGGAGCAGCCCTCCACAGGGGACGCGCCTTTAGTGGGAGCTGCCTCTTCTTACCCACGTTCAGACAGAAACTCCTGCTGATGGCAGGGGCATGGGGGTCTGGTTTGGTGTTTTGTTGGGTTTTGGGGTTGTTTTTGTTTTGTTTTGTTTTGTTTTTTACAGCACCAACAGTGCATTTTTGTTTAAAAAGCCGCCATAGGGTTAAACTACGATTCTTTCATCTTGGCTATAAGAAAACTAAAGAGAAAGCCAGTAAGGCACTCAGAGCAGGTGTGTTTTTTCCCAATTAGCAAGCCTCATCGCTAGTGCAAGAGCTTCGTAGAGTTTCTTGTTTGTGGTACGTGGCCGTGCGGTGCAGATTCCTGGCTCTGTGGTGGCAGCTGTGACCCGGGGAGCGGGCCCTGCCCTGCCACGAGCACGCCTCGCGCCCGACCGAGCTGAGCTGCCCCGTTGGGAGGCCGGTGCCGGGCGCAGCAGGGGCTCGCGAGGTGCTGGAGGCTTTCGGGAGGACCCCCAGACCTCTCTGCTGCCCTGATGCGTGAAGGTAATTCCAGTCATTTCAGCATGGCCTCGGGGGGTCTCTGCCCCGCTTTCTGTTGGGTGGGAGAGACCAGGTCTCGGTCTGTTCCGGTGATCTGCTGTGACTGCTTTTCCCTCTCTGCTTCATCGGAAAGCCAGCGATAACTCACTGACTTTTTTCTGTTTACCAACCATACTGTCCTCCTGTAAGAGGTTTGGTAGCCACGTAGTGAATTCCAACAGTATTTTTATCAAACGTCCAGTAAAAGTAAGTTTCTGGAAGCACTCGGAGTTGCGGGGATGTGTTTTGCAAACGTCATTTTCTAGTACGATAGTGCTACAGCTAGAGGAAGTGGTGTTATGTATTTTTGTGTTAAAAAATAAGGACAGTTTAAGCTACAAATAACTGTAGAAGTGGGGGTCGCCAGTACAAATAAAAAAAAAAATGGCCCACGCAAACTACTTAAAATTTTGAGTCTGATGGTGTTTGCACTCTTCTCGTGTCTGAAGGCTGCCGAATTCTAGATGCCATCTTTCCTGGGAACTAACCAATGCTCTCTGGCATGATTTTCACTTCCCCTTATGTCTACATTTGAAAAAGCATATGTGTAGTCCCTAAATGAGTATAGTGGTTAACAAGCTATGGATTACAACCCACAAAACATATTTGCTAAAGTAAGTTTCATAATGCCTAATGGAAAACAAATACCAGAGCTACTAAAACAGGAATATAGCTAAACATGTATGAGAAAAGCTGACGGAAAGATCCTCTTCTGAGTTTTTCCTGAGCCCGCTTCTTCCTCTTGGATTTAAGTTGCTGGAACTCTGGGGACAGAACTTGGTTCTTTGGTACGTATTTATATTTTCCCTCGTAGGGCAGGACACTGCTGTATGGCAGGAACAGCTCGTTACTGTCATTACATGAGCCGTAGTGTCATCCTTCATGGTTACATCCTGAGGAAATCCAGCCAGCAGTGTTCCCCTAAAGAGACACCGTTCAGTTCTGTAGTCAGCAGCATCTCCGTTGTTCCTAAAATAAAAGACGCCGTGCAAAATTTTCAAGCTGCTATGAAGCATATTGTGTGCGAATGACGGGATGTGATGCTCGGGCAGCTCAGTAATGGACTGCAGCATTCGGGGAAAAGCCCTGCCTTGCAGCTAGGGCATCATCCCCAGCTGATGTGTGTTCTCGGGGACGGATGGGGGGCGGACCCCAGCTGGGAAGGAGTGTGCTGGGGCAGAGCAAGTTTTCCCCCAGTCTTCAACAGCAGATTGCCACGGGTGCACGCAGCCCTTGCTGCCCAGCTCGGGTAGAACTGAATTTGGGAGCTAATTCAGCTGGTAACTGCTAGCTTGAACACAGCACAAAATTAGAGGTTTGATTACAAAACACTAATGCTTAGTAGTGTTCTTAACCTCAGGTTCTCAGTCTTGAGCCAGAGCTCCCTAAAGTTGGCTTAAGCTATTAGATTTTTTTAAAATTGAAAAGGAACTTGAAATGTATTTACTTGCCTTTGTTCATCTGGTACTTTCACATTGGCTTCTTCCACATGATTGCACCGCTGTGAGGGTAAGGAACCTGAGAAGAAAAACTGAGATTTCTGTAACCTTTTGCTTCCTCTATCAAATCCCTTGAGAGATTATCAAACACTGCCAAGGTTCATGATGTAATTTAAGACTTACTAACACTTTTTGTAACTGCCTAATGCTCCGAGTAGAAGAAGAAACTCGGTTGAAGCATGTTGTGTAATGAAGCACACATCTTCAAAAACAGGATTTAAGGTGCTTTTTTTTCCCCAATGAACTTTTAGATGCCTGTATAAATATACTTAGTTCTGGTAAGATCAGTGGAAACTATTAGATGGGCAGTGCTTCTGATCTGAACTCTACCTTTGGTTTTGTTTTTTTTCCTTAATTTCGGTTATTAGTTTCTCAGTAGTTTGATGATACTAGCGCCCTTTGTATTTAGGAAACGGGAAGTAATTTCCATGTTAGCTGCCTGGTTTTGGTAGAGCAGCTGTTGCAGAGTGTCCGCCCTTCTGCCAGAGTTCAGCCCATGAAGTGCTCTATTTTGTGTTTAAGAAAACAGCTTTGTACGTGCATGCATATCTAAATATATATTTTTATTTTGTTTTATTCCCCTAAGAATATTTGCTAGTTACTGCTGTGGGAACTTTCTGTGGTTTTCTGATAACCTTTATACAAACCAGGAAGAAGCAGCCTTTCTTGTTTCAGAATGAGTCGAGGCATGGCTGCTAGGTACTTTCCAAATGAGTGCAGCGTGACATCCCGCACGGCTAGCCCATACGAACCTCGCTCGGTCCAGCTGTTGCCCCTGCTCAAGTACATCTCGTGAAGCCAGAGCCCATATCTGCCATGCACTTGTGTAGGGTTTGGGGTACTCCAGAGAAAATGAGAATTGCTGTGACCAGTATAAATAAAAGTATGACCACAGCATAACTTTCTGTTTATTTTCCTTGGAGTTTGGAGCATACATGCGTGTGTGAGATAGATATACACATGTAGAAACTTTCCATCAAACAAAGCCCATTATTACAAGAGTCCTAGGGCACCTGCATGGAACAACAATAGGAAAGAAAATTTCGGTTTGGGCTCCTTTGGTCCTGGCTGTACAACAAAATAGTGAGTGCCTGCCCAGTAACGTTCTAATAAAGTGTTTGTCAAAAGCTGCTGTAGTTAAACTCAACAGTTGTTTTGCATGAGATACGACTTCAGAACAAGTTGCTGAAGCTTAGTTATGCATGTGCTGCAAACAAGGCTTTGCTAAGGAAAGAGTATGGTAGTAATGTAATTATCGAGGTGTTCTGCTCTGCCTCAGTTGTTTTCTCAGAGAGCTTCAGTTCTTAAAACACTGCCGCTTTCTGTGTTGCCAGTAAAAGGAAAAGCTGAAGCAATATGTATGTGCAGTGGCTGAGATCTTCAGCAGGACTGCATGCAGTCCTGTCAGTTTTCACCAAAAAAATCTAGAACGGTTTTAACGGGGTCACTGACATCTCCCTGGCTTGGAGAACCTGCTTCAGTCCTTGCAAGCTGTGTAGTGGCCGTCGGGAGGAGCGTGTCAGGGGGCTCCAGCCTTTAGGACAGGGCAGTTCGTACATGATGGTCAGCATCAACCAGGCAGGCTGCAGGCATCCAGATCGCGTCCGGGTCCCTCAGACCCCGGCAGCAGTCCAGAGGCAGGAGAACACAAAATGTTTTTGAAGCCTCCTGTGTTGTTCTACAACAAGTTGATTGGCATAAAAATCACAGTAATTTTTTACATCCTTACCCCCAGGGTGACTGCGTCGGTAACATTTCCATGGGTTCTTTTGTGTTGCCCACAAGACTAGCCCCAGTTGTGTACCTTTCTGCATCTTCAGTCAGTCCTTCAGGCTTTCTTTTTTTTCCGCCCTTTATGTGAAATATTTCTTGATTTAGTCAACCTTGATATGAGAGCAAAGTCTGATGTTGCCCTTGGTCTTTCAGTATTAGTCTGTACTGTTACTGCAGGTGGATCAGTGAGCGTTGGAGAGCTTTGCTTTTAAACGTTTGGAGAAGGAGATCACCAGGAGTGTCCCCGTTTTACTGGAGTTTAATGTGCTTGTCGCACTCCTTTTCTTCCACTGCTTTCCACCCTGTGGCGTGCTGTGGAGAAATTAGGAGCAGCAGTGGAGAAGAGCAGCTAGTGGAGAACAGAAAAGGTTAGAAGGAGGAAAGAGAGAGGAGGAGAATAAAGGGGAAAATGACAGATTAAAAATCCACCCTGGAAACGTAAAAGAACGTTGTGAGAGAACAGGGAAAAACCCACTTCCTTAGAGTGAACCCAGACTTGTAGCTGTGGGTAAATCACAGTGAGGTGGGAGATGCAGCTCATTTGATGGACAGCTGATGGATGGTTGATGCTTATAATCAGCTGAGGGACAGCCCTGTTTTTGGAGGGATAGTGTAAATAAGTAAAATAGTTTTTACCCCAAACTACTAGTAATCTGTGTAGACAAAAAGCACATAGGAGAGGGAAGAGCCATGTACTTTAATTAGAAGCAGGGTGCAGGGAAGCTGATGTCTGCAAATAATATGCATCATCTGCTGCTACAGTATATAGAAGTGAAAGGTTGTTTTCCAGCAGCTTTTTGCTCTTTCCTATTTGTAGACCTCTCAGCATCTGGCTGCAAGCTCCTGCTTTAATTTTCTCTGTAGCTGATCTCATGGACTTTGGCTTTTTTGTGTAGTTCAGGGGACTTGCGGCACTCCACACAGCTAC
>Ga0181612_150817_pt1 | contig 10549 bp, 6 predicted proteins | sample HoacroProtozoa21_FD_119630 | JGI IMG/M metagenome (GOLD analysis project Ga0181612, IMG submission 119630) | Hoatzin crop microbial communities from Cojedes, Venezuel. Combined Assembly of Gp0051906, Gp0051904, Gp0051908
AAAAAAAAAAAAAGTAGTGCCTTATTATGCTTGCTAGTTTATCATGTGGCTACTTACAGAAAAGAATTTATCACCCACAATGGATATTACTACATGTGCACATGTTTATACATATCTTATAGTCACTGCATTTCTCTTGCTGTTTTAATTCAGTTTTCCAAACATGCCAGACGAACAGATACAAATCAGACCTTGTTTGATCTGATTAGGCTAGAATGGAGAGTTTGATTTCCTTCCAAAGTTTTCCAACAGTTGACCTGAAATGCATCCAAACAACTTCCATCTCTTTTGTTTCCATCAAGCTGTCCCAATTTCCTAATTTCACCAGATCCCACTGTTGCCATGTCTTTGAAGTTTATTTGTTGTTCATGGGTTTTTTCTTTCCAGTGATTAATTTAGCAGACACTCAGACTGAGAGTGATTTTGCATTTGGCTGTAATTTATTGCAGCTAAGAATCCACATGCTCAGGAAGGAACACTATAGTCTACAATTTAAGCATGCAGAGATCAATGTGATAACATCTTTGGCACTGAGTATTGCAGTGGATCACTAATCACCATAGTACTTGATGCTTCTGCAATGTGACTAATTGCAATGCGAACATGTTGTACACAGAAAATTATGAAGACTTTAGTATACTTTGATTGTAGAATAGTGCTAGACCTGATGTGTTGAAAGACTTTGTAATCAAGATTATGAGAACCTGAAGATTTGAAAGGTTATACTCCCTTTCTAACAAATACTGTGTAATTTACCATTGGTATTGTTTCACATAATCAGTCTTGGTTTAAGAAGAAACAAATGAAGTTCATACAAAATACCAAACCAAAAATCATTCGCTTTTAATTCCTTTCACCACATGCCTACAGAGTCATTAGCTTTGGCTCAAGGTAATGAAATTTATATAAATATTGCTAAATATGTTTTCAAAACTCTGTATTTTTCTTAGAGGTTTTTCCAAAAGGAAGAGGCATGGGTCAGGGAGAACTGGTAAAGAAATTGTGCATCAGCCACAAAGTATTTTAGTATCAGAATTCAGGCTTTGATAAGCCTTCTTTTGAGACAGCATTTTGTCTACCTACAAGTCTAAGTAAGTCAGACACTAACAGGCAAATCCTTTGCTTCACATCAGACTTCAGGCTTGGCACATGGATGATCAGGCAAATGTTCCCCAAGCGCCGAATTTCCATTCAGACCAACCCTCAGACTATAATTGCAAGTCGCAGGGCTGCAGGACAACTGCCAGAATGTGGGGGTCTCTGTAAGGGCCAATGTGCCCAGGCAGCACCTTGCCATAGTGTCCTCATCTTCACTGAATCCAAGGGGCCACTCCAGAGCCACACTGACACACAACTTTTAAGATCCCATGCAACTACATGAGGCCCCAGAAAGTTTTTTTTCCTGGCATTTGGAGCTATACTAATCAGGAAATTTGGCACTGAGAGAAGAGTGGAAGGAATCCCACTTCATAAAACAAACTAAGGGAGCACAAGGGAAAACTTCCTACGCAGGAAAATCTCGGACATGCAAAGAAAAGTTTAGAGTTTATTTTAAGCAGGTAATATAGGAAGAGAGACCCAAAAAAATGTTATGTATCAGTTCAAAACTGTGTGAAATATTCAGTTACTGTTTTGATGAGCACTATATATAAAAATCATGACAGACTGTCATGTTCTTACCATTGCAGTAGCAGTGGTGCATGTAGCTGTCCTATCACTCTGTTTGTCTGATGCGGAATTCAAAGCCATTAATCTATCTTTAATAACTCTGTAAAGGTTACTGACATTAGTGGTTCGCTAAATGACTGATACTAGCACATTTAATGAAGAAGAGGAATTGTTTTCAGAAGCAGACAGACATACTTTCCTGATGGCCCATAACTCCTTGTTGACACAGACATAAATGTGTCGCAAGCTCTAAGCTTTAAATTTTAAGACTTCCCTGCTTCTAGGGCCACGTCTACACAGAGATACCTGATCTAGCTTCAAATGCATTTATTAGCAGACTTGACAAGCCAGTGTTCAAAGCCTAAATTCTTTAGCTGATCCTAAATCCCGAGGACAAGTAGTTGTTTTCTCTTTCTTTGCTCTTGTCACCGTCTCTGCTGGTATCTTTGTGATTTCTGAGAACCTAGCCTTACTCTGATGGCAATATTTACAACTGGAATCACAAATGCAACAGAAACAAATGTTGTATGCACAGAAACTTTTCAAGCATAAATTACCCTTTTGTGTCAACAAATTTTCCATTATTCAACTGTCAGCTATGTACCGCATTCTTTTTGGACCTCAAGTGCAGTCCAAAGCATAAAATACAGTGTCCTTAACACGATCAAGGAAGATTTTCCCCCACTCTGGTAGTAATGACACTGTTGGTGAGCTTTTCAATACAATCATGGCACTGTTGGTCACGCCCCTGGAAAAGACAGAGAGGTAAGTGTTTGTCTTTGACTTATGAAGACCATTTAGGGTCAGTAACACTGGGTTTGGAACACAAACAGCTAATATCTATAGCTTTTCATGTCTACAGCAGTCTTTTTTAATGTCACAAACCACTGTGGAATCACCACTGCAGCACATATTCTTTACTGTTTTTATAAGTCACAGTTGTTTTGTGGAAAAGGTTAAGCCTGACACTTGTAGACACCTCATTTTTAAGATGGGAAAACACACTGAAGACATTACCGCCTCCTCTAATCCGCTGACATTCTTAGGCCCCTCTCTCATACTGCCTTTCTTTTCCACACTTCTCTCTCTTCTTCTTCAATTCAGCTTTTGGAGAGAACAAAAAAGAAAATTTTCTATACTTTGACATTAACAAATCTCTCTTAACACCTCACACCTCTTCACTTTCCACCACTGCTTTATGCAGCTAAGCTAAATGTCAGTGGGAATTCCTTCCTCTACTTACTAGATATGCCTTACTGCACTCTTTTCTGATGGCTCAAAGAATAGTCCTTGGCTCAGATGTGACTGATTGCCCACTGCTTTGAAATAATCAGTCATCACCCCTTCCAAGGACTGTCTTCTCAGGGCCATTGTATTTCTTTGATCAAATGGTCACTTTAACCATCTGATTCTTTCTGCAACCTTTCCTTATGGCTCCGCTAGCAAGACAAACTATTCTGTTCACACACAGCAGCTCCCAGAGCTATCTCTGGAATCTCACGCTGTCTGCATTCCAGTTTCTTCATTTGACTTGCAGAAATCTCTAAGTCCAGCTAGCTCCTGGCTGACAAATGAGCCCGATACGGATGCACATGGACAGACACACATTTTCGACAGTCTGATTTGCATTTGGGGAAGAGTAAAACTAATCTGTTTTTGTCAAAGACCGCTTTCAGCAGAGAAGTTTTCCAAGTCACCATACTGGGAGACATTCAATTGGTGTATGTCTGCACACGTGACACTCTACAGGACAGCAAACAGAATAATGCTTACTGCTTTTGTTACCTCTTACTTACATACTTTGCGTGTCTTGAAAATGCAAACCTATATTCTGAAATAAAGCAGGGGATATAGCACATATAATCTAGGAGATGATTCAGACCCAAGAGCAAAGATTGGGAAGAAAGCAAACTAACTTGTTCACATTTTAATGGATCTGGCTATTCCAATCATTCCACCTGCCAGTTCGATATTGCGCAGGACACTCTGCAACACTCCAACATCCTAAGACAGAAATGTCTGTTCTTCTGCTGGTGTGAAATTCCCTTCTGCGGCTCCCTTCCGCTGCTGTAAGTGACATTTCTGGCAAGCACTGTTCTAGACTAATCTTTTGCAAAACCCATCTGCCTTTTCCCCAAAGCACACTAGTGCTTCCTGCTGCCACTCAGGGGACTAACATGGTAAGAAAAATTTCTCTCCTCACAAGGTACATCAGTACTAGAATGATAGAGGCTCTGTTTTTACTCTTCTACGCTCTCAGTTTCCTGCGTGTCTGGATAGATGTTAAGATACACAATACTCCCAACTCATTCATATCCTGAGGTTCATCTTTGTCTTATCGTCTACATTAAATTTACGTGTTCAGGCATCTCTAGACTTAAATAAAAGGAAAACCATTATTAGTGTTATCTAAGTCAACTTCACGTCTTATCTAATTTAGTCTTTAAGCTTCATTGGAACAGAGATCTTTCTCTGAGTTTCCTAAAGGATTTCTCAATGCCAACTGATGTCAGTAATAATGAACTAGAAAACGAGCAATCAATTAACTTTCTCACTACATTACTTTTATTTCTATGAAGGGACTGGGAGGTTTGTGTTCAGCAGGAAAAGCATCACATTCCTTTATCACAAGCAGAATCCAGCATCTGGACTACTAACTGTACTGCCTGACTTTTAAACCAATATCCTGCATGATTATGGAGATATCATATCACTCTTCCTATACAATGGACCATATAGCCCTTCCATTACCTTTCACTCAGAATAAAAGTAAACTATCTATTTCTTGACGCCTGACTAGCCTGAAAATGCACCACTAATAGAGTTTGCTACATTGGTTTCCTGCTTTGCAGGGGACAGAACTGTCCTCAGTTACATACATTTTATGCCTAGAAACCCAGTAAAAAGATAATCTACTGCAATATGGATGTATGTATGTGCAATATAGCAAAAGAAGTCCAGTGTAAACACAGACAGACAGAAACATCAAGCATCCTTAAATGGCTAAGGTGAGACTTCCAAAACACACAGGAGGTTTTGTTCATATTGATACTTCTTTGTTATTATTTATGACATGCAAATTCCCACTGGTATCTGCAAAACTAATTTCATACATAGTTTTTAGCTACGGATCTAACTCCTAAAACACCAGCAGGAAGAGAGGCATAAAAGATCTAATGGCCCTTAGCACATCTGCGCTTTGTCTTTTTTTCCTTTAAAAAAAAAAAGGCACTAAAAAAGGAAACTTCCACTGCTGGGTCAAATCTAGTTATATTCCTGATTCTGTCATACATAACAGAGGGGTTAAGCTCAGCAAAAGAAGAGCAAGGTTCCGTGCTTGAATCAAATGCAACATTTCACTAAAGATTCCCAGGATACCAATAGGAATACTCCTCAGCTATTCACAGTTTTGCATAGCTCTATACTCACAGAAGTATTATGGGCATCTCCATGCTATATACAATGACAATTACACAAGCATATGAGGGAGAATTTCAAAATGTGCATTTGAAGTAAGACAAGACATGCAGATTGATCCCTGCAGTCAAAGTGCTAATAAATAAGAACCCTTAGTCAACTGTGTCACTAACAGTTCACTCACATCAAAGCGGTGTTGAAGAGGACTCCTCAGGCTTTCAGAAGACTAAAATACTGCTGATGACATTTAATCCCTCTGTTTTCAAGAGTAAACACAGGCTGGTGACCAAACAATTAAAACTCATGCATCACTTCATATTTAGGAGGAAAAGTCCTGCTATTTGGAAGGATTTGTAAAGCCTGATGTTTCAGAAGGACTCAATACCAGATGTTCCTGTACTTGTATGATGTTACTGAGCAATGCAAAGTATCACCCACACAATGCCAGGCTTTCAAAACCAACCTGAAATCTCCTAGAGAAAGGCAACTCCCTTTTAAATCAAGACTTCTAAAAGAAGACATGAGCATGCAGATATTGAGGCACCTCAGATCAGCAGTTACTTCTGAAAACTTTATACTTATATATACTCCTCATGTATATGTGTGTATCTGCAGATACACAAAATGAGTCACATACTTAGTTTCTAGATGTGGTTTTGCAACTGGCACCAAGTGAAGAACACAAATTTCTCACTAGTCTTCTTAAACATGTTGCTCTGAGAAAAAGAACTTACTTAAAACCAAAAAGCTAGTTTTAAATACAAATACTTACAGCTTTTGATACTCCTCAGCTAAATTCTATTGATCAGATTTTTAAAGGCCTGTTTCTGAATTCTATGTCCTTCGGTCAGTAAAATTCTACATCAGAACAACATCAGTTCTGCTTGAATAAGGAATGCAGAGCAGTTCCAACTGCACCAAGTGAATGTAAAAATTACCATCAATAAGCGCCCAAGAGATGCATCTTAACACTAAAGTCAAAACACAGAATGTTCTTCATCTACTAAAGCATACTTTATTCCCCCACTTCTGATGCTACTATAATAGAAACCACTGAGAGGTGGCTTACTTTCTATGCTGAAAAATGTATGAAACTGCTGTTGTTCTGTTAACACTATGTCCTCACACAGATCGCCATGGTGTCTGTAAGAAAAACATCTTAAAATATACAGCAGGCTCATATAGGGAATAGTTGATGACTGGCTTCTGTTATGACCTTTACTTTCTCTTGTGATGTATCACTCAGGAAACTAAATGTCCTAAGAGGCTGCAGCCATTAGGTATCCTGTTGTCCTCTCTTGGAAGAGTTGTATGCATAGATATAAGTGACTGACATGAATTGGGTCATCTTCGTGTTCTTATCCTTTGCATTTCTCTTCATGAGCAAACATGCCAAGTCTCAGTCCACAAATGCAGCTTGTCCTACTTTTTGCCATGCTTTGGTACATTCCTGTTGACAGGCAGAGCATGCAACCAAAATGGTTCCCAAGAGTTTTTTGGGTTTTATTGTTTTGGTTTTAAAACAAGTCTTTGCCTGTTAGAAATAAGACCGGTAGAATGAACGAAGTATAAGCACGGCAGCAGCTTTACCAAAGATGAATGGATGAGTGCAATAATCCCAGTGTCAGGAAGGGGCTCATATGAGCTGAAACTTGCTTAGGTTTGCATTTGTTCCATTTTGAGGGTTGGTTTTTTTTCAGTTTTGTGTGTAAATTAGAATAATAACTCTCAGCAAAATCCCCTAGAAAGCTTAGCCATCACAATGATACCAAAAAAATTATTCCCAGGCACCACTCCTGTACTGGGCCATAGTTATTCTAATGTAATTCAGCAGACCTTGACTGTGACGTGGTACAGTTTATGTAAGTGGAGCAAAGCCCAGGATCACCTAAATGTTACTTGTCCCCAGATCTCCCCATATGCAGAGCTGCAGTGCACCAGTAAAGACTGATTTCCACAAGAGGCATGGGTGAGGTGAGTACTTTTAAGTGGTCCTTTTCCAGAAGATGAGGATTAGTCAGCTAATAACAGTGAATGGCAATGATTCTGTCCTGTAGAATGACATGAACAAAAGGAGCTCGGCCACATACTCAGAAATCAAGCTTTTACAATAGCCTGTAATATTAGAACAGATTTTCAGTTACTGAACAAATCACGTCGGTACTAAAATGACTCCACTTTTGATTCCTCAGTGAATGACTCTAAGTTTGAAATATATGTTAATGAAGTATGTAAACATATCATGGATGCCCTGTTATCCAAAGAAGAACAAAATAAATGAACACACGTTCTCAAATGGTGGGGCCAGTGCTTTTGGGTAGTCATTCATCGAGCAAGTGCCCATTGGGGGGCATTTGGAATTTCATATTTGACGATACTCCTGCAGCGTTTCATTAGTTCTGTTCACTTAATTATGTCTTGTCTAAATGATCACTTTAATTTTTTATAGTACCAGATTCTGTTCAAAGAAGCCAGTCATGCAACACTGAAGGTATACGGGGTGGAATCCCTCTGGACCTCAGTGGAGATTTCAGTGGGCACAAGTGCAATGAAATGATATCAATTTTGCACTACTTTTATACAGAACAGGTGTCTCACTGTAAAATATTCCTACAGGTGCTGAGCATAGGTGAACCATAGAGACAAGACAACGACTTCACTTTAGACCAATTGCATTAGGCAGTATAGGCACAGTTTTGGCACAGCTTGTCTTGCTTTCACAGGGTTACTGCCAACTCCCTGAAAAAAGAAAACCTTTTAGCATTAACTCTTTCCCTATGTATTATCTGGGTACATTATATGCCAGTGAAGAGCCACCTACAAAACATAACCCCCTAGCAGATATGGCTTAAAGAAATAGGGTGTTATGATCACGAAACACTTGAAGTAATCTTTTTTTTTCTCCTCAATTAAAAACAGTGGTGGGGGGTGGGAGAGTCAAGTTTTTACTTATGTGCTCAACCACAAAAGAAGACCTGTCTGCTTTTTCACAAAGCACCTTTTTCCAGATATAGGAGCATGAAAACTAAAATCCAAAGAGCCCAGATGCATGAGTTGAAATTCTGATTCCATTACATGATCATTTTGTTCACCGATTTCAGTGAAGACTAAGTTTTACATAGAGATTACAAAGCTCCAGCTTGTCCACCTTCATCCATAACACTTGCCATGGAACTTCTCAGCCAAATTGTTGCATCAAGACCATAAGCATTATTCAGTCAAGTACTGACAGGGGTGTGAGGGCAAAGGAAGAAAGGAAATAGATATTCAGTGAACCTCCAGAGAGTATGCAGTTCAGAGACATTAATAAGCACAGTGCTGTGGAAAAGCTGAGCAGATCTGTTCCGGCCTCCTCCTCAGCAGTCAGTGGTCTCTCTGTGGACCACTGGCACCCTTCTTCTACCATTTCCTAGGAATGGGAGAACGACTCTGTGCCAGTTCTCCAGCGGGAAAGGACTGTTTGACTGAAAACAATCCTGGTCCTGGGCCTCTCACAGGAGACCACCCAGCACAAAGCCCTGAACAGGCATGAAAGTGTTTAGTCTGTCATACAATTTTTTTCATTTTCATTTGCTTCAGTCATAGGCTGCATTAGTGGAACTCCGATCAAAAAACCCAGTATGACAAGGCTGTTTCTTCAAAACAACTCATATGCTTCAAGGCTTAAATCCAAACTGTAACAGTTAGTATGAACAATGTGAGTATGGTGGTAACCAGTCCAACAGAATACTCACCCAGAAATTGGATTATCTCTGCCTCTGTGTTTTCTTCATAAGATTTTTAGAGGAATTCAAATGCTACAGTTATTGCAAGTCCTTACTCTTTAAAAAAAACTTTGTCTTTTAATTGAAAAATACCATGTACTTTATAGGTCTTTAATTTTATTTAATGCTTTGGGCCCTGAGATGGACTTTCAGAGTTATTTGAATTCAATTACTTGCATAATGAGGATGCACAGTACAAGTAAACTTACTGCTACAACAACAAGGAACTGTAATTAACAAATGTTGTCATCTCTCCCTCTACCTGCATTGTGCATATCTATTTCCCAAGCTCACCTTTTCCTGGTCTGACTGGGCATGAAGGACCTCCTGATTTAAAAAAAAAAGTTGGTCTCTGATTTCTCTTATTTCCAGTAAAAGGTTGTGGGTGGGCATGATAGTTTGCATATCTTACTGTGTTCTTTTTCATACTGTTTTTACACATAACCTTCATATTTTTTTCAGATGGGAAATTCTAAGCTGGGAAGTCTTTCACAATAAGCAAGCCCTGAAAAAGTGCTGTAGTGTCTAAAAAATAGTGTCACTAAATCTCCACTTGTCTTTTCTGACTCCCCTGCAAATAACCTCCTCATTCACATGTGCCTACCATGAGTGAAAAGGTCAGCACGCTGCAGAAACACTGCTTGTGAAGAACAGCTGTCACAGCCTAGCTTGTGAAGTCATCTCTGGTTGCTTGACTTTCAAGAGGCATTACAAAAATCTTAGAACCAGCTTCAAAAGTGCAGTCGCTGCACTGCGCAGCTCTGACAATTCCTGCTCTGGCTCTATTTTTACATTAAAGAAACTCAGGGGAAAAAAAAAAAAAAAAGGCAATGGTTGGGGAAAAAAAAAATCCAAACCACTGACACTTCGGTAGTTACATTTAGCAGCTTCTCAGGGCTTTGATCACCTGCCACCTGCCTGAAGGTGATAAATGGTTAAACACTCCCAGCCAAAAGCAGTTCCTGGGAAGAAGATATTATCACTACAAGAGTAGCAAGGGGGATTGATCATAATGCAGTACATTGAACTGTACCTCTGAGATTTCAGATTTTCTTCCTCAATACACAGGCAACCACAAAAATCAGTTCTCATTGTTTTTAATGACTTTTAGCCAACTTAGATTTTTTTTACCAAGGTTTCCAAGATTTGTATGTGCAGTAATAGAAAAAGAATTACAAGTAGTAGAGAAAGCATTAAAAAAAAATTAAACCAGTTACCACAATATCTACTAAGATATAGAGCTACTAAAACTTGACAGAAAGTGATCACCAGACTTTATCTTCAGAGCAACAAGGGCTCAAATTAACACAGATAAAAGGGTAAAATCCTGATCCAAAGCACGCTGGTGTCAATGGAAAGATTGATCAAACCCTAATGTCTGTAGGCAAAGATGAGACTAGGGGATGGGTCACGGTTCAGGGGATGGATAGAGAAATAAACTACTGAAATGTCAGCCAGAGCACGAAGTGGGACCTCATCAGCTATTCTGCAGTAATTACAGAATCACAGAATCACAGAATAGTAGGGGTTGGAAGGGACCTCTGTGGGTCACCTAGTCCAACCCTCCTGCTGAAGCAGGGTCACCTACAGAAGGCTGTAGAGGACCCAGGGCAGACATGACGGGGCTGCTTTCCTTCGGGGGGGGTGGGCGCACGTCCGCGCAGTACTCGCGCTCCAGCGTACACACAGCACTGACGCAC
>Ga0181612_103892_pt1 | contig 10548 bp, 4 predicted proteins | sample HoacroProtozoa21_FD_119630 | JGI IMG/M metagenome (GOLD analysis project Ga0181612, IMG submission 119630) | Hoatzin crop microbial communities from Cojedes, Venezuel. Combined Assembly of Gp0051906, Gp0051904, Gp0051908
ATTCTATTCTATTCTATTCTATTCTATTCTATTCTATTCTATTCTATTCTATTCTATTCTATTCTATTGTGTTCCCATGTAAAAAACTCATTTGTTTTATCTTATTGTGAATTGTTGAAGACATTTAAATGTAGTTTTAAGACCATGTTGGGGACAGTGAGGAAGATGGAAGAAGGATCAGGCAAGAAGGATCAAGGAGGATGGAAAAAAGTTCAAGGATTCATAAGAAAAGTGAAATCCATGGAGGTGAGGAAGGAAAGAAGTCCCTCTTTCAGTCCACCACTCTCCTTCTTATGCAATCTTATGCGGTCTGTGGTGGTCTTTCTTTATGTATTTTACTGGATTAAGCGAGCCAAACCCCAGACCTGGAACATTCACCTAAAGCCCAGAGAATTACCCTGGAGACTAGTCTAGTCCCCTCGACTTTGCTTCTGTGATTCTTAGATTAACTGGCTATCTGAGTTAAAGTGGGATTCATTAACACAGTTAAATGCAGAATGTTTTCTGTGTCTTCCACCTCAGTCGCTAAATGCATCTGTAAGAAAACCCAGAACAGCTTGTTTCACATATGACACTGAACAGCCTAGGGACTCGATCACAGAGGTCATATCTCTTGCCACCCTTACTGATCCAGATTGCTTAGGACTGCTTTTTCTCTACCACAAAATGCTCTGGACCTAATCTTGGGCACCAAATGCCCTACCAGAAATTGGAAAATCTTGCAGGAAAGAGAACTGTCAGCATGGAAATTCTGCCCTTCCATGGATTTAGTTGGTTGTTCCTGTGTTTTGAAATACTGTGAGCTGTATGACCTTGCACTAGCTTGGAAAATGCTGATAAAAGATGGGGGTGTCTAGAATTCACATCAACATCTTTGATGTTAGAGCAATATTTCAGGTTTTAAGAAACGTGGTTATTGTGTTAATTTATAGTGCACATAAATTTGATGTTAACAGGCATTCGTGCTCAACATTGCCTGGCATGACATTTGGTTGCAATGTTTTATTTTTGAGCTTCTGCATTTTGCAGAGTGGCTGTGGCCTGACCTTAAATTTCACAGAAATGAGTAGCATCAATTTTATGTTGTTTTGTGGTTTAGTCTGGAAAAAGGAGATAGTGGTGGCGATTAAATCAAGTGCTCAAAAATAAGCAAGTGCTTAAATGCTTTGTTGGATCTGAACCAGGATAATAAACCTTGGAAATGTGCATGTTTCACTGAGGATCAGTACAAAAAGTCCTATTTCAGTTAATTAAAAACTGATCCTGGATTCTTTATTTTATGACAAGATTGCTACCACTGTTCGTTTGTACTGAATCATCTTTTCCTGCATGCATCCATGTGGTGTGAATGTGACACTCCTAGTATTTAGCTAGTTCATTATGCCTGTGCTATTCAAATGGTGCCTCATGTGGCCTTTATTTTTCACTGTGTCTGTGCTACCAAGCTGCAGTAGAAAGACAAGGCATGCCAAAATGAAAAATAAAGCCAGGATTGTGAACTGCCGGCTTCTCCCTATTGCCTTGCTCCAGACAAGGCTTATCTGAAGCCCCTTGTTAACAGATCAGCTAATCCAGGAATCTGTTTGCCTTTTCACAGGGTGATTGGTAGTAGAGAAGCACAAGCCAATTTAAGATATTTTTTGATAGTTTGATGCTGAATTACAGGATTTTAAATTGCAGGAGGTGTTCTCTAAAATACCAGACACATAGGTTAATCTTATCTAACTTGATAGGACCTACAAGTTTGAAAGGCTTTTTTTAGGTGTGAAAAAGGTCATAGTAAGGAAAAAAATGTTTTTGCACTAACGAGACATGGCAGTGTCAGCAGGAGCTTCTCCTTAATTATTTTAGGGCTCCATTTTGCAATGAGCAGAACAGCCTTGTTCGACCCCAAAACTCTACACTGAGCTGCACAACTGAAATGCGGGACGTCATTTTCACTGGCATCTGTGTTCCTCTTCACAATTTGACTTTTAAGTATAGGAAAGGGAGAGGCCTTGGCAGATCAGGCCAAGGGGTTTGCCTTCTGAAAGACAGAGCCCTTGGTACTGTGGAAAGAGAGTGAGCGACAAGACCATGCCGGAGCCAATATACCCATCTCTCTGCAATGATGGTGGTTCAATCTGCTGTTGCTGAGCACAAAATTTGGCTCTCTGAGAACTACCTAGAAAAGGTAGGGGACTATCTGTTTTTTGGCATACTATATTCCACTTAAACAGTGATTTGAATCAATATTCTGATCTTGAGGTTCTGGATTATATAAATATCTCTCTACTGATATTTGCATGTTAATACACCTATTGACACAAAAGCACTGAGGAATGTCTCCTGTGCTTAAAATTAGGCGTAGTTTCAAACTTTGACTCAGGTTGGTTAGTAGCTGCTGGCCAATATTAAACATTTTACCTCCAGACCAACTTTAAAAAAACATCCAGGGAATGAATGTTGCTGTGATTCTAACAAGCAACTGAGCCTAACAATCCCCTTTTGTTCCACAGGACCATTATCTCTGGTGAAGTGGTGCACTGTCAAGTGAGTCTAGCGTACCATTTCGTGCAGGCTTTCATATGATAATCAAGACTGCTTATCATTAGCCGGATTTGCCTTTCTTACTTTGAAGGTCAAGTGTTACACTTAAGCATTCAGTAAATAATAGTGGCATTTGATAATCGCATCAAAGACAATGAAACATTTTACATTCATTTTCCTTGACCACCTTCTTGGAGACAAGATCATTGTGACACTGAAATCTGTGAAAAAGTTTATAGGCAATATGTCAAGCTTCATAAAATCCAGTTTCCTTTGGAGAGCGAGCTGGGAGGAATTTTTCACAGGGGAGCTGATTTTGGGCCAGCTTTGTGCAAAAGCTAGAACTGTCAGTAGGACTTCAAATGCAAAGACAGTATTTAATTTTACTTGTAAAGATCATCAGACTAGAGCATGTATTATAAAGTATGAAAAAATAATTATGCCAGAAAGGTAAAAATGTGCAGTCACATAACTTACTGGTGCTGCCGAGGAAGGCGGAGACTGGCAGCCAACGTGTAGAGAGGACGGCCCGATGGTACGTCAGTGCATGGGGTCCAGAGACTGTGTCTCCCCATGGCATCTGCGTTTCCGTGCCATACTGAGCTCTGGGAAGAAAGCAAGGGGAAGGGGACACAGGAGGGCACCCAGCTTCTTTATTTTACTTTATTGTTTTCGTTATCAGGTTTATTTCTTGCTAATGCTGAATCACAGATGGGCTTCTTTTGAAATGTATGGACTTTTGTCAGAGACAAAATCTGTCTTAAAAAGGACGTGCAGCAAATAGTCTGCAGCAAATGTACAAAGTGTCGGGAGAAGCTTCTGTTGGTCTTTTGAAAGATCAGCTTAGCCACCCTCAAAGCTGACTTTCTAATGACGCACAGAAATCAGACCTTCTGACTCAACAATTCTTGAACTTCCTCATGATGCAGATAATGTCTTCGTACGAGGAGAGTCTCACAAATAAATATCCAAAAGTTAGTCTCCGTACTTGTTTTAAACACATCAGGCTCTCACAGTGAAAAGGAAGCCTTTGAAAATCAGCCCTAAGTTAGAAAACTGTTAGGAGTGAAGCAGAACTAAAAGACACTTTGTGGTGGGGGGACCCAGAGCCTTCACACCTCCCACCAGCAGCAGCCAAAGCAAAGCATGAGCAGCAGTGGCCAGTGAGGGACTTAAAAAAGTGGATCATTGCAGGCATCTCACCAAATAAGTCACCATTGTAATAGGTTGCTTATCCTTTCCACTGGGAGTTTTCTAAAGCATACACACAACTCTAGCTTGCAAGAGAAGTGGCTTAAATTGCCCGCAATTGCTGCATCCCAACAACTCTTTTCTGTTGTGCAGCCCCTTAAGGACCAACACTTGCCCTTGGATACTGGAAACACAGTTTCATTTACCCACCCAGCTGCGTAATATCTCCTCTCCATACTTTTTAGAAGTGAAATATGTGATAATCTGAACTAATTCATGCACAATTTCCTTGTGAATTAGAACCTCTGGCTTCTGCAGTCATTCCTCTGCAAATGCCTCAGAGGATTATCCTGGATTCAATATTCTGAACAAATAAACACCTACAAACAGGACTACACATTTCAGGTTTTAATTAAAACGCCATTTTTTTTGGATGACAGTACGTGATTTATTAGAATAAGCACATTCTCCCTTGAAAGCTTCTTTTAATTGTTTCTTTTTCTCTCTTTTTTTTGTTTCCTTTCTGCTTGCCCTGCAAGTTGTTCTGTCTTGATGGGATGGTACAAATGTCTATATAACAAAAGATGGGAGAGAGACACAGTGGCTGTGAAATCCAGTTGCAAACAGAATTGTCATCTCATTCATCAGTTCAGATCAACTTCAATTAAGGGACCTCAGAAGAGGTGCAGGCTGTTACACACCTGCCTGCAGTAAATCTATGATGCATCCTACTGATATATTTGATGCTGAGTATTGTTGTTGGGCAAGATGGGCCACAAATCCCATTAACTAAGACAATTCTACCACTCCTAGATCCTTATACACCTATCACTTCTTGCCCAGCAATCCTTCAGATGGGAATCACTGTCTGTAAGAAAGCTCTTCTTGTTTGTGACAATTCTTTCAAGCTGAAAATTGACAGTAATTGAAGATCACTGAAAACAGATTTAAGAATATATTGAACAACTTGCACGAAACAGGAAAAGCGATAACAGGCATTACATATTTGTCAGGTTCATGGAGATAAAAATTACAATAGTAAAAAAGAAAAAAACATTAAAGTGCGGGCTCACAGCAGTGAGAAGGTTAGGGGAGGAAGGACAGCTGGGGAGAATCAGAGGTGAGGTACGTCTTGCTGGTCTACTTGTCAAGTGGCCCAGAAAACAGGGGAAGGAGGTAATGCATTGGTTTCAGCCTCTTCCCCCAAAAATCTTCTGTTGGTCTAACATAAACTGGAGGAGGCACAAGTGAAGGGTGATTTCCACTGTTCACTGCAAGGTTCCTTCAAAAAGCACACGTGAGGGTTCAGCCTGTCTATTAGATAGTGATGTAAACAGTACAAACACTGGACAACAATTTTATGTAGTCTGATACAGCCTCAGAGATAAAAGCTTTAAATCCCACTAGTCTTAACACAAGTTACTTCAAGGAGTCAGCCTGAAGGATTAACCATTAGAAACAGAAATGTAGTATACCAGAAGGAGAGAAAAAGAATTTAAGATCTGCCACACCTCATCAGCTCCATACGGATCGTCGATGGCATCAGGTACCTTGCAACCAGTGGTCATAAAGCTGCTCGGAGAGAAGCGCCTCGGAAGCTGTAGAATGAGGCACATATTGCCTTCACCCACAGAGTTCAGGATACAGCCAGGGGCATGAGATTAGCTGAGGCTTCTCCCGACTCCCCTGTCTCCCAGCAGTAGAGCAATTCTACTCCTTTTAATACATGTACACAGGGTTTGACTTGACCCTTGGCAGGCTGGCACTCTGCGGGCAGCTCACAGGCTCTGCAAAGCAATATAGCCACTCATTTGCTCCACATCTGCCAGTTAGTAATTTTGAGCAGCCACTTCAGTCTCATATTGTGGGGCAGAGCCAGAGAGACAAATGGCTTTCATTGAGCAGAGTCATTGATTTTTAACGCCAGTCACAATCATCTGCTTTGGCCTCTTGCACAAAACCACGGGCAGAGTTTCAGTCCACTTCTCTTGCCTCGTATCTCTTTTACCTGCTTTGGAAAAGGACAAACTCTCTGTCACCTTCTTTTCTTTCCAGTCTAAATATCCCTTGCTTTTGCCAGCCCCTCCAAATCTCCTTCACTGGAGCTGCTATGAAAGCCTTTACAGTGGTTGTGTTGTGTGGGTGCTGGGACCAGTGCCAGGACAGTGCTGGTGCATTACAGCAGCAGGTCCCCCCCACCCCAAATCCCAGCCCTGTCCCTGTGCTGCATGACCTCAGGGGTGGACACCTCATCACCCTGCACACCGTAAAGGCTTGTGCCATCCCCTGCCCTTTGAAATCAAGGCCAACAAGCTCCAAAGCCAGCCTTTTGTGAGAAGTAGCTGGCCATCTGGCTATTTGTGTTAGTACTCAGCAGAGCCAGAAACCAGGTAACTGAAAAACCTGTGGGGTTTCATAAGCCTGGGAAAAAAATTTGGTCTTGGTAAAGCCAGTCTTTGGCCATGTCCTTCGAATTCCTTCCTCTCGTGGCAGCTTCGCAGTGGCTTGATTGCATCCTTCCCCAACGCTGGCTGTTTGTTACATGTTCTTAGATGGTCTGCCGGGATTGCTGGTGGGATAATCCCTTCCTTATCTTCCCTTGCACCTCTTGTTGCTAGCAACCCAATTCTCCCTTTCAAAGTCTTACATACTTCTGCCTACTTCCTTCCTAAGCTGTAAGTCCACTTAATCTCTTTCCAAAGTTTATACGTCAGAAACTTGAATTCTTTCAAGTATTGCAATGGCCGCTTTCTAAATCTCACCATAAAGAACTTGATCTCACACAATACAGGTATAGGAAGGAAAAAATGCTAAGCAGCAAATGAATACCGAGGGAATCTAATACTTCATTAATGAGAGCTGCTGAGCAGCTTCCAATTTGTTTCTGCCTCCTGGCAGGAAGAAGGTCAAAACAAGGACATTTTTCATTCATGTACCTCACTTGCACGTTGAGTACCTTCGAGCCCACAGTATTTCCCAGATGTTCTCAGATGTTTCAGCTTCGCTGGTGTAAGTCTGTTAATTTTTTAAATCTATTTTTTATTTACTGCATAGTTATAAAGTAAGGAAGTAATGAAGAAATCACATGAGGGTTTGAGACATCTTTTTGCTTATGGCTCATGTATAAAGCTCATTAAGTTGGCCATGTTAGCTCAAACAAAAGGGCCACTCAGTCAGTCTGTTGCCCTGCCTCCAACAATAGCCAGTAGCAGATGCTGATGGAAAATAGATAAGAGAAGGCCCATGCAGCATGTGCAGCGTGTCCTTCTGCCCAGCTGTAGCTTCGGGAACTTCAAGAAAAATGTCAGGGATTTAGTTTTACTGTTGCGAACAATAGTTCTTTGTGGATCTTTTTCCACACATACAGTGAAATAATGTTTTAACACCCAGCATTTAGTCATTTTAACCCACTAATACTTTTCACACCTGAAGCAACTTGTGAAAGTGAGTTCCATAGTTGAAATATGCAGTCTGAAAAAGCACATCCTCCTACCTGTCCCTTATAACTTCACTTGAATTCGCTTGGTTTGTGCCTGTAAAAATGTAATGAAAACCTCTCCTCTGTTGTCTCCACAATGTTATAAACTTCAGCTTGTGTTTCCCTATGCTGTACATTATCTAAGCTGAAGAGGCCTCATCTGTTTAGCTGCTCTTCGCAGAGCCTGTTACACACTTTTCCCTGTGGCTCATCTAGCTCCGAGCTGACCCAATCTGCATGCAACTTGTCGAATATGGGGACACAACGGGCATGCTCAGTGGCACACCCAGTGTCCCCTTCCTAATAACTGCTGAGCCTCTGTGTGGATCCATGACCTCTGTGTCGTGGGAGCTGATGCCATCCCTGAACTGCCTGCAGAGGCTCCTGTACCTCTGCCCCGAGCAGTGCTGGCACGCTGGTGTGGGTACCGGTGCTGGTTTTCTCAGTACGTGTTACTTTGCATGTGTTCATAAGGAATTTTATGGATCATTTTTTCAAAGTACTCAATACTTTGAGATCCTTTTGCTATCCTTTAGGATCCTTCTTCATTTTGTGGTACTCTGAATAGTTTTGTACCATCAGTAAGTTTTGCACATCCATTCACCTCCCTTTCCTGAGAGATATGGAATATACTGAGAAGACCTCTAGTAATCTCCTTCCACTGTGAAAACTGGCCTTGTCCTTTTGTTTCCTATTATAAACAGCTATTTATCTACATGAATACCTTCTCTTCTACCCCATGACACTTCACCAAAGCTCTATGAAACTGAAAAGCACAGTGGCTCATTCATTTTGATCCTCATGTTCCTCCACCCTTTCAAAGAGATATGGCTTTCCTCAGCAAAACCTAGACAACTCTTCCTCACGACACTGTACGTATCCTCCTTTCCTTCTTCCAGCTGAGATTACTTAGCTTTTTCCTAGCTCCAGCCAGCAGCTCAGTACAGAAGTCTACCAGGGTGACCCCTTCCTGCATCCCCATGGAATGTTTTCTTCAATGCTGGCATGTGTCACCTCCTCCATCCCTAGTCTCTCATCCTCTCAGCCAGCAGACTCTAAAAATACTTAGCTGCCTGATTATGGCATTGCAAGAAACTTTTCAGCAATTGTACTGTGTTTTCTTTGTTTGGACACAGCGTGCACCTTTACGAAGGCATATTTTGATGTCTAGCAGCTTCATTCAGTTGTTTAACTGTGCTGAGCTATTTCTTTTAATTTTATGTGGCTGTATGTGTATTTCAAGACTCTAATCAGATAATTTAAACATTCTCCATAACACCGCTAAAGCATTTACTCTGACTGTCCTTTTAAATTATTTATAGAAGGCAGGCTTGTTCTAATATTGTTCTCCCTTTGAAACCAAATGTGGCAGGCTCTTGACTCTTCCATTTCTACAAGAATATTGAATTTGAAATGTTATAACCAATATAACAGAGCATCTTTGTGACAGTTACATCCTGAACTACACTTGCTCAGGACTGAAAAAAGATTTGCTTTTTTTTCTCTCATGAAGTATCAGGCAAAGTGCTAAAAGAAACCATCACCTACGATATCTAAAATGTAGTCCCACCACTGCGCTCCATTATGCAGTTTATTCAGCCTTAATGGGAGCAGCTGAAATCTTCCATTATTATTCCATTTTCTGCCTTCAGAACCTCTGTGACTGTTAGGAGGTGAATGTCACCACCCTGCTCTAGGGGTTGCTTGTATTCTTGAATCCTCTGCTCTTCCCACTTGGGCAAGGAATGTCGGGGCATCGAGTTTCTGTGACGTTTAATGAAACGGTTAAGCTTTCTGACCCAATGCAATATTTTCTTCTTCATTTGCAGTGGGTGTTCTTTTCTCTAGATTATACTGTAATAAAACATCGTCCAACTGTACAATTTTTCTTAACTGCTATCAACATGCAACGCGCTGCAGGTCAGCAAAGGTGAGTTGGTACCTGCAGCCACTGCATGAACAAATCCAGCAGGTGCTGAATCTCGCCGAGTGACTCGTGCTGAGCCCTCAGCCTCAGCTCTCACCCTCATTGGGCCTGGAGAGCACCAGCTCTTTTCCCATTCTTTCCACAAACACCAGCCATGGGTGGCCAGAGCAGACACTGCAAACAATAGTGTCTGCACTGTTGTCACTATCACAGCAACCTTTACAAATAATGTTATTTTACAAAGCAGGTGGAGAGGTGGTGGTGGGTATCATCTTTTCAAGGATAGACTGATTTCCCCTGTAAAATGCCGCTGCTCAGGCTGGTGAAGGCAGAGCAAGTATTTGACTTTGCGGCGACTTTGGGAGCGCACAGGTTAAGTTTCTGCAGCGCTGCGTGCACACAGCGCACGAGGTAGCAGCAGTCATTCTGAATGGGAGCCCAAACCTAGTTATTGGCTTCCCAAGAGAACCCCACACCCCCGCCGTACCTACAGCAGCTGCTGCTTTTTGGCAAAGGTACAAATAGTAAAAACAATCCCAGAGAGGTGCTAAAAGCAAAGAATCGATCGTTATCGCTGCCTCAGCTTGGGGAAAGGGATAAACAGACTGTAATAAGTGTCAGATTTCTACAACTGCTCTTTCTCCACAGGGAATAAGCCTATCCACTCCTCGCCAGCTAAGCTGAGGTCAGGGCCATGCCAGAGGAAGCAGCAGCCATTAGCAGACATGAAGAACGGATCTGGTGTGTCGGTGGGATCTGTCTGAACTAAATAACTGGTTGAAATAAGAGCAGCTAATCACTAATGCAGATGATGCCGATCCTCGAGTATTTCGGTTACTTAACAGGAAACAGTATGTTAAAAACCTCTAGACAAATTGCAGTTAGCCTGAAAGGGCCAGTCTGTCCCTGGAAAAATACATGGTATCGGAGCTGCTGCAGAGCCACACATTTCAGCCTTGGCATGAGCTGTCCCCCAGTGCCTGAAACGCTGCCGAAGCTCATCTCGCTCAGGGCTCATCCAGCCTGGCAGGCTGCCATGGCAGGGCATGGGACTTGGTCCTCCTCGCTCGGTGCCTCTCTGAGCAGTCACTGCCAGTTTCTCAAATGCAAGAAGATTCTAGAATAAGCAAACACAGACCAAAGTACCCACAGAAAAAGTTTATTGCTGGAGGTAGGTTTATGCCTAGCAGAAAGAGGGTTTGATTCTTTCAAACTTTATTTTAATCCTGTCTAATGTGACTATGAATATCTCCTTTCCCAGTCTTGGTGTATAACCATTTTTCCAGCCGAGCTCGGCTGCTGGCTGCCAGCTCTCGCATGGAGATGAACTCCATGGGCTGTGCACGTGGCGCTCAGAAGGGCTCCTTTGCCCCTCACTAACTTGCTCGTTTGCGTTTCAGCTAGCAATCCCTGTCGTGACACG
>Ga0181612_114639_pt1 | contig 10548 bp, 6 predicted proteins | sample HoacroProtozoa21_FD_119630 | JGI IMG/M metagenome (GOLD analysis project Ga0181612, IMG submission 119630) | Hoatzin crop microbial communities from Cojedes, Venezuel. Combined Assembly of Gp0051906, Gp0051904, Gp0051908
AACGACTTAATCATCAATACCATTTGCCGCAAAAGCTGCCGTTGGCATCGTTAAAGTTAAAACCAGCATTGCCGAAATAACATATAAAATTTTTTTCATAATCCCGCCTTTCATATTTTAGAGTGTATATGTGCCGCTTCATATTTATTATTTCTAAAAAGCATATACTAACTTATACGATTCTAAATTTAGACATTTTATTCAGTGTATTTCAAATAAATTTTAGTTCTTCTATTTAGGTGTGCCCAAGTAGTACAGAAAACTACTAAGTTATCAGCTACTAAACCATTCTTTGAAATATAAAATAAACCCACACTGGTAGAAGCAAAAAAAGTGTATGACTTCCTAGCTTTAAACACCAAACAGTAGAATCTCCTTTTTAAGACAGTATTAGATTAGCAGAGAAACCACTTGCTGTTATGGTAGTCTGACCCAAAGAAAAATCCCACAGAGTAACAAATCTTCAAGCAGAGCATATGTACTAAGAAAATCCTCACAAATGAAATATAAAACGAGTTATGCATTCAATATTCAGAAAGTCACCCTAATGTGGTTGAATACAGACTTACTCTCTGGTTTTCTTTACTACAAAGACTTAATTCTGGAAGACAAGTTCCTCAAAAGGGAATCTAGCCTTCCAGTTCCTGTATCAATGAAATAATTTTGGTCTGCATAGTGGTGTTCATTTTTTAATTCATATTAAATGTTAAACACAAACAAGCACAATAATTTCCTGAGAACTTTAGTTAATAGTATTATATGCTAGTTAAAAGAAGAAATATATTTTTATATTGTAATTTTTATCAATGTTGTATAACTTTTAAAACTTACCATTTCCTTTGTATTGCAGAAAATAAACAGTAAATCATATTTCTAAGCAAGTATTAAAAATAATAAAGATAACTTTTGATCTGTGACCTTTTAATGTCACATTTGAAGTATAAGGTTTACATGCATGACAAGACAAGCTTATAATAGAAACGCTGTCATGTATTGGCAGAATTCCCAGCTATATCAAGTTGCATAAAACAGAGATGTAACAAAGCAGCAGCATGTTTCTGGCTACCACCCTGGCAATCTGAATCCAACTAATATGACCCACAAGAGATTGCTATCCACTTTCTATACACTATATAACAGACACAGAACGATTAGGATTATAACTACACAAACTGTTATCTTTTTCACTGTTTATAATTAACATCCAATTTGTAGCTCTGAAGTCATTCATAGCACTGGAGATTCTTTGGAGTGCCTCTCACATTCACACCACTGCAAAATGGTTCAGTAATTTTGATTGCATGGGTTTACTGTAACCATGAAGGGATCAAACAAGTGGATCCCCTGCAAAAAGCTTGCTTATTTCTGCAAACAGAAGTGGGGAAAAATAAACTGATGATAAACTGATATTTATGGAATATGAGTCTCAACTAGCAAGCCATAACATCCTGATATACTATTGATAACTATGACTAGTTTGAGACATTCCACTTTGCCCTCTGCCCAAGCTATTATTTACTATGCTGGGGTTTTTTGTTGTTCTGTTTATTTGTTTAACTTGCTAGGTTTGTGTGCTCAGAATAGGATTACATTTGAAGATATCAATTAAAGACAAGTAAACTTTCTAACGTCATGTATGCAAGAAGTATCTAGCCAATGCTTGATCATGAAGCCAGAGATGATAGTGCTCTAACGGCTAGAAGATGTAGGTAGAAGGGCAATGTCTAGTGACTGAAATTTCTCTTGGAAGACACCTAGTGAGCAGAAAGACATTATCCCAAGCTACAAGGAACAGAAGCCTAAAACCAGTGTTTCAACATCAAAGAAGAAAAATTCGTATCATGTAGGATTTCTGAAGGGCAAAGAAAACAGGCAGACTTGTGGAGAACTAGAATAGAGGAAAGACAGTACAAAAATATGCTAAACAAATAGTCATCTAAGTCATCAAAGGCCTGCTGGAACTTATTTTAAAATGGACCTGGCTTAACATGTTAACATAAACAATGTTTTAACTCTTGAAGCATCTTCAGCCCTGTATCTGATAAATTTATTAGTAATCACAACCATCTTTCAACAGTCGGTACAGCAGCATCTACCATCTAACTTCAAAATCAGCCTGTCAGTAATTAAATGCTTTCCACTTACATTGTTATTTCAGAAGAACACAACTTGCTACAACAAGTTGCACATACAATCCTACAACTTGCATTAAGAAAAAACCCCACCACAATTAACCCATTTAAGTTCTCCAATTAGGAAAAAACATAAATACTATCCTGACATTAAACAAAAATAAAACATGAATATGACAACTCAATTACATAGATTATTCCACCTGTGTTTGTACTTGCCTAGCAATACTTTAGCATCTTCCACATCAAAATCTCCGTCTCCATCAGCATCATAAATCCCAAGCTTGCCTAGAAATGCAAAGAGAGGAAAAAGAGCATTAGGGATTCAACAGTTTGTTTCCAGCACAGTGCTTTCAATGTAAAATGGTTGACTGTCAGTGTTAGGTTGTTACCTTGTTTTTTTTAATGATTTAGCTATACTCTTCTTAACTGCATTTTTAATTTGCTGAAAAATATTACAAATACTTTCAGTTTCTTTCTGCATTTCCTAGACTTCAGACTACACAGAAGTTAGTATTTTTTCTACACATTTACTTTGTTGCTTGTAGATTTAAAACAAATCTGTAATTAAGTGATGCACTTTATATGAATATGCTTTGCTCGGAATAAAATTTAAGTTCACAAGGAACATTCAACATGTTTGAGGGTAAAGAAATAATGAAATATGAATTAATCAAATAATTATAATTTGTTTTCTGATTACATGCTTCTTGCCATTCTAACATCTCAGAAAAAAGATAGGTATATAATTTTAAGTACCCAGTTAATAAAACGTAAGCAACCTACTTTCTGGACAAAGGAAAAACATTCATAATTTTATCAACAACTGCGTAACATTCACTGCAGACAAAAAAAGTTGTCCATGCTTTTATAGGTGACTAATACATCAGACTTGTTACTTTTATTTTTGAAACTGCAGCTCTACCAGCCCTAAGCATAAGCAAAAGGAGAACCCAGTTTCTATTCAAAGAGAATTTTTAGCATAGAATCATGGTATTCAGGATTAGAAGTGTCCTGGGATCACCAAGTAAGCAGAGATCTATCTAATTAGTTCTTACAAAATTCAGACATAACTTTTAATAGGACTGAAACTCTGCACACTTTGCAGAAGAACTCCTTATAGTTTTCCAGTAGAAGTCCTTACAGTTTTCCTTATAGTTTTTATAAAGACATTATAGTTTTCCAGTTTATTATTACATTCGACATTCTCTAAATGGAGGCAGAATTTGATTGCCATTAAAATAAATGAAATATAGTTCTTAACATGGTACTTGGAAAATCAGAAAACAGCTTTTTCTTCTACAAAGTTCAGACTTGGGTCTAGAATAGACAAAAATAAGGCCAATGCCATTGTACTGAAGCAATCAGTCAGAAAGAATCTTTACTGGTTTATGGTTAAACACAGACTGGTGGAATAAATGTAATTCTCTAGAAATAAGAAGCGTATCATCTTCAAAACATGAAGAATGAGACAGATGAGAAATGACTGAGTTTCATGTCACTGCTGAAGAACAGTAATTTCTAAAAAATCAAAAATATAAAAAAGTAAACCAGGACTTTTAGCCAAGGGACTATAAAGTAACCTTACGTCAATAATATCGTACCTTGTAGGACCTCTGACAAGTTATAATGGAAATCCTTTGCTTTGGCTGCATGCATGGTAAAAATATAGAAACCATTATTTGCATCACTAGACCCAAATAAGTTTCAAACCAGAAGCTTCTCTTAAAATCAGTCCAGATCAAAAAAGCACATACCAACAGACTTGTAAAGCATGTGGAAGCCTGCTAGATCACGGACAATAGCTCTACCTATGGACATACATCTTAAATTTGGGACATCAATTTTCACCTTTATATGTTATATTAACAATACTACTTTAACACTGTTATATTGAAGTAGAATTATCACCATTATAAGCTAAAACTGAGGTCATTCAACAGTTCATTCATGAGAGGATGATTGATCAGCTGTCCTGACTCCACAGGCAACATAGTCGAACAGAGGAGTGGTAATGTTAGCTGCTCACTTTGAACCACTGCTGCAAGTTCCTGAGAGCTTAAACTGAAACGAAGGCTATTTAGTTGACATTTCAAATGAACTGCAGTATACATGTCACAAAGAGATCCAGATCTACCCCTGGAGATTTCTTCAATTCCTTAATAAATGTAGTATGTTAATAACCTTTTCCAGCCTTACGAGAGTCCCATTTTAACATCATAATAGAGTTCATTGTTAAAATGTACTTTTTGAACTACATTGCCTATTCTTACCATGTAGGTCATTTGCAAACAGCACAGAAGTCAATTCAGCTATCTAGAAATCTAAAATGGCCTCCATTTAATGTATATCATAATAACTATTAGAAGCATCTTTAGATTTAAAATTCTTACCTAGAACTTCTTCATAATCTACAAGTTCAAACCAGACAACTGCTACTGATGTCCAAACTCCCAGCAAAGCAATTACCATAAACCAGGTGAAAAATGAGCTTCCAGAGAGGCCTTCTTTCTTTCCATTCTTGCTTCCTCCATGCTTAGTCTCTGTTAAAATAAGGAAAAAAAATAAGAAAAATGGATTTGTGTATGAGTTAGAAATTATGATTGAGGATATAATTATAAATCTTCTTTCTTAGGACTACACAGATTACAAGACATACGAGTAACACTTTTTGGGGAGCTTGGAGGGAGGGTTGGTTTGATTTTTTGGTTGTCTGTGGGGGTTTTTTTGTGGGTGGTGTTTTTTGGTTTTTTTTTTTTTTTTTTTAACTTCACCACTGTTGCTTGCTTTTCATATCACTGTGAATTACGGTGGGAAGCTCAATGATTATTTAATTAAAAGCCCTATAACCAGCCAAACACCAAAAACCCACATGTAATTTGTCTTAACAACTTAGTTGGAAATCCCCCCTTCCTCCCCTTCAGTGTATATTTATACAGAGCTTAACATTTTTGAGATGCTTTGCATTCGTGCCAACTGTTCTCCAGCTGCCACCAGAGGGCAATACGACCAGCAGAAACAGTTTGGAAGAAAAGCGATTCTCCTCAATCGGGTTTCAAAGCCAGCTGAACTAGCTCACGGAATCAGCATGAAAATTCAAATAGCCTAAGAAGGCTCTAAAATCTAAACCATATTGAGGGTAAGATTCCAAGTCCAGACATCCTGTCAACTAAAAATACCTTCCCTGTAGCTTAGAATCAAACAGAGATTCATTACACGCTGAATACCTTTCAGTGCCATGAAACATCCAAGCAAAAGGATGACACAGTGGCTTAATGCAAATCACAGCTTCATTTATGACCACACACATGGAAAGTAAGTGTGTATAAAAAATACTGTAGTTATAAACAAGCCACTGGAAAAAGAAAGACCTCAACCCAGAATATGTATAGGTGTTTCAAATGGGCATCACCACTAAAGATGTAAATTGTTTCGTCCGTTGCTTGAAGATCATTTTAGGAAAGAGGGGTAAACAAATGCGCATCCAAAGAGATGCCTATGGCCTATCTCCAAAGCTCAAGGTCTGCTCTTCTGCCTCCTGATACTACTGCTGCAAGGCTGGCACTTGGCCACGGTTTCATGTCCACCAGCCTACTGCACTTCATTCCCTTCCACGCACCAGCCTTTGCCTGTTCAGCCACACATTGAGCCCTAGTTATCAAAGTAAAACCATGTCTCACATATTTCAAAATACTCGAGGAACTTTGTCATAAATATTGTGATAATATATTAAGTTGGGGAGTTAACTTTATCATACTAACTCTAACTAATATTTGATGTATTTCTCTACACTGATCATAGAAAAAGACAAAAAATACCTTCATCAGCTAAATATCAATGTGATTGTTTTTTCAGAAAACAGAATAGCACTGAAAGATGAGTAATGAGAGATTGGTGACTGACTTAATGATTTCTGTAATAGATATCACATAGAAGTACTTTCAGATCCTGCTTGCCATCGGGTTCACAGCTGTAATAAACTAACCTTTTATTACATTCATTGTGCTATATACCAACTTCAGACCAATAAAAAAACCCCTGACATCAGCTTTTACCCAGCTCAGCATTTTATTGAAACAAAATATTCCTTTATTAAGACTACACCTTACAAAGATCAAATACCTACGACTTAGTTTCTTCTCTACCTTAAACGCAAAGTTGCCTTGCTATACGCAGTCCAATGATATTCAGAGAGAAACACAGGCAATTTAGCCTCATATCAGGCATATATCACTTGCTACCGCATAATACCCTAATTACGTATGTGCAAGGTCCATACACATAACGCGTCATAATATCTCTCTTGTGGCAAAGGGGTACAGGTAGCGTGAAAACAGAGGTAAAGACAAGCAGCGTGTGCCAGTACATTCAGAATTTTCTTATACAGTTGATCATATTCATTTAACATAAGCTGGAAATTTTAATATTTGGAAATTAACAGTTATACTATGTAACAGCAGAACTTCGCTACTCCTGTGTTCCAGTGTAGTCAATGGAAGCTTTGTATGTATTTTAAATTAAACTTTCAGACTAAAAACATTTTAAATTGCTTCAGGTTACAACTTTGTTCTAGAGCAAACTAGGTATTCAAAGAGGCAAACAGGAAAGAGAATCTTTCTATTTCAGACTTACTCATTTACCTTACTATTCTCTACTGCTCACAGCTTGTTGCCTCTGAAGAAAGGGCTTTACTTATTAGAAGAACAGAACAGGCAAATGAAAAAAAGACAACTTATTTAAGTAACCAAGCACAGCTGTTAATATTTTTGCCAGTCTAAAAGACTATTTCATGCAACTCCCTCAAAAACAGATTCTGCTATCAAAATATCATTCATAACAGTCACAAAGATACATCTGCCCACTGCAGGGGGGTTGAGCTAGATGACCTCTAAAGGACCCTTCCAACCCAAAGCATTCTACGATTTTTATGCTGTGGCTTCCTATCTTATAGCAAAATTGTTTTCAAAACTCTTCAAAATTCTGCAAATAATTCAACCACAGCAGCTTGATCAGGCAACATTTTAACAGAAAGGGAATTTCTGTAACATAAAATTTACCTATGGTCTGCTCAGATAGCCCTACACATAGGGTTAGAACCAAACATTGCAAGGACTGACGCTGGTTCAGAGCTCGTTCCAGACAGTTAATTCTCAATTCAAGCCCTTTTCCTGCACATGCTGCCAGCCATGTCAGAAGTAGGTCACTTGCCATATCTGGTAAGCCTGCGCTCACACCACCAGATGTCTTTATGCAGACATCAGAAAGTCTTAATGCACGCTCTGTTCCCCAACAGCAAAGACTGAAGAGTCCTATACCTCACCCACCACACATAATGAGTCACACCTAGACAAAAATGTTTGAAAACCTTTTTCCTTTTACTTTAGTTTATATTAAATACACTTAGTAATTTCACCTACTCCAAAAATATCTTCAAACTCAGATATTTAAAGACAAAACAATGTCTCTCGTGTTAATGCATGCTTTACTCAAGGAAAAATTAAGTTACAGTTAAGCACCTGCCATAAACTCATGAAATATCTCCACTCACTCCAGAGAACATTTAATCAAAGAGAACAGAGGCAGCCTGTAATGCAGACTAGAACAGTAAACTGGCTAGGAAACGCCAACATACCACAGTAAGCCAGTTACTTTGCTGATTACAAAATCAGAAATAGCCAGTATTTGCAACTATGCATTTTCCATTTGTGCACAAAAAGGTTAGGATTATACCTGTGTCGTCAGCCATAACATTAGTGCTTGATTTCCACAGACAGAGTGAGTGTGTCGATATCTCCAAAAATTAACGTTGAAGGCAGAATAAGAAACGATTTATCCTCACTGTAGTCTTGCAACAGGAGCAAACAAGTTTCCTAAAGCCAGCTCAGCTGGAACCCGAAACTGGACCCAAGAGAAACCTCTCCTCCAACTCTATTTTTAGAGCAGTTATCCTCAGGAGCCAAACGCTTTTCAGAACTCATATGGCAATCTAGTTCTGATGACAATCAAATTCGCTTACTCCTCCCAACAGAGCATCCTGGGTAGTTGATGCTTTCCCCTCCCCTTAATCCTCCAAGATCAAACACATTAGCGAATGAAACTGAGCACATTGTACTGTAGTATTTCTGCTGCAATGTATGCCTCAGTGCCTGAGCCCTAAGGACATTAAATCCATCAGCACAGGCTGAAACACAAGTCTGGACACAAAGCTTTCCTGCTTGCATTTGTTAAGTTGGCCCTCGCCCAAGAAACCTCCTCCATGTTGGCACTCCTCTACCAGGCTTTCCAACTATCCCGTAGTGACTGCTCATTTGAAACTTGCTACTTCAAGAACAAAAGACAGCTAATTTCTAAAATGTAGTTTTGCGTCTTCTAAGAGTTAATTGAAATCAACCACACTCATTCTTGCCAAAGAATTTTCAGATCAGAACTGTTCCCCTGGTGCACTTGTATTTGCTTCTAGCAGACCCAAAGGAGAGTTACTGACAGTTTTACCACAGCAAAGCCTGTTTCCCTAGAGTGCAACACACACACCACATGCCATAAAGGTAAACCAGGCAAAATTTGTACTGCATACTTGTTAATAGTAGCAGAGGTGTTGATTTTGATTTGGTGCACTCCCTTTCCTGAAAGGACTAACATTAACTCATCTCACTCACGCCTCCTCTGAATTCTGACAACAGTCACACTACCCGTAGCATTTAAAGCAAATAATTAATGATCAACATACCTTCTTCTTCTTAAGAACCAGAAAGGCAGGAAACAAACCCCACTAATACACTATTCAACTTATTTACTTCTCCAGTTTCAGGAAGCTACTATTTTCCCACTGCATTTCAAACAAAAGCCAGCTCCTTTGGGTGGGAGGAAGACAAACTCACATCTCATTAACAGCAACCCTAATAAAAATATTACGATCTAGCACTCTGCCCTTCCTCCCCCATGCTTCTTTAAATAACATAGCCACCAGGTAGACGGAGAGAATAGCAGAATGTTACACCTACTTTGAAAAACAACATGTTCCTCCTGCGGTTTTAACATCCAGCAACTAATTCCCAAATGCTATTCCCAATAGCTCAAGAGAGGAAAAAAAGTGAGAAGCAACACCCAGCTGAGTTTAAGGCTTTTCAAATGGATGTAAAGAAACTACAGGCAGTTGATTCTATAACTAGTGTATCGTTTAACGATTTTTAAAGCCACTTGAATACATCAAACAGAACAGATGCTTGAAGAAAGACCTCCTGACTAGTACATTTCAGCAACATATGCGATGCACAAGGGATTTAGAGCAATGTAGGAGGAAAATTTAAACAAACGGTAAAAGTCATCAAATACACAGAGAAATCAACAACTTATTAAGGGAAATAATTTTACATGCAATTATATGTAGTCTATTGCATACAAAACCTGTGTTGACAGGCATTAGATTAGGAAATTTGTTGCAACTGCACTTCAGCTGCACCTGCATTTGCAGATACAAGATCTTACAAAGTGAATTCACAGAGCACACAACTGATGTTGAGAACCTGAAGTCCGTATTATATGTATTCTGGGGGGGATTGCTCCAAACTAGATCTTACCTGGCTGAATGCCCATAAGTGGTTCTCCAGCATACCTTTCTGATTCATTTCATTCAAATCTAAGTAAGTATATTCAGGGACAACAGCACAAGGAATACAAACAAAGTGAGTAGAGACACTCAAGAAATTAATTTCAAATGTACACTTCTAATCTGAACTAACACACATATGTTCACCTTTAAGCAAGTACCCACAGCCTATCTTATGCCTTTAAAAATCAATTGATTACAAAAACACATATTCCCAACAAAGGACATTTGTCCTTTCTGAAAGGGGAAGCTACAGACTCATCAAAAGGAAGATGGATCAAAGGGCCACAAAACTGAACTAATCATATACCCCATGAACAATATACATTAACACACACCTTGAAAAATATAGCTTATACATGTATCCCTCTGAATGCTATAGCTCAAAATACCAAACAGCATAATTTTGGTGAGTCTTGTGCAAGATAAAGGTTAAATTGAATAGATAAATATTTAAAATACAATTCAAGATTGGGATAGCTAAGTCAACAGCGCAGACTTCTCATGAGGTCTCATTCTACTGTGTTCCAATGGTGTGACTCCTGGTTTGTCTGTTGGTTCCTTTTTGAAGGAACTCAGATTGCTTCACTAACAGTCAAATTAGTATAATTCACCTCACTTTTATAACTGTTTCAAACTTGAAAACTATCTTCAAGTTAGTTTTGCTATAACTATGTGCTCCATGCTATTTTAGTTTATTTTAGAAAAGCATAATTGACAATTGAGACTTGCAGTATGAATTGTCAATTATGCTTTTCTAAAATAAACTAAAATAGCATGGAGCACATAGTTATTTTAGTTTATTTTAGA
>Ga0181612_113775_pt1 | contig 10547 bp, 5 predicted proteins | sample HoacroProtozoa21_FD_119630 | JGI IMG/M metagenome (GOLD analysis project Ga0181612, IMG submission 119630) | Hoatzin crop microbial communities from Cojedes, Venezuel. Combined Assembly of Gp0051906, Gp0051904, Gp0051908
GGCCCAATTCTTTCTTTCCCAAGCAGGGTAAAATGCAGGCTTAAGGGGGAAAAATTAAAAATTGAAAAAAAGGAAAAAAAAAAAAAAAAAAAAAAAGGTCAAATCTAAGGGCCCTGGTTGTTATAACAACACCTAAACCAAATTTCTCGGCCATTTTGACAGCTTCAGGCACAAAAGTAATTAAAACAAGCCAAATTGTGTGAATAGCTGTTTTCTTTCCACCCTAACAGAATGGCTTGACCTAACAAAGGAATCCCTTATTTGCATTGCCAGCCCAGGGCTTTTTGTGGGGTTTTTTTTAGCTTTTTCTGGTAGTACGAAAGAGAAAATAGACAATACACAAATTAAAACACTTCACGGTATATTTTATGAAATGGCTGGTGTTGGCCTGATTAAGATTTACTCTGTTCAAGATATACTTAAAAAGCACAAAACAGAGGCACAATTCGGAGAGAAAGAGGCCAGAACAATCCAAGTCAGACAGCAGCATTAAGAACATCAATGTTCAATCGTTGCTGTAGAAGCACCGGTTCTCCTCCAAGGAAAATAACTCAGTGTCTTTGAAAACTGACGGCCACACACTCTCGCTCAGTTTTAACAGAGTTGCTTGTTGTATGTGAGGCATGGGCTGAATGCACTTCACACTGCTGAAGAGTTTTTTTGACAGCTAAAAATCAATTCTCTGATGAAGGACAAGCTAAGTAACAGGACTGTTGCACCATAATTGAAATTTTGGCTTTTAAGAGAAGCAGCCATTTCAAGGGAAGCTTTACATCTGTTGGCAGAATATAAATTCTGACTAAACCCTTCAATAGTCACTTCTTTTGTTTTGTAGAACAGTTTGAACAATTAAAACACAATTCCTCTCCCTCTTCCATCATTGTCACTCGCAGAGCATTTTTACAATGGAATCTAAAATCCACAGTCATTAAATGATTACACCATTTTAAACACTTTGTAAACAGAGAACAGGCATATCTATACAAAACAATCCCGAATTGGAGGATGCAGAGGCCAGACATGCAACATGTAGATTGACAAAGACCTAATACTTCCAACACATAGTTAAACCCTTTCATGACTTGCCGTCTTCACAGACCTAGCAGTCTTGTAACGCACCTTCACTTTCCATTTTCAGGGAACACTTTAAAAGCACTTAGACTCTATGTTTTGGTAGAGACATTAGGAAGCTCAATTCAATGCCCAGCTCCTTGACAAGCTTCCCTTTAGGATCCTGTGCAGGTTACTTAGAGACCGGGAATGCAGAGAGTCTCAGCTTATTAATGAAGTCGAAACCCTTGCCTGTCCATTATTTTTATCCCAACATTCCCCTTAACGATACAGTTGTGACAGGAGCAAACTAAAACCACCTTTGGCAGCCTGAAAGAAGCTCTTCCGCTCCTGTTTCCCAAGAACTGCAGAAACATTAGCATTCAGGATAATACTGCTTAGGTGTGGAAGCTCTGATCACAAGGATGCTTTGAGAATAAAGCAGCCAGTGTTATGAGAAGGAAAATGTAGCAGATAAATAGATACTTCCTACATGAAAAAGTTATTTCTGGATTGACATACCAAGAACTGACCCAGGATCAGCTAGGAAAAAACAACATCATACAAACCCCTTCAAAGACTGACTCACATCCTCAACTTTGACGCTTAACTTCGTTAGTCTGGTAGGATTACAGTGGTAGGTGACAGGTGATTGGCTACCATGAGCACAAGTGAAATACTTTTAGAAGAAAAAATAAATTTCATGGTGCAGGGAAGAAGACCACAAAGTGTTGGAATTCAGTGCAAATACGAAATATGCAGGTAAATTTTCCAGCTGATTATATACTGTACTACTGATTGCTTAAATTACTATTTTGTGCAAAAAATATCACAACCCAAAAAATTACTTATTTGACGAAAAAGACAAATACATTATCTGAAACATTAGGACTACCATACTTTGAAGTTACCCACATGACATTCTTTAATACACACCAGGTTTTGTCTACGGGGTAACAGATATTTGGAAGAACCACCTAAAACCAGCATTACTGTCAAACCACATTGTGGTCAGTCAGTATTCACGCTGCTGTCATATTTTCCACTGTAATAATAAAAGTCACTCACTTAAAATAAAAGGATACTACTTACTTGGTTCCAACTTCTTCAGATCCTCAAGCTTAAATTCATCCTGTGATTGGGTGGACTAGAACATTACAAAGAAAGAGTTAGAACTTGGCATGCACCTTCCCCCTCAGAAAGAGCTACCACATCTTAGAATAAGCATGCTTCCTTTGTTGAAGTATACCAAGTTACTTCAAAGCTATGTCCTAAAAAAAGGCAAACAAAATCTCCCCAACATAGGCTAAGTTCACAGGTGAGGTGGAAAGCACATTACTTTTCATTTATTGAGAACAAATTTATCCCATGTTCCAAGCTCTAACACAATATAAATATTTTTAAAGCAACTAGTTGCTCTTTCGTACTTACTACGCACAGGAACATTAAGACAGGGGGACTTGTTTTAATTCTTCCCCGATCAAGTCATTCTGAAGCAAGATCAGCTGTAAGACTGCACTACAAAGTGATGCCCCAACAGGAGCATTCACAGTTCAAGACACAGGTCCAACCTTGTAACACTGGCAGAAATTACAGTATACAGCATGCGCTTGACAAAACACTCTAAGCTAAGAGCTCACTGCAAATGGAAGAGGGATTCCCATCTCTCCTTTCTCCAACTCCGATGGTGCAGATTCCTCATCTGCCTGGAGCATACGTCTGCGACTCAGTAAACCTACGTGAGTTACTAACTCAACAGAAAAGTTCTTAATTTTTTATTCTGAGGTAGTTCAGCAACAGTTTGGCAAGTCGAACTAACCTATTACGAGATGACAAGTGGCAGAGCTGGCATAAGAAAAGTGGTGCAAATAAGAGGATTGACACTAGACATCCTCTTTTAGGCAGAGAATCAGGTCTTATCTATTGTGTCATTGCACCCTTGACTTCTCTTAAGATAATCCATTGTTTTCTACATTTCTTTAAGACCTGACAGGCTTTTTTCCTGATTTTGCCCAAGTGTCAACAGGGACCTTCTGCAAGAGTACAGAAGGACAGTAAAGCGGCCATACCCATACCGGTAGAAGCATGAGAAAAGACGACCACATTCATTAACAGCTTTAGTCTCTGCTAAGAAACCATAACAGAACTGCAGCAAGTGAAACACTCCCCAAAGTGAAGTGCATGAGAAGCTCTAGTGCCCTCACACAACGTTATAAAATCCTTGAGTTACTCGTGAGGAACCAACAGCAAGGAAGACTGTTCTGCCAAGACATCATCTCTTCAGTTTGGTAGCTTATGACATTGCTGCATTTTCTGCTGTTACTTTGACATGTGACCTGACCCACGAAGCTGTCCCACATTGGAACGTGCCTGCCCTCACCACAAAGTCACACTCAGAACAAGCGCAACGCTGTTCAAACACCCCAGGTTAGATCAAAATAGAAAGACAGGTAGAGCTAACCAAATAATTCTGCAAACATTGCGCAGCCTTGAGACTGGTCAGCCTCCAGCTCATTAGCCCCGCTCCAGCATGCTGCCTTAATTGTCACTATATCCCAGCCTCTCAGACAATTGAAGGCAACACAACGGAGCTGCTGCAGCTTGTACAGCAACATGAAGTACTCAGGAGTGCTGCTGTGAGTAACTTGATGCAAAAATTGGATGTCACCACTCTTTGTTGGTAAAGAGGTAATCCAGTAACCCAAACTTTGCCTCAGTTGATTCATCCCTCCCCCATTCGCACTCTTTCGGAAACATCTCTCACTTCATGTTTGTTTTGGGGATAACATTGTGCTGCAAGAAAAAGAAATTCACTTCCATGACATCTACTTTCAAAAAGCCCAAAGAGTAGTTTCTAAATCATTATTTTCACACATTTGCCTACAGCACATCCAGTTTTCATGATGGCTACAAACTAATTTTTATTCTATACATTGTTCCTCATGCTCTGCTATGGTTTGTGAAGTGACTGAATTGGTGGAAGGGTTACTCCAGAGATCTTTTTACCATTGCACACAGGTTAGGAACTAATCAGTTCTGAAGGAGGAAATGAGGCTAAGAACCAAAGACACAAATCCTGCAGTTAAATTCCTGTACAAACCCAAATACAGGCTCAAATAAGCACTTTAAGGTTTTTAAGGCAGCTACCTAGTGTATCTTGTGGACAACCTGAAAAGTTCAAGGGTTTGCTCACCCTGCTTTCGGAAGTTTTGGCTATGACTGAAGACACCAAACTGGCTTTAAAAAGCTCAACAGTTACCTTTCACTAAAGTATGAAGTCACATGGAAAAAGACCTATACCTGTAAAGCTGCACTTCTCAGTTCCAAGCATGTTGCAATTTTAGCTATGGTTTTCTGAAAGGAAAAAAAAAAAAAATGTAATGCTGAAATTATATTCTTCCATATTCACTTTTTAAAAATATAAATAATCAACAATTTTTTCTTGCAAATATTTCAGATCTATTGTTCAGTACCAGATCATTCAGCATCAAAAGCTTTTTATATACACAAACAAGATTTTTCTGAAAGCTCAACAGATGAAACAGACATCTGCCACTTAACTCCCCTCCCACAGATCATCAACACAGATGGGGGTCATTCACTCAGCAGAAACTGTAATAATGCCTACCACATCATAAACTGCTTATAAACTCAACTGCTCTGAAGTGATAGGGAAGAGAAAGAAAAAAAAAATCCAAACCAACTAGTACATCACCTTCTGAGAGCCTGAGCAATTTGTTCTAATTCGGCCTTTTAAGAGTCTCGTCTACAGTTCCTCTATCGGGCTTAAAACCTCAATAGATCAAGTCAGCCCTCCTCAGAAGTTACAGAAGCCCAGTATCTCAGCACCGAAAAAACACAGTCCGCTTTTGTGGGTTTTGGTGGGAGAGGAAGTATAAAGGTGGATTGTTTTTCTAACTTTCTATTTTTGTAATTTTAAGACATTTAAACTCTGAGTGAAGCATGAAACAGATTCTTTGATTCAAACTTGTCAGCTATCTAAAATATCCCTGAGCAGAACTGTAAAGTATATGTTTCATTTTTATTCAAAAATGCAGAAAAGAGGGAAGGGCTTCAAAATAGCCCATTGCTAGCAGTATTACTTTGAAGAAAGTGCTACTTAAGCTTTTGTCTCACAAACTAAAAAGCTCAAGCAACAGTCACATTTGTTTCTATTACTACCAGCTGAAAATATCAAGTGGAATTCAGACTTCATAACCGACATCAAGTAGACACAACTGCTACCTTGCTTGACCATCACAAGTTTGTTCATTAACTAAAAGGTTTTAGCAAAGAAAAACTAAGTCCATCTGCAGAGATAAAGGTCAAATATAATGCAAAATGCTCTGTGGAACATGTATAGGGCAAGAACAATAGCAACAATGAAGCTACAAAGAAAATCAGGTTATTTTCAAAGTAAGATTTCCCCTCAGAAGGAAGATTAAAGTTGAAATACGCACCTGTAACTCATTCTCTCCTTTTAAACCAGGCAGTATAAAAACAGCTCACCCCAAGCTGGATCTAAGGGGAGGAAAAGCTTTCCTAGAGCACAACTCTAGCATCAAAGAACTTCAAGAGTATGGGCATCTGGTAAGTTATGTGGTATCAGACAAAAGCCAAAACTTCCCTTTAAAGAAGGGTTACATTGTAGGGCTCCAGGAGGTTTGGAGGAACAGACAAAGACTGGGTGTGCTTTCACAGCTGCCTTCCCCAGTCATCCACCTTGACTCTCCCGCAGCCAGAACTGCTTCTCAGCCAGCTCCTGGGCTACCACTAGTTTCACTAGGCTGGGCTAAAAGCTAAGTGGCTCCAGTTTCAGTTCACCTTACACCACACTGAAAGTTGAAAGAGTTCAGGAGCTAAATCGTAAGCAGATCAGCCATCAATACCTCAAGGGCAGAGCCAACAGCTGCAGTGTGTAAAAGCCTCAGATACCCAGTTTTCATCTGCCACCACAGGTTCATCAAAGCTTTTAAAGCCATTTCTCCCCAACTGGTATTTCCTTTCACCTCAAACACTCTCTTACATGGCATTAGCCCAGACTTTACATCCTCGTAGTTTGTATTAGTGTCCACTGTATGGAGGTCTTATAAAAATTTCAATTATTTTGAGCACCTTCCAGGGAAGTAGCGAGTGATGCACATTAGCACAGGACACACATTGTTTTCTCCTCTATCTAGGATGCAGCATGTGCAGCAGTGTGCTGTTTGGGAATTTTAATATGGAGCAATGTGACCATATGCATGCATGCAACATGGCAGAGTAAAAATACTACAGCTCCATTTCTGTCAAGGTTCATTTTATAGTCTAGGTTCAGTCACCAAACTTCTACCCCCCTGAAATAAATTCTGCTACATAACAGAGATCCATAGCTGGATCTCCAGTATAGCTTGGAACAACAGAGATTTTTGAAAAAGAAAGGAATATGTACAGTCCTGGATTCACTTTGACACTTTCAGACCCACACTCCACACATGGGTGTTGTGGATTTACACGTACCTTCAGGCTGGGTAGGAAGCTACCAAGCAGTACTACAGAAACAGACTCTCAGTCCCTAGGGTAAGAATGCACTACCTCCGTCTAATCGGCTGCAGCATAACAAAAGGAATTCCTTTTTATATTTGAGAACATCTGGAAAGATACATTTGCAAAGGTAGAATCTTAAAGAGGAAGGTGTGAAGTAATGGGTAAAAGAAAGGAATCCAGAGGTTCCCTAGGGAAGGGAGGGGAAATCTCTGAGGTTTGACTACAGCCCAAACATTTGTAAAAAAACAGCTGTTTCGATGGTTTGGGTGTTGACTGCCAAGAGCATGCCCATTCCGTGTCAGATCAAAACCCCTCCAACTGCACCACAGAAAGAGGGCGACGAGCTTGCAGGGTGCCAGAACTGACTCCGTGCCCCACCACGGAATCAGAACGTGTAAACAGATTTTCACACAACTATTGCCCTCCTGGTCTTGCATGCAGAGCATTAAGCCCACACCAGAAATACAGTCTCCAGAAGCACTACTCAACCCTTATCTCTTTTGTCAAGTCACCGATAAGCTCAGCAACATCCCTGTTCCTAGTCCTGTAGATTCGTAACGGTGTATTCTTAAGACTGCCTGAACTAGGTACCTCCTAACAGGACAAACAGCAATACAAACTGTGTGTCCTCTGGCTCCTGGGGGCTGAAAGGCAATAATGGCTCTACAAAGAGAGTAATTGAAGAGAGTTTGGGAGTCTTAAAATAGTAAAGAATAGGTTTTATATGGAATCTATTGAAATATGGCAAGCTCCCAGCAGGCATTATTCATAACTATTTTTTTAAGGGACCACACCCAACCCAAAAGTTAAAAATGCAGCTAAACACTGCTATCATTTGCAGCTGCAACTATCCCATGCAAAGGCTCCTTTTTGCAGCAGGGAAAACATTCTGCATCCCACTAGAAGGACTGAAGCCATAATTAACTTTGCTAGTTTAAAACAGTTAAGATTCAGTTTTATGTAAACTCGTGATTAGAAATGGAAAAAGTCAGTTGATCTCGTAGTCAAGGTTTCTTCAGTGTAGTTGTGTGAGTAATGACTGTGCTAACTGTAATGCAGTCAAAGATGTTTGCATAAATACAGAGCCAGAGCCGAGTTTGGCTTTAAAGAGAGGTCTAGGCTGTTAGGAGACCAGTAGTTTAATGAATCATGCTAAGACTGTTCAACAGTGCTCTTATTTCAGCAAGTTACCATTGCATAAAAAAAGCATGATTTTCTAGTACTGAAGAAAACTCAGCCTAGCACAAAAACAGTTACACGAGAAGCAACAACTGCGGTTAGAAAAGTGCTTTAAAGGTCAAATTTATTGCATAGACAGCTGAGTGAGAGTAACTGTAGCTGGAGGCGAGCTGACAACCATGGCCAAACCTAACTGGAACGATTCATGTAGCAAAACACGGTGGTTGATCATGAATGAAGATGGGATTTTTAAAGAATGAAGGTAAAATAAAGAACAGCAGGACGCAGATGTTAAGACTGAAGTAAATCCACCAGTAACTGCATCTGTTAATATTGCATACTTGCAGCTTCTAGGCGATGAAATTGTTGCACAGCCTCCTTAAAGCTGTTGCAGGGTGACGAGATCTAAATGCAATGATTTGTTGTTTACAGTATTTATCTGCAAAGAAATTCTTCAACAAAATTCACAATCATTAATGAAGATTCCAGCACTGTCTATTATCCAGGTCAAGACAGAGCCTTCCCCAAGCACTAAAACTCCAGAACTATGTCAAGCAGTAGATATAACACAACCACCTTCCAGGAGCTCAAAATCCAGGAAGGAACAGCAAATTCTGGAGACCAGTCTGCTCTATCAAGAGAAGTAGCATGCAGTGTTTCAAAACACAGCTTTCAGATCAAGAGCAAAAAGGCAAGATGCAAGTATTTCAGAATCTGAATTCTTACCATAAACAATACATTTATTATAAGATAAATGATAACTGGCTCACAGTATGCCTAGGAAAGAAATTAGTGGTATCTGTCAAGTGTTGTTATATTAACAAATTGTATGATTACATTAGCAAGTAACATGCCATCAATTATGGTGTGTCTGTATCTGCACTGTAACACCACCTGTGATGCATGAAATAAACCCAAACATGGTAAAAGTTTATAGAGACAGATGGGGCTGAGGATTTGAACCCAGCCTTGTCCTTTCCCTGTAGCTGCAAAGCTAGTAGTTTTCCCCTGGTACAGAGGAATCACTGCTGAAATCCATCTTCCCCACAGAGTATGTGAAGAAAGAAACAATGACAGCCTCACAGTAATTCTCAGCAGTATCTATGGTCCTTTGGAAAACAGCTCATTGTAAAGCTACACAAAGACTGGAATAAGGGCAGATCAAGCAACTGGAAATCACCATTAGCTTCACAGCCTTGCCTTCTCCAGTCTATGAAATTCTGTGCACAGCCTTGCCCAGATAGCAGACAAGCAAACCCTGAAGTTTACACACTGTTCTACATTCGGAAAAATAAGAGGTGGCTCTTGTATGACATAGAGAACATCAGAAAGACAAGGCATTAGGGAAAGAGACTTTCTGGAACCAGGAGGAAAGAGTGTGCTGTACTTGCAGAAACATAGTTGAGCAGAAGTGGCTGCTTCGGTATGTAAGTTTTTGAAGAGTGGCAAGACAGAAGATATATTTCTATTTAACCAAATCGCTTGAAAACCCAGAAGTGTGCTAAACACTGCTCCTACCCGCCAAGTGAATGATAGTAGCAATGACAGTAATTGGTCATGATCTCTGGATGATACTGGCCAACCTCCTGCAGAAATAGGGAAGACCAGAACAGCAAGGAGCTTAACATCACACTAAAAGATTTTGCTGTACAGAGTTTTAAGTGCTTCTTTCAAAGCAATAGCAAGACTCTTATTTTCATTGTGACTAGCATTCTTCATGGTAGAGGAGGGAAAACGAATATTCTCCCACCAAAACACTGGGGAATTCAGTTGTGTATGTGGCTAATGAAATAGGCACCACCATTTAATAACCAGGCTCAAAGCTTCAGTGCATCATCCCCTTACTGACGTGCAAAAAAAAAAAAGCAAGGGATATGTCAACCTCTTTTGTAAGTTATGTCAGCTTTAGAAACAGGTATCACTCTGCAAGGATTCAAAACAGCCACTCCTTACTACTTCTTTTCAGAAGACTGTCGCCTTAAGACACGATTGCAGTTGCGCATCTAACATCTGAGGTCAGTTACCTCTGCTTCCTGAGCCCCCAGGCCTCCCCTCATGGCTGACCTCACTCACTTCCACAATCTGGTCCAAAGTCCTTTCCACAAGATCCAAGGAACATCTGGAAGCAAAGCCCTGCGTGGCTCTGGTTCCCACAGTGACAGGAGATGATGCCTCCAGTAGCGAGATTAACAGTTTCACCTTCATGAAGTAACCATATTTTCAAAAATATCCACAGAGCGGGGACACGCAACAAAGATGACTACAGCTGAGAATGACGGAGAAAGCTACCAGCAAGGCATAAGCGAGCAGAAGCTATCAAAGATCAAACAGCTGTCCAACATTAACAAGGCTCCCAAACCTTCAGGTCAGGAAAGGTCCGCCAAATCCTCCTCCAAGATTATGACAGTTTAAGGTGATCACAAGCCTTATTTGCAGAAGGTAAACAGAACATGAAAGACCAGCTCTTTGCTTTTCTTATAGGTACATGTTGAGGAAACAGCTACAAACCACTGTCAGACTCTACATAAAAGCGTATTTCTTTGCAATGAGTTTCTTGAAACACATCAAGCTAATCTCCATTTTCTGTAGTCGGGACTTGTTTTCAGGACCAACATTTCCAAACACAGATCCCATTACACTAGCACCCTATTACCACAGGTGGGATTCTGGGCTAGCAAATGTCAATCTTCAGGCAGCGCCATTGCTCAAACAACTGATCTTATGACCTGGAAATCTGGAAATACAGGGGTTCTCTAATTTAGTATTCCTAAAACAACCATGCCTTTAAATAA
>Ga0181612_114249_pt1 | contig 10547 bp, 8 predicted proteins | sample HoacroProtozoa21_FD_119630 | JGI IMG/M metagenome (GOLD analysis project Ga0181612, IMG submission 119630) | Hoatzin crop microbial communities from Cojedes, Venezuel. Combined Assembly of Gp0051906, Gp0051904, Gp0051908
CCCCTCCTCCTCCCCGCTCTCCTGTTCTGCCCTGGCCAAGCTCCTCCAGATGCTCCAGGGCAGAAACCAGCCACGCCTGGTCACCTTGACTGGTTTCTTCCTTTTTCTGCTGGGCTCCATTAACCACAGGCCAGAGGCAGCCTTGATCCAAACAGGGACGGGAAGCGCCTGGCACTGCATCCTGCAGGGCAGTGATGTGTGCTTCCCATCCCAAAGCTCTTCCCCAGCAATTATCAGGCAGAAATGTGGATGCTCAGGCCATGACGCACACAGGCTGCATCACACGGCACCCCACAGACATCGCACAGTGCCTGGGGTGTCCCCGACATGTTCAGCTGCCAGGGGACGGGGCTGCTGGCTTTGCAATGGCTGTGCAATAACTGAAAAATGTAGGTGTCCTCACCACATAAACACATCCACTGCACCAGCTGGATTAACATTCATCAGAGCAACAACCCCAAAAAACAAATGCTTCCATGAAGAAAAGCTTGTTAAAACAAAGTGTGTGATAAACTTGTAAAAAACCAGACTCCCAGTACACCAAAAAGGTGCAAGAGAAGACTGTTCACTGCAGATGAAGACAACTCACTAAACTTCTTAACAGATGTCTTTCCATTGTAATACAGCAACCGCAAGGCAAATAACCACCTCCGAGGATAGCCTCCAGCCCAAATTTGACCCAGCACTATTACACGTAGGCAAAGTAGGGGTGGAAAGCAGAGGGCAGAAGAAGGGCGATAGCGTTTCACCCCGCTTTACACAGACTCTGCCCAGGGGCACAGGACGAGGGAGACGCCGCTCCCCAGGCGCATGAACAAGGGCTTCAGCCAACCGCTTGCTACTGCACTTGGCAGCCCTCTGCCTTGCCATAAAGTAGATCTAAACTAATTTTTTCTGATTTTAGGGTAAGCTATCCTTCTCACCATAGTGCTGCAAAAGAGCTCTATCTTCCATGAACATTAACCATTAAAAAAAATGGATTTTAACTCCAAAAGGATAAAATTCCAAAGTCAAACTTTTGAGCTAATACTTAATCTGGATGATTTGTATTTACATGACAAAATTTGCATTTATAGGATACACAACACCTGTTGCATTTGTGCCACATCCATACCTGGCATAACCTGCAGGAGAAACAGAAGTTTAAAAACTGGGGCATTCTGGAAGCAGGTGCTTGTGACCACCAGCCAGGACTCCCTGCAACGGAGCAGAACACAAACTCCTGCACTGCCGAGTCACGCACAAGGCTCTTAGCAACAGGGCTAAACACTGCGTGGGTCATCCTCTCCCCGTCCCCAGCCAGGAGCTGCAGGCTCTGCCTGCCCCGCTGCGGGGTTGGGCAATTAACTATACCCTTTTATGAACAAAGGGAGCAACCACCAGCTTTCTCCCCAGGACTCTTTATTTTCTCCTTCTCAAATCGCAGCAGCTGTCTCCTAGAAAGCAAAATGTCTCCAGTCTTAAAAATACAGCTATGCAAAGCTCCCCTGAGACTGCATCCTTCAGTCTTATGTGAGGCAAAATCCCAGCTGGCACTAATAAAACACAGAATTCAGCAGCCTCTTGCTGATGCCTCACTTGAGATATAACGCAGAGCTTTCATTCTGCTTCACCTCGAGAGGTACAAGTATTCCAGGCCAGGGAGAGCAGGTTCAAAATTCCTGTTCATTACCTCTCCTTTCCTGTATCCATTAATAATGTCAACAGCCTTCTCGACTAGCCAAGAGCATAGACTCGCTCTCACTTGGGTATCAGCTTCTCAGCCTCTAAGGGCCTGCGTTCCCCGTGGCACAGCACCGTGAAGAATGAGGTTTCTTTTCTAAGCTGTGCTTTATTGCATTTGCCCCCCACGGCTGTTCCCCATCCCTCCGGAGGGTCGGTGTGCGGGCAGCAGCACGCCCAGCCAACCCAGGCTCAGCCCTGCAGGGAACTGCCTCTCCAATTCCCCCCGCGGTCACTGCGTGGCACACTGGCCCCAGAGTTAGGACTGTAACTCTGGTTTGATATTCGGGAGTTGCTGGGGGTCTCTCCCACTGGTATTTTAAAGACTGACAGACTCGTGCTCTGCCTCCCAGGAGCCCTCTCTGACCCATTCTCGGCTGTTTTATTCTGAAGAGAAACGACAAACATGCCATTCAGTGTGGTATAAAGTTAAAAAATTACCTGCTTCATCTTCAGCAAAGGAGATGATGTATTGATAATAGTTATTGATAAGCCCAGGGAACATGCATGTTTGTCCCGTCCCCATGCAGATTTCACTGTACTGCCACTCTCCGGTAGCACGATCCTCCTTCAGAGACATCAGGCGTCTGCAAGGCAAAAGCACACTCACACCAAGCAACCCAGGAGTCGATTTATGAACATTAATCAAGACACCTGAAAGGATGTTTAATGCTTCCTACCCGCATTAGCTACTACAGGAACTGTAGCTCCTCCGAGAAATGAAAGACTGTTAATATTAAAACATATCTATCATACACTCCTGCAACACCTTGTCTTTCAAGGGCAACACAAGCACACAAAAAGTTATACTGGAGGGCTTAGGGGATGTCAGCCTGTCTAGGGGGGACCCTGACAGCGACGCAGAGCGCTTGGCTTCACTGCAGGTCTGCGGGCTCTCTCCTGAGCCCGGGATCTCCAAAGGCGGCCGGCCGTTGCCTCTGCCAGGGCAGGTGCTGCGGGACTGCGTGCCAGAGGGCTGGGAGATGCAGACACAGCAAAGGCAGAGGAGGTGGGGGCAAAACAAAGCAGTCTCAGGCTGCCTCATCACAGGTTTGCAGCAACTCACTGCCAGATAACTTTGTTTTTTCTTTTAATATCTTCGGTGTCTGGAAATGTTGCATCAGAGGGGTTTTTTAGGATGCATTCAAATGCTTTTTTACACCACTTCCAGGACTTTAAACAAACATCATGTCATTGCCCCTTTATTTGTATTGGCACGATGTGAATCAGCAATATCGATGGCTGCTGGAATGCAAAGATCACCCTCCTGCACAGCACCATGGAATAAAGGTTATCTAAAACACGCCACGAGAGCCCTCTGCAATGAGCAGTCAGGCTCTGCCCGGTGCTTGCAACCAGCAAGCAGCAGCCTGTCCTCAGCGGCTGGACTGCACGAGCACTCACAGGCAGGCGCAGTACTGCTGGAGGGCCTTGGCTGGGGGCACAGCTTAGTGAGTATCTGAAGTATTACTTACCCACTCATAAAATCACCAAATATGTACAGGCCATTCAAGTTTGGGGACTCACAACCCCGATAGACATAGCCTCCCGTGACGGATTTCCCCATTTGGTGTGGATACGCGTAAATTGGAAGCACATCGTCTGTAGAGGAGGAGAGATCTGTCACTCGCTTTGTTTTACACACGACGCAGAAGAGCTGTTTATCTAGACAGTTCTGAGACCAGTATGATACAATCAGGTTCACTTGAGCACCTTCTAATTACATGAACTGCCAACGGAGTCATTTTTAGTTCGGTTTTCACCTTTTCAGCCCCACATTTGATAGCCCGGTCTAGCTGGCTGTGCTGACTAAGGACCAGCTAGCTCAGGGAGGCTGGTCGCTGTTTCCCTTGCAGCATAAGCTGAATCCCTGCTCTCTGTCACCCAGACACCTCACCGTTCTCCCGAGCCCTTCTCTCGCTACAACCCAGCTCTGTTCATGCTGCTTCTGGCCCATCGCTACGCAGCCTGGCTGGTTTTGCTATGAATTTTCAGGTTACTCTTAGCGTCACTGCACCCGTGCAGGAGGTGTTTGCTCAATGCAGCTTTGTTTCAGCGGTGAAAGAGAAAAAAGAGATGGGTAACTCCAGACTGCAGGCACTGATGAAAAGATATGTCGGATGTCAGCGCGAATAGCTTCTGTTTCTCTGAGACAGGGGAGCTTAACCTGAAAGGCCCATCAAATATTTATTGTATGGCACAGGCAAGATGCAGTTCTGGCACATCCATTGTAAAATGCAAGTTAAAACACAAGACAGAAGAAAATGGAGGTAAAATACCCTTATTTTGAAGGTCTCCACTGGATGCTTCCTCTCCTTTCTTTCAAAACTCTTGAGTTACAGGTATCTCTTCATGGTACCCACCCCTCCTCTACCTCACAGTCTTTCTCCCTGCCCATGTACCAGATGTCTCAAATCACAAAGCCAGCAGCTCCGCCAGCAAGGAACTTGCACCAAGGGCATCTAAAGCAGGTGCTCTCCACACTTCAGCTGCACTTCTCATTTTAAAGGGGTTGTGACATTTCACTGTTCTAACAAAAGGGTCTCTAAAGGCATCAGAAATTGTTCCAAATCCCTGGAGACCTCAGTAAAGTGTTTGCTATAAATGCTCACTCAGGCACTGTCACACAGGAAAGTACTAAACGAGCTCTCTGACAACTGCTTCAGCAAAGGGAATGCAAAAAAACTGCTCCCTGCTCTCAAAATTTTTATAAAAAGCACTTAATCACTACCACTGTACTTGTAGCTAAGTTAATAAAAGCAAGAACGTTAAACAACAACACATAGCATATAGAAGAGAAGAAAAATCAGAATCTCAGCTAGTGGAAATCAGTGCCAGCCCCCTGCCCCCCTGGGTCTCTGGGGAGATGCTCCAGCACAAGACGTGGTCCGCATCAGACCCTGCAACACAACACACTCTGACTTCACACACGCACTGGAATTTAGCCAGACAGCAAATACCCAGAATCCAGGTTTGAAAAGTTAACAAAAAAAAAAAAAAAAAAAAATTAAGGTTTTCCTTTTTGGCATAGCTAAAAGAAACAAAACCACACAGTACGTTCCATTACTTGTAAAGCAGGCAGTCTCCATACTGGTCAGCCAGCTTACGCAATATGTTTCTTCCTTTTTTTAAAGTAAGGACACTGCTTGTGATTTATGGAGAAAAATAAAATTGCTCCAAACTTCTCTCGCTTCTGCAGGAAAGCTTATTTTATGCAGAAAAGATGAAATTGTCCCCCCAAACCACAGAATCACTGGGCAATTTGACTAACAATACAGATCACCTAGAAAAACACAGCTAGCACATTTCGTTTTCCTCCTAACTCAAAACCGGTAACATTTGGACTTTCAATATTTATCCCCAAGTCAGCTCCCTTCTAGACTGAGACCGCTTAAATTTGCATCTCGGACATGTGTGCTTTCCACCAAGCAGCCAGGCTTTGAAGGCAGGAATTAAAAATGACGGCACAGAAGACTGCATGGCATGAGACTTAGGTAATGTAGAGAGAACATCTATTTACCCATCGAAGAATTGGCGCAAAGTTTTTTATCGTAGCAGCTGAATCCTTCCCTTGCCCTCCAGCCATAATTTTTCCCTTTCTCAACGATATCGATTTCTTCATATTTATTTTGCCCCACGTCTCCGCAGAAGAGCCGCCCTTTCCCTTCCTTGGTTTGAGGCTCGCCCCTATCGAAAGAGCAGCGCCACATGTTTCTCACTCCGTACGCATAGATTTCAGGGCGAGCCTTAGGGTCGTTGACAAATGGGTTGTCGGGAGGGATTCGGTACAGAGGCCCGCGGTCGTTGTTGTTCACATCGATCCGCAGCACTTTGCCCAGCAGGGTTGATCTGTATTTGGAGAAGAAAGGAAACAAAAAAAAATAAAGAAATAAAACTAGACCTCGGTTAAACATCAGAGATGTTTTTCTTTTAAAGTCTTGGGTTTCTTTCTTTCTGGTTTGGAAAAAACAAAGCCTTCAGTATCTCTGAAAAAACCAACTATTTCAAGCACATTTGATTTGTCCCAGGCCACCCAACAGCCTTCACTTGTTTCCACGACCCACTGCCCCATGGACGCACGCCGGTGGCTTGGAGCTGCCATACAGATGGGTCCACTCTTCCCACACCGCTGATTCCCCCTCTGCTTGTAGAAAACTGGGCTCCGAGCAGACAGCTGGAAAGCCCAGCAAACTATCACTGCCCACAGGGACAAAAGACGCACCTCGGTAACCTCCCCTCAGGAAACCGCAGTTACACAGGAGGTCTGTATGCCCACGTGTGTCAGTGTCAGTGCCAGCGTTCGGAAAAAAGTGAACCTGAGGACAGAAAATTCCCTCTGATTCACCTCCCCCCATTTCTCTTCTCAACCCAAGGGCAACAGGAGGGACACGCGGTGCACACAAGGTTTTAGGGGCTCTCACTTGTTCTGGGCGTTTCCAAAGGTCCCAAAAGGATCCCCAGCCATGCCTCCATCTCCAGTAAATATATAGAGATACCCATCGTCTCCAAAGAGCAGCTCTCCTCCGTTATGGTTGGAAGCGGGTTCTTCTACTTCCAGGATTATCCTAAGCAAAACCGGGGAGGAGACATTACCTGCTGCACGAGCCCAAAGCAAAGGGCAGAGCAACGTCACGCCGGTGTTGCCCTTGACACATGGAAATGGCTACAGATCAGTGTTGATGCAAATTCATCCACATCCACGTTACTCAGTTTTGCTTGGGCATAACTGATTTTCCAACCTTAGGTAATTCCAACATATTTTCCAGATTACAGAAACACCAAATTAGCAAAATCTGGGAAATCACATGACAGAACATAGTTTTAATTAATTATACTTTTCCTCTGATTCTTCCTTCCTCCTTGTTAAACTTTTTTTTGTTTTTTTTTAAGAAAAGGCATCTCAGCTTAAATCTGCTTGCAAATGGCAAGAGAAAAGACTCCAGTCCATCTGTGCATCTGTACAGCGTTTGGCATAATCCTGATGGGTGCTTTCAAGGCAAACAAAACTTTTCAAACGTTAAGCAATAGTTAAATTCTCAAAGACAGAAGAACCCTTAAATGCTAATTACATACACAGGACTTTATGAGCTTAAAGAGTGGTTAAAAGTAGCCCCACCAACAAACTAACATTTTGACAAAGGTTATTCTAAATCGTACCAACAACCTTTACCCTAATTTGAAAACCTAACTCTCTCTTAGTTTTATCTATTTATTTTATGCATCTGGCATCCCTTTCATAGTAAGAAAAGGGTGAAACATATAAAAGTATAACTTTATAGAAAGGTAAAGCCACAAATACATGCAGTGGAGATTCCCAGGTACAATAACTGAAGTTTATTTTACTCCAGCTTCTAAAAAAGTCCAGATTTCACACTGACAGTGCCTTTTAATAGCTGCAAATCCTGACAGTAATCACTTATACCACCTCATTTTTAGCATATTTTTTTCTCTTCTGAAATTACTGGTGGTTCACGATGGGATTGTAAACTGTGGGAAGGAACCCAACTATGTAATTTATCTTGTCACTTGCTGCTAAATGGCACCCCCTCTGAGATAAGGTAACTGGGCACGAGCGCCCAGACTCCAGCCAGCAGCAGGATCCGGTGCGGACACACAGGTGAATCCTCCTCAACCTCCCAAAGAAGATGGAAGGAAACACAAGACACGGAGCGAAAACCCGCAGGCAGACAGATGCCCGTCTTCCTGCCGAGGCAACGCACACCACACGTCGGCCTGCGCTCCCTCCCGGGCAGCATCTCGGGGTGAATCAGCGGGAGCCGTGCCTACACAAGCACAGCAGGACCGCAAATTTGTTTTCAGAAGCTTTCGCCGTACTAACCATCAGCTGCATCAGCACACAAAACGTTGCAAACGTAGAGCCTGAGGATTTCTAAACAGGACAGCTCACGGGCCCTGACATCGGCGGGTTTAAGCTCCCGACTTGCTTCCCTGAGGACCGCGTTTAAATTCCCTTTACCTGCCATCTGCGTGCTGCTCACACTGAACTGCTGTCCTCGCTTTATGAACCAGCATCCCCTTTCTATCATCAGGCTATGTGCATTTCTGAGCTAGAATCATCTGCTGCTGACAAAGGGAAAGCCCCCAATATAACCCAGGTAACAAAGCAAAAATCTTAACATTAATATTCAAGGGTCTACTAAAGCAGTGGTCCTATTACGTTGTTCTGCAACAGGTTATAAATCTATAGACTGACTCCACAAACAAACCTCTCATTATCTGGGCATATTAATGTGGATCAGCTGCAGGACCAGACTCAAACAAACAAAATCTCCAATCAAAATGCACTCAGTAATAGCATAGTGGCTTGCACTTTATTTAATTTGTCATTAATTCTGTAGTATCACAGAGTTGAGCTGTCATTCAGATAAAGAAATCTGGGGCAAGATCCATCTTTGGTCTGGTATCACTGTGTTTATACTGATTTTGGAAACCTTTGGCTTTGGAATGAATTTCAGTCATGCTCTGCAGAAGTCTATTTTAAAGGGTAGTAATTACTATGCCAAAAAATACCCAACCAAAAACCAGACACCAAAATACTAACTGTAAATAATGTTTAATCAATGTTCAGTTAAATCTTCTGACATACCAGAACTAAGAAATGTAAATGTTTTATCCCTGAGGACTCACAGGTCATCCACAGAGGACAGGCATTTTCTCGGTCTCAGTAAGCCAGACATAGACATGGACTAACTAGCTACCCCACTGGAATGCAAGAACAATATTAAGCTAAGTAAGTGTCATTCATAGAGCATTTAAAAATGCACAAGCTGCCCTCTGAGATCTTAAAAACATTTGCCAGAGAAACGTGTGTACAATACCTTTCAGAACCATGGTCCAAAGCATTCATGTCAGCAGGAGAAATTCTGAACTCACTGATTCGGATTCTCTCTTCATAACGAACTTCAACTGAATAGTAGACATACACTTTACCATTAAATTTGAATTTAGGATGGAAGACAATACCTAGAAAACCTCTCTCGTCTCCTTCCCAAGGTGAGGTAAGTACAGCTTCGCTGATGTTCAGAAATGGCTTTTCAAGCCTGGATCGATCGGGGAGGTAGGTCCACACCAGGCCAACCTGCTCCGCAACGAAGAACCTGTGGGTGCCATCGTTGGCGTGCACCATCGCTACGGGATTGCGCAGCCCGTTGGCCACCTCCATGAGGCAGAGCTGGAGACAGCCCTCTGCATCGGCAGTCACTAGCCCCAGGTTTTGGTTAAGGTTTTGGTTAGCCAGCAGGTGTGGAAAACAGTAGTCTGTGTCCTCCAAGGACAGGTAGCGGCAGAATTTCGCCATGTTGTTCTCCAGTGTAATTAACTCTTGGTCTGCAGAGAGATATCGAAAAATGGAGCGGCATTCTCGCCACACTTGCAGGCAGTAGTCTTGGCAAAGCCCTGGTATCGTCCGGACGGGGGTGGAGGGATCCTCAGCGTCGTACAAGTGAGCTGCATATGGAGAGCACTCCTAGAGGGAGAGAGAAAAAGTCTCAAGCCATTTCTTGGACCATATCTGAAACAGCTGAGCAGCAATACTTATTGGAGAAATTTCACCTCAATTACAACATATGTTGTGCTTTACTCTGAAGTTATAGTAACAGAGGAAAAGGTCTTAGAAAGGGGGTTTATCTCACCATTCACAGGAATGATCTTCCATATGCCTGGTGAAAGCTGGCTCCCTCATGCTATTACTCATCTATCCCAGACGAAGTACTAACTCAAGAAAACCAGCACTGACACATATCTTGCTACATCACCCTAGTAGACTGTACCAGGGAAAAAGAGACTTTTCTGTCTCGGATGCTCTGACTCTATCTATGAAATAATGAGCAGATTCATCACAGCACAGCAGCAAAACCAAGGAGTTAGCTGAGAAGATTCAGGTCCTACATCTCCAGGCTGAGGAGGGAAAGCAAAAGGTTGGTGGGGCGAAAGCCTGCGACTTCCACACCTCATCTGATAATCCAGGCACGTACTTCAAACACAGACACAATCTACAGGTGGGAAGGAGCAGGATGAGAAAGTGCAGGAGGAGAGGAGAAGCAGACCCACCCTTCATACCACGCAGTGCACCCAGCCCTGGGATGCTATCACTGCATCCACCATCCGTGGTCGGGTCCAGCAGCCTTTGCTGGTGGATCTGTGCCTACAGACAGGTTATATACCTGAAGGGGTGAAATGAATCTCATGATCATGACATGGGTCACCAAGATCTGCGGGGGATACTGAGGCTGCAGGCTTTCAGACAGTGAGCATCAAATGGCCATAATCCAGGCAAGGACCACTGGCAGCGGCCGCAGCTCAATCCTCGTTTATGGAAGGTTGCAGCCTTGGAAATCTACCTAAGGACTGAATTAAGTTCACACAGTTCATTGTGTTCTCCACAGGAACCCCTACAGGCACGTTTTCTTTATGTAAAAAGCCACTGCAATCCAGTAAAAGTGTCTGTAAATTATAAACTGACCAAAGTGACTCGGTTCTGCTTTGCAAGGGCTTTTCCTTGTAATAAGCACACGCTATTTTCCAGTTGTAGTGCATCTTCCCGACATGCATTTCAAAAGTGCTCTCCAAATAATGTAACATGACTCGGTGGAGGCTCAATTATTTTCACAGGGCAGATAAATAACTGAGGCAAGAAGGGTAGGAAGACAAACTATCCTTCTTGAATAAATTCTGCATTTTTTAATTCCTAGATGGCATTTCTTCCAAGCAAAACCAGCTTAATTAAAAAAAAAAAAAATGGGGCGGTTTCTCTAAATCTATAGGGGGCTATTTCCATATGCAGATTAACGCTCTATTCAATAGCA
>Ga0181612_135979_pt1 | contig 10547 bp, 7 predicted proteins | sample HoacroProtozoa21_FD_119630 | JGI IMG/M metagenome (GOLD analysis project Ga0181612, IMG submission 119630) | Hoatzin crop microbial communities from Cojedes, Venezuel. Combined Assembly of Gp0051906, Gp0051904, Gp0051908
AGGGTACATTTAGACTGGATATAAGGAATAAATTTTTTACGATGGGTGTGGTGAAACACTGGCACAGGTTGCCCAGAGCAGTGGTCGATTTCCCATTCCTCGAAACATTCAAAGTCAGGTTGGATGGGGCTCAGAGCAACCTGATCTAGTTGAAGATTGCCCTGGTCATTGCAGAGGGGGCTGGACTAGATGGCCCTTAAACGTCCCTTCCAACCCAAACTATTCTATGATACTATGATTCTCTGTCAAGTCTCCTTTAAAACTACCAATCTTCTAGTACGCAGACAAATGGGAGTGTGTCTAGTGCAAACACAAGCACAATGCTTCCTCAAAAAATTACATGCCAAGCTTATTAAAAGGACAGAGTCTTACGGCAATATACAGGAACAGCAGGACAATACATAGCAACATACAAACTCTTCAGCTTACACCAATTTTTATGTTTTTTTTAAAACAGCTCAAAGGAGAATTCTCAGAGAAATATGAAGACAATGACATAACTGTGCACATGTGGGCAGCTTCCTTCAATTACACAGGACAGCACGAGACAAAAACAGTGCAGGACTCATCATTCAATCTGTGAAATTATTCTGTGTTGATTTGGGGTTTCTTAATGCAAAACAATATATAGCCACTACACAAGAGACAACGTAGCATATTACATAAAACAGTATTTAAAACTTCCTACTTGTCTAGCATTCATCATCCCTTGACATAAGTATTTATGTATCTGAGACTGCAACTGGTCTCTTTGTCCGAGACACAGACCACCCATGTACCTACTGGTCTCTGGACAATATCTGGTCAAGTTACTGTATCATATCTGACTAACAAGACGGGAATCATGGGAACAAACAGATATTCTGGGTCAAGCAGTTCAAATCCCAAGGTACTGCAGAAAACTACATGTGATATATACCCCCACCCCCCTTTATATAAGCTAAACAGCTCGATCTTAAAGACAGTCTTATTCCACTACTCCTAAGGGAAGGCTGTGGCAGACTTCTGTGCCTCCGTTGCTTAGGAACCATCTTTTCTGATTTCCAGACTAGGTTTATTCTTGGATAGTTTATACCCATTTGTTCTCATACCTCAAGCATAAGAAGCTCTTTTTACCAACCTGTGTTGTTTCACTCATTTTCATGAAGAGCAACCACCTTCGTGCTTTGTTTTGCCAGCTCAAACAAGACATACTCTTTCAGTGTCCCTCACGGACCAAAATCTCCATTTCCTTAGTCATTCTAGGAGTCAGTCCCTGTACCTCTTCCAGTACAAAGCCCTTTTCACTTGACAGCAGGTGATAAGAATCAGACACAATATTCCAGATGAGCTTTCACTAGTACCAGAAGTAGTCAGTACCACTTCACCTCTTTAATGGAAAATATTAGTAGGACAACAACAGTATATTTGTTGTCTTAACACTTTTCACAACTGCTAACTTCGATGGATTAGTCATCCTGAAGTGCTGTAAGATCATTTTCACTGTTTTAATGCTATTAAATATCACTCCTTTTTCTACTGGTCATGTCCTAAGGTCTCAACATCATTCTATGCAAAACCTTCTTTCGTATTCATGACACCTAAAATCTGATGAGAAAACATGAAATTGGCATAAGAAGTAGGCATATATCAATGTTTTTAATGAAAACACTAAACCTTGAAACTCATCCTTGACAAATTCCACTACTAACATACTTTCCATACATCATCTTCTGGTTATCCAATTCTATCCATGCTCAGCACACCCTATCACCATCTTAAATCAATTTTCAGAGAAACATCATTCTAGTTTTTACATGGACTCGTATTACACATTACATGACTCCTAAGTCAAAAGAGGTCAGCTCTAACCATGTATCCTCTCCAAAAAGTCAGGTATCTTCTAAATAGGACCGTTAGATTTCTCTGACAGAGTCTTCCTCTGTTAAGAGCTGTATCACTTCTTACCCCGTTTTCCTCTCACCTCCCTATTAGAATAGCTTCTCTTTCTAAATTTAAACAAATCCTTGAATACTAAGGTCACACTAATGATGCAATAACTATCCTGAACCACCTTTTTCTCTAAACATAGCGACCACTTTTGCTGCTCGCCAGCCATTCAATACCCTTCTGCCTTGATATTTAATGACAATTCTTGCAACTGAGCCTCTAATTACACAGACCATCTACTTCAAAATTCCAGAGTAAATATTACATAGTCCCACTGATCTGCACCCTGGAAGTTTGACTTTATGGAAATAATTTCTACAACCTCACTTCAGTAAGATTTATTTGCCAGTTTGCATGTGTTCAAAACTGTCTTCCACTGAAAATTAAGGCAAACTTTTCATATAGTCTTTCACCTGTATCTAAATTATTTTTAGCCTTATTTCATTGTCCCCATGCTTCCTGACAAGACAGGTGATTAGTCTTTTTCAGGTTTTCTCCTTACTCCTGATGCTCCTCTTCAATTTGCCATTAACATTGTCAGATCTTGCATCTCCACTTTATCATATATTAAAAAAAAAAACAACGAAGGTTTAGTGAGAGCACAAACATTTTATACACTTGCCAGAATTATCAGCATTTATTGCAGTGTCAGAAGTTCAGCCATGCCAGAAGTAGCTGAAAGCACCTCATCAAATAAGCCCTGAACATTGCTGTGAAACTGGAATTGCAAGAACATTTGAATGCTAAATTAAGTCGCGGCCTTTGCAATTTGAATGTCCACTTCTATAATTACGATAATTATTAACAACTTTCCATGAAACTCAGAGACAGGTTTGGGTCCTTTTTTACTTCAGTTGGGCCTGTGTTTGATTTTTTTTTCCCCCTCTAAATGGTGTATGCCTAAAGCATGAACAAAAAGATTAATGACAGAAGGTCTCACCAGAGCTAGAAAATGAGAAGGCAAGTTAAGGCTGCTGAATATCAGTTTTACCTCAGATGTTGCATCCAAATGAAAAAAAAAGTGCAACAACAAAACCTGTATTATCAGTATTTTGGTTTGAGAACACACTGCGCAGCTATTACAAAACTTACATTAAGGAAAAAAAAGTCCGCAGAAACAAGGTTCAAATTTAGGATTACTATAGCAACAGAGAGGAGGGAGGGGAAAACTACCAGATTACTCTCTCAGATCATCAGATCATCAAATCCTTGACTGAATAAATTTAGATTTGAGTTTCAGTCAAATGAAATTAATTTATGTGATTCATTAATGATTAACACATCAAAGTAAGGACTACATTAAACAAGCAAAAACTGTAGTTAAAGAAGTAAAGTAGCAAACAAAACTTCAGACTGAACAACCTCACCTTTTCCTTCTACCCATTACATATTTGGTATCACAATGGGTCTTCAAAGTAACAAGTGATAACAAATACAAAATTATTTCAGAACATGTCTAGTCCTGATTAAAGGTCTGCAGAGAAAAAGAGGCATTCAAAATCTGTCTCATTCTTAAGTGACTTCAGCAACTACACTACTGAAAACGTGCAATAATGTGCCCCCATTTGACTTGGGGATGAAATGAAATTTCCAAAAATACAGTTCAGTTATTACAGAAGTAACATATTTCAACAACATTATGTGAACACAGTAATGACTTAATGCCCTAAAAATCAGGGAATGCTGAAATAAGCTTAAGCTCTTTAAAAAGGTGACATTATGAAAAACAAATCCAGGATATCCTAAGTAACTACTCACATCTCCTTTCCTTATGCAATCTTCAGCATTCTTTGTATTTTGGGGTTGGCTTAATAAATGCTTAAAAATAATTAGCATAATGGACACTATTCCGGTATCAATAAATATCATACTTACGCTAATGACTGAAAAAAGCACAAGAAAAAACAGCAGTCTCAGTGCTTCTGGGAGACCAGCTATTTCAATACTTTAGCCCACTCCCATAAGGTAGGATCCCAAATCCATCAAACATGCAACTGAAGTAGCAAATGCAGCTACAAAGATTTATTTTTGACATTGTGAGCTTTGCTTGAGGCTTGAAGGGGTGTCTTCCCACTTAAATGGTTAAGTATTGACCCATAAAGAATCTAAGCCTCAGGCAACTCTTCCACCAGACAGAATGTTCAATTAATAAGGCTGCCCTCATAATTTGCAAGACTGCCCAAGTCCAACTCTTCTGGCTGACACTCAGATTTTAACCACGCTTCCCAGCTTTCTGTTCACCACTTCTGGCTTTCATTGACCAGCTGCCAAAATGCTCTTTATTTTCTGGTGGCTGGGCAGGCCAGAGGACAGTTTGAGGGACTACCTTCCTCCAATTTGTGCAGCTAACTGTTCACTGTGTTCTCTGCTCTTGGCTCTTCCCCAAGTTGCTGCAGTGAGGGAAAACTGAAGGATAGTGAAAGGACTGTCATTCCACAACTGTAAAGCAAGGGTACAGGCATCTTAACTGAGGTTTCCAGTTAAAAATCAACATCTCCATTAACAGACTGGAATTGAGTCAAAGCAAGTGTCCTAGAACAACAATAAAGACTATGGCAGATCCAGAAGCGGATGTCCCACTTGTCAAAATCCTTACCCTATGCCGCAGTCACAAACATCCTCTCTTTCCAGGAGAGAGGCAAGCAGCTCAGCATGAGATGATCCACATAACTCAGCAGCATCAAGATTAGTGCCAGGTTCTCAAGGAGATTGAAAGCAGTGGGAAAAATACACAGGAAGATGTTGTTACAAGTATCAGCAATCAAAAGGAACAACTGGACAGTTCTCTCCAAGTCCAAGGCACAGAAATCCATCACCTTCCCTTGACACATAAAAGATCTAATAGCCTTCCCTTAGATAAAACACACGTATTTTAATCTCCCTCTCCATCCAAGCCATGTACATTTCACTTGCTTTGGGAAAGCTCTAAAGAATTTACTGACTTTTAACCCAAATCCCTATATAAGCAAACAGAAAAAAAAAAAATCCATTTAATACCTACAGTCGAGATCTAAGCAAACGTCTAAAAGCATTATTAATTTATTCTTCCTGTCTATTACTAGATTAAAAAATAATTTAATACTGTAGTGCAAATGTTCCACATAACCAAATAAATTTTTAGTGTATACTTCTGGCCACCAAAACTTTATGAAAAATAATTTATAAAAATGAACACCAAGTTCACACATCTTCATCCTTAATTCTCTCATAAAACACATACAATTGTACTGAAATGCTTCCAAGTTATCAGTTACAACCAAAATTACCAGAATATCTTTGAAAACTCAACATCTAATAAATTTCACTGCAAGTCAGGGGGGTAGGGGGGAACCAGACACCACACCTTGCTATATATACTAGTAGGCTTAAAAATTATATCCACACTAAGGAAATAAAATTTACTTTGGAATCAAAATAGAATATTGCGCTTTACACTGAATCTGTTACTCAAATTATATGGAAACTTGAAGTGACATTTAAAAAAATACAGCAACACTTTAGTCACGTAGAATTTCACCTGAAAATCATGGAACTGAGCACCAAGAGAAAGATGACACAATTAACGAAACATGATTTCCTATCAGCTGAAGTCTATGCTTCCCTATTCAACCTTTTTTATCCCATGTTCTCACGTTCCCCTCTACATCCTGCTCGAGTCCATCCTTGCTCAAGTTTGGGGCTCAGATTATCACATTACTGGCAGAAACTTCATGTGTTTGAAGTCACCGTTTTCCTGTTAAATTTAGCTGAATGTAGCTAACAGGTTCAGAAGTTCAAGAGAAAAATAAAATAAGTCTCTATAACTTTGAAATACTTCAAGCTGTGTTGATTCAAGGTTACTATGCAAAGCTAAATTAGACAAGATTTTTCGGAAAAAAAACCACCCAAGTATATGCATCTGTCAGTTAATGCACAACGGCAGCAATGCCTTATTTTGCTGAATTTTAGATGGAATGGATGTTTCATACGCATACATACTTTATAGAATTTCAGCAATATTTTATAATGACAATACCTAAAGAAATTGTTTCATCTGTTAGAAGAAAACTAAACTCAAAGTATGTCTTATCCTTCACCTCCACAGTCACAATACAGGAACAGTAACTTTATGCTCAGTAGTATATAAAAAAAAAAACACCCACTACAAAAAACAATCAAAAAAAACCCCGCTGAAAACAGTCTTCATGTGTCCAAGTTTTCCCAGACACTTGCTGGTTTAATCTGGCATTAGCTACAACAAAGCTGAAATAGTGCATCAGACCTCTCAAGATTCAAGATCTGAAACAAGACAGAGATAAAAAACACCACAACAAGAATTTGAAATTTGTATGTACAAAATGAAAACAAACCCAAAATAAACTAAACTAAGTTTCTGTGGCTGCAAGTGAAATTACACGTTTTAGCCCAAAATCGCTTTTACATGTTTACTGATTCCAACCAAAAATCTAGAAGATCTTAGGTATAGTAATTTGATTTTCCCCTAATCTTTGGTGCATAAATGTACCACAACTTAACATTTGTCTACTCATTTGATGCGAAATTATCAAAGATACCATGAAAAATTACTGATTAACCACATTTACTGTTCACTGCTTCCATAACCACTTTCCAGCAATTCAATTAGGTATACGAAAGAAAAAGAAAGTCTTGGAACTCTGATTTTACTCCCTATCTTTTTCAGATTTCAGGAGTCAAGATCTGAAAACAATACACAAAATATGGTGTAAAAATCACTAATTTTAAAAGACCAAACCAAATACGTTAGTCAAAAATGCAAAGGAATATTTGATTAGAAACAAATACACTAGTCAACTAAATATGCAAAGGAATATTTGATTAGTCTGAAGAGCATGGAAACTCCAAATCTCCGTTTTAAAGAGGAGCTCTTAATATCCCCGTTTTAAAATTGAACTGAAACACGATTTCATGTATGTTGATTTTGAATTACTCTGCAGGGAAAACCACTCAAATAAGTGACAAACTCTTTTGATGCCTCACTTGCTAATGCCACTGATCTGAGGTTGAAAGGTTGCTCTTTCACTGAATAACAACTGTACTCAACAGAGCAGGCAGAGATCATTTATCAAAATGCAATCTAACAAGCAAGGTCAAAGGGAGGAAGTTAGAAAGGTGCTGAAGAAGTTGTTACTCCTGTTTGGCTATGCCTTCAAGGACGACATTTTCAGTTTCTTCTTAACCGTCAAAGAGTCAGTCCAGCAAAGCCAGCAAGCATACACGCCGGTCAGCCAGCTTGACTGGTAGCAGTTAGGCAAATCCATATCTACACTAAAACTTTATTTGCCCTGAAATTAACAACACTTAGACTTCAAAATTCCCCAAAGTTGCAGTAATACTTAAAACTTTATTCAAGACCAGGAATAGAATGTTAAACCAGAGCCCTCCTGACAAATGCCATCATTTCAGCTTATGCCTGATTTGAAAAAGCAGCAGTTCCAAAAACAGCGTTTCCTGCAGTCTCTGTCCTTATAACTTCTGCAACTACTAACCACTGATATTTCTGAACTGAGAAGACCACAGCAAACAACATTCTCTGACTGGTGAGGAAAGAGACCAATTATTTGTTTCAATTTCACTGAAGATTATCATGATTATTCTCAATAAACAAAGATGCTTACTGAGATGGTAACAGATGTTAATTAAAGTTATGCTGAACATTACAGAACCCTGTTACTGTACACACAGCACTAAAATTATAGGAAAAGTAACCACAGAAAAGGGTAATTTTAAAGTAAAAATTACTATAGATCAAACTTTTGTATAACCAGTACTTTTTAAGCATTACTACTTCTAATGAAAAGATCCTTTCCTCAGGAAATAAACTAGTTTACAGGATTCACACTTTACACCATTCTTTGCTAACAAGTTTGTACAGCTACTGTTCTCAGCCCTACCCAAAAGCAGTATTTTTGAAGAGAAATGCTGAGTAAGTTGGCAAGACTAGGTAGTGTTTTCCTGCTCCCCTGAGAAGGCTGATTAAATTATATGAATAAAAGCTGCAAAACTCTGGCAATCCAGGAACTTCCACTATTTTTAAAAAATGCTGTTGAATGTATTAATATAGAAGATGTATAATTTGGCAGAAGAGTTTTAGACAGGTTCCTCAGCAGATGTCAAATGACCTGCACAACAGAATCATCAGTTTAAACTTACATTCATATCTGCTTACAATCACAAGCACCTATCACTCTAAAAATGTCCAAGAAATACTTAGCTATGGTATGAACTAGTAACACAGTGCCATTTCAGAGACTGCTTTCTGCCATGCAGCATGGTCCAAGAGTAAATTCTAATTTAAAAGCTATTAAAATCAGAAATTTAGCATCATTTTTTACTTCACACCCTCATGCTTGAAGCGTCCTTGCTGCACAACAGAAGCAACACTTTTCTGATATGCTCTCCTTCATAAAAGTAGTGGGGAAGTTTTGTTACTATAAATTTTCTCCTCAAAGCAGGACTGGCTCATTTGCATAGCAACAGTTTGGGATTTAAAAATTACTCACTACTCACCAATGCCGCAGTTCTTAAATAATTAAGAAAACTATTTCTACAAGTCAGAAAAGCAGCGGCTACAAGATTTACTGCCTAACCTCCTCAGAGTTAAAAAGGACTTACCGCAAAGAAGTTGTATGTTTACTAGCAATCAGCATGCTAAGCATCCTTCTAGACTGAATCCTCCAGTTATAATATTTTGTTCTATTTATTAACATAATTGGCTACTTCAAAATTCAGCTTTTTCCTCCTATAGCAAGTCACAGAACGTTGGTTAAGGAGATTTGTTAAAAGCACTTCACACTGCAAAGCTACCCTTCAAAAACCAAGACTTTAATGGCGCAGAAGTAGCTTTATCCTCACTCCTGTGAAAGTCTCTCCGTGCTCAAATGAGTTTGTCCACATAGTCTCATCAAACGATACAACTCTGCATATGCAAAATAACATTTCATATTGATAGTGAATCTCAAAGGCTGATAACATATTTGAGTCATTTTCTGTTGGAGGCGTTTAAAAAGAACTTTCACAGGAAAATACTGATGCAGTAAATGACCTTCTTCACTCTACAGCATTAGTGAACCATACTCTAATGAACTTACTGGCACAACAGTCTAGCAGAAGTGCTTCTCTCAGATGAAGCACAAACGTTCAGATTTCTCACACCATTTTATAACAGTCAACCACAAAAACAAAAAAAAAAAAATCAGGCAAAACCGCAGTTTTCTGCTAAAAAGCACTTACCTCAGCATGGAACCTCATAAAGAAAACAGAACTCCAGTAAAACTACAAGATACTTAATAATATGTGCATTACTATGTTTGCATGTTTATCTTGCTGCAGCAAAGATCTAACTCGCAACAATCTTTTGCTGAAAACTCTCCTACGAAACCCAGCAAGTTTAAAGTCTGTAACTGAGGCAAAATACATAGAACATTATGTTCAGGTAAGACTATTTTTACACCATTACATCAAATCTGCTTACTGAATATAAAGAAACACCAAAGCCACCTGCTCCAGAATTAAGCAGCCAGTCCATATTTGCGTTTTTTTCCTCACTTATTATACAACAGCTCTAAAGAGACTATCCTTACTGAGGCACAAAACTGTTACATCAATGAACTTCATAAAGAAAAATGGAATCCTATTTTAGAAACACTTTCTATAGTTTTATTTTAAAAATAAATTCTTTATCCTAAAAAGACAAATGAATTTGTGGCAGTTAAGAACTGCAGAGTACTCTGTTAGCACATTCAGTCACATTACAAGAACCCAGAGCCGTAAACAGCCTGTGTGCATGGAGGTACCTGTAGCTTTCAGCAAAGCACCCAGAAATTATCTGGCAGTTGCTGCAGTCTGAGAATTCATAAGCTGAAGGTAGACCTGTTTTGTAAAGCTCCATTTAAAGACATCAACCATCATGCAAGAAAACAGAATACTTTTTGTATATGATACTATTATGATCTACAGCAACTTTCCAAAAAGCCTAGAATAAAACAAAACCAGCGAGGAGCTTACACCGTTGCGCTACAGCAGTATCTCATGAAAGATTTAAACCCAGTGCTATTCCTGGCTCCCTATCTCAATACAGCCATGGATATTTTTCCAGCTTGACTGGATTTTCCCCCTCCCTAATTGCTAGTTCTACCTAAAGCAAACCTAGTTTAAGAATTAACCTTAAAAGCAGCATAGAGACGGCGCAGTAATTATGTGCAGAAAGACATATGACATTTTGTATCAAAAGCAGAGACTAGAAACGCTAAAATATAGCTACCCCTTCCAGCAGAAGAAACAAAACAACCGCCCGTCTGCTGCTGCTGGTACCCTGCCAATCAATAACACCGCACAAACGCATCACATCCCCTCCTTCATCCCTGCGTCCTCTGCGGACGATTATTTGGACGCTCTCACGCCCGCATTTTGCCAAGCACCACCAGCAGGTCACCCCGCAGTCTGGAAGAGGGGGCAGGTGAAGCAGAGGGGCGGCGGGGGAAGAGCCAGCAGACGCATCGCTGGGGTGCAATGGAGATGTAAGCGCGGAGCGGCCGCGTCCTGCGGCGGCCCCGGCAGCCGGAGCATCCCACCTCGCTGGTGGCGGGCGGGAGGGGGGG
>Ga0181612_100648_pt1 | contig 10546 bp, 11 predicted proteins | sample HoacroProtozoa21_FD_119630 | JGI IMG/M metagenome (GOLD analysis project Ga0181612, IMG submission 119630) | Hoatzin crop microbial communities from Cojedes, Venezuel. Combined Assembly of Gp0051906, Gp0051904, Gp0051908
CCCCGGGCGGGTTTTAGGCGCCCGCGCGCGCCGGGGGACGGCTCGGGTTTCCGTCCCTCCCCTTAGAGCAGCCGCCGGGACCGGGCGGGCACCGCGCCTGCACGGGGCATCCCCCGGTACGGGGCATCCCGATCCGGAGCATCCCCCGGTCCGGAGCCAGCCCTCCCCCTGCCCCGGTGGGCGCAGAGCCTGTGCTCACCGCACGGGTGACCCCCCAGGTCAGCCCACGCCAGCCTGAGCCGGGGTGACCCCGACGCTGCGGGGGACCCCCAGCCCCGCACCGGCCCCCCAGCGCTGTGGAAGGGCCCCGGTGGGGAGCACCCAGGCCGGCACCCTCCCCATGGGACACGGGGCTGCCCTGGACGTGCAGGGGTGGGTGCGAGACCCCCCACCCCCACAGCACTGCCCGAGCGGGAGCCCCTCTGCTTTAAAGCATCACCGAGAGCTGAGGGAAGCAGGGAGGGGGACGAGCCCTGCGCAGGCAGAGGGGACAGAGGCACCATCACCCCTTCCTTGACCCCAGCCTGTGAGCAGCGAGGGGCACAGCCCCGGGGGTAGGGGAGGGGGATGCTCCCGTCAGAGCAACGTTTCTCCTTTGGGTTGGGTGAAATTCATCCCCGAGTCGCGGCTGCTCCCAAAGGACAGGGACAGCCCCGCAGGTGGGCGTGAGGGGGCTCATTCCCCAGGACCTGGTTTGTGCAGACAGCCCCATCCCAGACCCCATACTGGGAACTGCGCTTTAGTGACCTTCCCATACAGCCCAAAAGCCCACGACATTTCTTGGGAGAGCAGCTTAATGGGAATATTGCTATTAAACTATCTGCAAGTTTATGGAAAAGCCCGGTTACTTCAAGCCTGATTTCTAAACCTGCGATAATTTGAGTGAGTCGAGAAACATCCCGATGCACACAAAGCCATCACTGGGCCGGGAGGAGGCTGGACCAGAGCCTGTCTCCAACGTGTATTGGGCTCCTCGGTCCCCACCGCCTTCCCTGTTTCCTTCCCCCCTCCCCAAGGCATGGGGAGTGGGGTCAGAGCCCCCAGCTGCTGGGAGGGGGGGGCCTGGATGCACTGTGCTGCAAAACCATCCAACATGGCTTGCCCCTGCGCAAACAGATTGACCAAGAGCTCTTGCGAAACCCGCTTTTCGCTGGCCAGAAGCTGGTGACACCCACCCAAAGAGGGGGCTGGAGGGTGGGAACAGCCCCTCTCCACTGTCTGCTGCGCCGGGGTGACAGTACAGAGGAGGGGGCTTCTTTGGGGAAGGTCAATGCAGCCCAGACACAAACCCAGTACCCTTCGATATTCATCCGCTCACCCCAAGGGCCAGGGTGCTGCACCCAGCCCTGCAGTCCAGGTGATGGCTGGGAAAAGAGAAACAGCTTTCAGCACAGGGGCTGGCAGGTTGGAGCCTGGGCTTTGGCCACCTTCCAGCTGCTGCCCTTGATCAAAAACCATGCCCTTTCACCCTCTGTCAACCAAACGTTTTGCAAGAAACAGAAGCAGCACCAGGCCAGGGCACCGTGCCGGAAGGGGAGCTGTGCCAGCAGCATATGAGATGCCCACGGCTGAGGGAAGCCACAGGCGAGGTGCTTGGCAGAGGGGGTGACAGACAGCTACCACTGTCCCCCACTGCGGCTCAGAGCGAGCAGGGCGGCAGCTCAGGAGGGGGGAGATGCTCCATGGACAGGGTCTGGAGCCTGCACCACATTTTCATACACCTAATTGTCACCAGGAGAAACGAGGACTCAAGGTTTCAAGTGCAGAGAGCAACAGCGAGTTGCTCCAGAGCGGTGCAGGTTCTGGCTGGCAGGGAGCTCCATGCCCTTCGCTCTCTGGGGAGGTAGGAGCTCTGCAGTCTGGTGGCAGATCATCACTCGCCTTCACACTGGCCCTCACACCCCCGTCACCTCTGCAGACTGTGGTCCACAGCCCCCAGTTGCAGGGGTGAGGTGTATCCTCGGCATGCTGGATGCTGGTTCACGTGTGGCTGTCAAGTCAAGGTGCTCCCTGCAGGGTATGAAGCTCCAACATCAAACTGGTCCCAGTTCAGCGAGCCTGGACGCAAGGCTCTGTCTGTACACAGGTTATCCAAACAGCACACCATCTCCAAACAGCAAACACGCACATCGCAGGATGTTTTTCACAAAACTGTAATGAAAGGAACCATGGAGCAAGTGCTCCCACACCCCAACCCACCCTCAACACCTCCCAGCTGTCCACGTGCAGCCATCTCACTCCAGTCCACGTCTACAAACGTGTCTGTGGGAGAACACCTCCTCCAGGCTTGCTCCCTCCACAATGACCGGTGCCATCCCCACCACACAGCTCTTACTGCAGCTGCCCTCGTAACCGCAGAGAATTAAGTCTGATTTAATGCTCCACACTAGCTAACTTTCAGAGAAAATCTTTCCCAGCTGCACCATCAGCCATTCTCAAGCTCCACCAAAGCTGGTCCTATCTGACTGGGGACAGGATTTTAACCTCATGCCCAGATGCCACGATCAGGTCATTCTGGCCAGTGACTGGCCTTCAGCTCAGCTCCCCCACAATGCAACACCAGGAATGTCAGGAGATTTTCCTCCGTGGGGAAGCTCTTCATCAGTTCAGACAACATCTCCTGGAGGGAACAACCAGATCACCGCACCAGGCAGCAGAAACCACCACCAATCAGCACCAGTTTGGCCCAGCATCTTGCAGGAACTGTTGGACTTGCTGGAAGCCTGGACAAGGCATTTCTGCACCCGCACGGGCAACGCACCGCCCGCTGCCAGTCCTCTTGCCTGGTTGTGGGGAAAGGCTGCAGATCACAGCCCGCGGCACGAAATCATTTTGATCTAGTGAACAGCTCGGCAACAGACAGGCCTACAAGGAAACTAAAACAAGTTACAAGTTATTTAAAACAACAAAGTAAGCACTTTATTTCCATTAAGCATGTTGTTTTAGTATCACAATGGAATGATGAGAAAACATTTAAAAAAACCAAAAAAAGTCTCTAATCCCCACAAACAGCAGGGAGGTTTTCAAGGCAATTTAAAAACAAAGGGAGTGACAGAAGTGCCAAAACAGTCCCAACATCACGAGTCTCCTCCTCTGAGAGCCGGGCAGGGGCAGGAAGGTGGAATGACACGAAGGTATGAATGTCTGAAGTAGTCTTTGGCGCTTCTGCCTCACGTTTGATACATACACGATCTCTTGAGACAACTCCACAGAATTCTCTGGAGCCGACAAAGTGCTACGTTAGTAGAACAAAACCCCAGCGAGAGGACTTTCCGTACAGCCGAGATGCCCTGCGGTTGGGCATTAAGACACATCCTGCAGACAGCGCCGACTCCAGCTGGGGGCCTTTGGGTTGAGGGAGGAGAAAAGGAAGCGTGGTGTGTGAATCCAAGAGATGTGCCCATGTGCAAGACGCCGCGCCCTGCAGTACTGACAAAACCAGGGAGGAGAGAAGGTGGTGGCAAAACGAAACATGGATCCTTTCCCTACAGTGATCAAAACACGAGTCCAGTGCAGCAACTATAGTTTCACAGTTCCAGGGGGCAAACTGTCATTGCAGAGTCTGTAGTAACGCAGGTCATTCACCAGTCTGTGCACGTTCTGGGTAAACGATGGCAGATCCTGGAAAAGATCAAACACCAGGCTGTACTGCAAACAGAGTAACACCTACAAGCACTGTCTTACAGCAGAGAACGGGGGGAACCGAGAGGGCCAAACACCCACGTGTATTTTCACACAGCAGAACAACAGACCCATTCCTCCAGAGTCTGTGCCCGGGAAACCCAAGTTTCTGCAGCCCACGCACCGGGAACGGAGACGGCTCCAGAGCTGCTCCATGCAGAGAGCTGACTACAGAGCTCTGGGCTCTGCTCACGCACCGGCTTCTCTGTGGGCAGTCAGGCACCACACGAATGGTCACGACATGGCCATCCGCAGCAGCAACAGCTCACTGCATTCCTGCCAAGGCTCCTGGGTGCCATGTACCATGCCACGTACCCCACAGCAAGGGCCAGCACCATACCACGTACCCCACAGCAAGGGCCAGTGTTCCTGAAGAGCAATTGCCCTCTGGAATCCAGTGATCCTCCCAAGGCTCCCTGCCTACCCTCAACCTTGGTTCCAAATCCCCTCCATCTCCCACAGGAGAAACAGCACTCAATGGACAAGCAAGCTTCAGCAGATGGAAGCCACAACCTGCTGCACAGAGGTTACAGACTCCCGTTTGCTTCACACTCATCCAAGGCGTTTGAAAGAATTGTGAGCTTTCGCAGCTACTCCGCTGTTGTCTTCACTGTAACCCTCAAACATCTGGCCAGCAGCTGGAGCAAGGCTTTGGCAAGGACCTGCATGTCCCGCTCTAGAAAATGTCAGTCTACCCCTATGAAAGCTTCCTCCAGGAGACATATTCCCTAACTCCCACAGCATTCAGCAGTCCGAGAGATGAGATGGCAGCTCTGCTACCCACAGTGAAAGATCCTTGGCTGGGCACTGCTGAGCATGGAAGCGTTTGGAACAAGAGGTACTGCCTCCAAACACTGCCCCGAGAAGCTCATGGATGCCTGCCAGCGCGTCCTAGGAGAAAAGCCCACACAGCCCAGGAATACCGGCATTCTGCTGCAGCGTTTCCCCTTCTTACCCTGTCCATTTTGAAATTCCTTCCCAGCACGTTTTTCTGGTTCGAGTCCACACCATCACAACTGGCCAGGAACTCGGGGAGAAAGGCTGAGTAGAAGCCATCAAAGTCCACTGAAGCCATATTGTAGGTGGCGATGCCGATCTCCTCCTGCAACAGGTCATGCGACTTGTGGACAAGCACCTGGAGCAGCACATTCACAAACTGGAACAGCATGGTTGTCCGGAAGATCTTCTGCAGAGGGAGAGAAGCACACAGTGAGGCGTCTTGGCACCAGCAGCCCTCCCGCAAGAGGGATCGCAGCAGCCAGCACAGAAGTACAGACGCATCGGGCTCGGACCAGGGAAGTGAGCACGGCTCCACAGGGCCACTCCAACACCAGCAGCTCCGGAGCTGTCAGCAAGGTCTGCAAGCTCTCGTCAGCACAGAGAGAATTTTCTAAGCCAAGATCACAAATGGCTACAATAAGCTAGACCAGTATCGGCTTTAAAGCTATCAGGGAATTTGACCACACTTACATCATGCCCCCAACCCAAGTTTTAAGCATTGGCTTTTAAGCGAGCAGCATCAAGTCCCAGTCAAACTCCAGCCAGTTTTAGCCTGGCACAGCACTCCTGAAAGCCAGGGAATCTGGCTAACTGCCTGCAACAGGCAGCTGTTAACACGATGGACTGTCCTTCAGTTGTGACCACAGATGCAAACCCGAAAGCTCTGCTTTCACAGGCTAAGCAGAAGGGCAAGACCCTGGATTCCAACTTTAATCCTTCTTGACAGCAGCTGACAGGTCTAAATTAGAGGGTCTGGAGAACAGGTCCTACTTGACAGTGATGGACACCACCTGGCAGTGACCGACCGTAAATAACAGATCTCCTGCAGCTGACCTGGATGAGAACAATGGAGGGACTCGGCCACTGTCCCACTGATGATCCCAATTTCCCAATTTCTGCTTCCTCAGACAAACTGCACTGCCACTGTGCATGTGCTTTGCTTTCCCTCATTGTCACAGGAGGGCACACCAAGGCTTTGCTTCGACTGATTGGAGTTGGGATCTCTCCTGTGCCCACTGCAGCAGTATCAGGGAGGTGGTAACGCCACTCTGACCAGCAGCATATCCATCAGGATCACAGCAACCAATGTTGTGGCAGCATATCCATCAGGATCACAGCAATGTTGTGTCCCCAGATCCTGACCTTCAGTTTCTGAGCAGTTTAAAAGCAGTCTCAGAAGAGCACCTGCATACTGCCATGCACAGAGTGTGCGCCAGTCAGCTAGGACTCACCTTGTGGTACAGCTTCTGCTTGGTGTTCAGCGTCTCCAAGTAGAAGAGATTCTGCTTGAACAGGTGAATGTCAGGTTGCAGGAAGGACTGGCCAAACGCCTATGAACAAAGCAGAATTGAAGGAAAGGGATTGATATCATGGTGAGTATCAGACCTGCCAGGCAGAACACCGTCATTTTCACTCTGACACCAGAACAAACTCCTGGGAGCCTCTGCTGCTTCTCAGTGCAGCAAGACAGGAGAGGCGGCTGTTCACGGCAATCGTGCTGCTGCCAGGCCAACAGGAATGAAGAAGATGGAAACACGGAAAGGAGAATGAAAGAAGGAAGAGGATGGAAACACACTCTTCTCCTTGCAGAACAGCTGGGTCCGTTGGGAACATGTGGCCAGGCTTGCAGCAGGGAGGAACACGGCTGCTGAGCACAGCTCCCCTGGCAGGCAGTTTGCTTGTGAAGGACTCGGCTGTTTCTCAGGGACGCTGCCTGAGGTAGCACAGCAAGCATGAACAAAACCAGAATGCGCACGGGTTTTGCTCTCAATATAAGCCAAGAGACCAAGATGACTGGCAGGTGCATTTCAACATGTTACTGCACCAAATTAGACAGATGCTAAGAGATGGGAGCTGGGAGGCTGACCTGGGCTGTACAGAAGCAGGAAAGAGCCTAGGAATACTTGCTGGCCCCACTGAACTGGTCTGGTAGGCTGCACAGACTTCGTGACAAAACACCTTTTACACCCTGAGCTCCTCCAAAATACTCTACAGATGAGGTAGGCAAGCTCTGTACAGAGGTAGGCAGCGGAATTATACCAGGTGGTGCTCCAAGGCATCACAAACGGGAGTTTATCTCCCCACATCAGCCATTTATTGTTGGATGGATAAAAAAAAAGCCAAAGTCCCTTCAAGACCGAGCCAGTTCTGGACTGGGATCTCCTGTGGAAACCAGCACACAAACTAGTAATATCCTCAACACAAATCATTGGCTGCTCTCATAATGGAGAGCATTCAAAAAAAAAAAACTAACCCCAAGACACTGAGCGTTCCACTGCTACAGGTGAGACAGACACTTGGACAGCCGCCCTGCACAGGGACCAGCTCGGGCCTCATTCACACCAAAAGGTGTTAAGATTAGGAAAGGCAAGGCCAGAGAGAAACACAGATACAGTCTATATCCGCGCAAGAGCTCCCTCTTGACTCCTGTACCAGAAGGGACCCAGTCTCCACAAGCACTCCACGATGGGGCAGCTCTGGAGAAAGTCCTCCCACCTCAAGCCTAGGCACATGGCCCTCCTCTCCAGCGCTCGCTGCCCTCGGAGGAGGAGCAAGCCCTACTCTGAGGCTGCCGAACATGGTGCAAGCATGCTTCTGTTACACCAACACGGGCTGAAGGTGAAGGGCCCCACACCGGGTACTCTGATTACAGATTAGGAGGCTGATTTTTTCTTTTTTCTGACTTTGAGTTGCACTACATGTTTTGGGGGCAGTTCTTACATCTAGGGACTGCACGAGAACGGATTTGGCCAGCTCTGACCTAACTAACATGTGGAATACAGTCTGCCATTCTTAAAAATTTGCTGGCTCTGTGTACGTGCTGGCAATACTGCCTCTGCTTTCTCTATTCCCCAGGCCAAAGCCTACAGGATATTAACCCCACTGACCCTTCTCTACCAGATCTGATAGTGCAGCACAGGACAAGGCCATATAAACCAGAAGACATCCCGGTCTCAGGAAACCTTTCCTGCACTGACAGTTTGTCCTAGTGCTAACCACAAGACTTGTAACACAAGTAAACGGGTCAGCATCAGTAATATATTTTTAGGTCCAGATGCAGGATAAGGCATGAAAAGGAATTAACGTTCCTTCCTCACCGCCTGCTCTCTCGCTCAGCGAGGCATCAGCAAGGCCGCTCTACAAGCATTTTCATTTTCAGCAGTTCATGAAGGCGAGACATCACTCAAGACACGGTCTACTCCCCACCAGCCACACGTTTAACGGACTGCCACAAGTAGCGTACGCTCCATCGCGGAAAGGGCTCTAGACGACTGCGGGAGTAGCTGAGTTACCTGCATAATGGCACTGAACTGCGCTTCGTTCTCCATCTGCTCTTCTGCTACTCCTCTTTGGACGCTAGCCAACACACTAGATTTGAAGAAGTACCGCCAGTTATGGTGAAGGATCCGGAAAAGCAGCTCGAACAACTCTGCTTTCACATCAGGAGATGAGCGCTAGGAGGAAAAGAGAACAGATAACTCAAAAGCAGGCTCCTGTGCTGGAATCCCACCCATCCCCTGGATCCCACTCTAGCAGCACCCTGCTGGGCAAGCACCCAGGGCACTGCTGTGCAGCCAAGGTACCAGAGCACCAAAGTATTTCCTCCTAAGGAAGGCACAAACTCAGCAACTGCTGGATCATGCTCAGAACACATTGTCGAGTTTTACCTCCTGCTTTGAACATGTCTGTAATTTTAGCCTCTGACAAATCCTGACAAAAGCCTCCACCCACGCTGCCTCCAATTCCCACTGCCTGGTCACCCAGTTTCCCCAGGACAGGGACTGACATCTACAGCTCTTGGAAAGCAAAAAGCTTAATTGCTCCCACACCCCCAGCAGTGCCTTCCCTTCACGTCCCCCCTTCCTCCACCTCGTGTGAGAGCAGCCCTACCTCTGCAATGATGGGGTAGACCTGCTCCATGCACAGTGAGATGACACTGGGTAGAAAAGGCTTGAATACTTGGCCTGGCTCTTGTACCACCACCTGCAGTATCTTCAGAAACTTCTCCACCACCCGACAGCCCGTGCTGCCCTCATGGAGGATGCTCTCTGCCAACTGCTCCCTACAACAAAACCAGAGTCATCATACAGGAACTTTCCAGAGATCTGCATGTTTACCTAATTTAAAGGAAAGCAGGTAATGCCTCTAAACTTGCTCGGCTAATACAGACCAAGTACATTAAGCCACAGAAGGGAGCTAGGTTTTGACAGAACCCCCCTGTCCTCAACAAAAGCTTGAGATTGTTGGGGTACCCTCTAGGAGCCAACAGGCCAAAGTGAGGCTCCCATTCAGTATCACACACTTCCAGAAAGCCCGTGGAGAGCTGAAGTTGCCCAGTGGCCTGTATGACTGATAGGCATGGGCTGGGTGACTCCAGACCTGGAAGCATTTTCCTTAGATTTAGCCCTGGGACATGACAAAAGCCCAGACACCAAGGGGTTGGAAACACTACATTCTTTAGGGCAGGGACCCGCTGTGTGAGCGGTTTATGAAGATAAATCATCCCGAGGGACAAGACAGAAGTGACCAACATGGGACAATACCTGGTGAACATGTTTAGGAAGGTCTGGATGATCTGCTCAGTGAAAGGCACTCCCATCTGCACCCTCAGTCCTTGAAACAGAGTGAGGAAGAAGCTCAGCATCTCATCTGTCACATCTAAGATAAGAACAGAAAAGTAAAAAGAACATGTTAAGGTAACATTCAAGTGCATCAGTAAGTCTTTTGTGAGATTTGCTCCTCCTGTACAGAGAACCCCATTTATTCTTGGAAATTTAGCAGCGGGGCTGCCATTAGAAACTGAAACTAACGGCCTACAGTACTACCGGGCTTAAAGACTGTTCATCCATTTCTGAAAACCACCAGGGACAACAAGCACAGCCAGCATCAAACAACTCAGAACACATACAACGCTACTGGGAAGGCCCTCAGCCTGGTTTGCCTACATGGAGTGTCTGGAGCAAGCTCTGGCGACGGTCTGGGCCGATTTCCAGTTGCTCATTGCTTGTACAGGGTTAACAGGAAACAAGGAAATCCAAAACAGCTACACGGCTTGGGATGGCAAGGAGACAGAACATAGCTGCTTTTTTTTTTTTGTGGCAGGAACTGAAGAGACCCTTCTGACTTCAGAAGTCATTCTCAGCGCGTGGTTGTGCAGTTAGCTGATCAGCACCGCAGCTAATTCTTTATCAGTCCCGACGTGCCCTACTGAAGAACCACAGTAAGCTGAAGCTGCTCAACTCCTCCTTCATACAGCCTTTTATTGCCAAAAATTAGCAACTGCATGAGGCTGCTAGCCTGTACTGAAAACAACAGGTCACTGGAGTCGCAGCATCAGCTTGCTGTCTTGGATCTTCTCTGCATTTCAACCTACTTTTGCCTCCCCCACACCTGCTTCACTGAGAAAATCCCACCTAACTACAAAAGTTTTCCTGGAATGCCTTGCTCTTCGTGAGACAAGCTGCTGTAGTCCTGGGCATTCGAGCTGCCCTGATGTGATAAAAAAATGTAAGTCTCTGGCCACAAGGTTACCAAGCAACGGTCCTGGTTGTATCTCAGGAGCCTTTTCTTTACAGGGAAAAAAAAAAACAACAACCAGCCACCCACATCATTTGACCTAATCTGATGAGATCTGCTCCTCTTTGTCTTCAAGCTTCTGGAGAGAATGTAAACAGCAAGCATGGCCAGACAGGGCATTTTAATGCTTTTTTTTTGTGCTCAGGATCAGCTCCATTCTTGTTTCACTACTGAGCATAACACAAGGCATCTCCTTCTTCTGGAACCGTGACAAACCTTCACGCCTGCATCCTAGATGGCAGAGAAGAGCTCCCTTTCCCGCTCTGATTCAGCCCAGCCCGCCCAGAAG
>Ga0181612_103805_pt1 | contig 10546 bp, 2 predicted proteins | sample HoacroProtozoa21_FD_119630 | JGI IMG/M metagenome (GOLD analysis project Ga0181612, IMG submission 119630) | Hoatzin crop microbial communities from Cojedes, Venezuel. Combined Assembly of Gp0051906, Gp0051904, Gp0051908
ACCCCGGAGCCTTCTCTTCTCCAGGCTGAACAGCCCCAACTCCCTCAGCCTGTCCTCGTAGGAGAGGTGCTCCAGCCCTCTGATCATCTTTGTGGCCTCCTCTGGACCCGCTCCAACACAGTATGTGATGCTCAGCTCTGAAATAGCTCTTGGCTGCCCTACATGGGAACGGGCTGGCTTGGGTCATGGAAAGATACTCACACCTATTTCTGTCTGCGTGGCGTGAAGCGTGGCAGTGTGACACGGCTGATCACATGCAGGAGAGGCACGGCTGCTATGGTGCCCTGCTGTGGAAATACCATGTAAAAAGAGCAGATTACAGATCTCTCAGCATGTTAGCTTCCAGGTTTTGGGTTTTTTGTTAATGAGGACTCTTAAATTATTTACTCTTCAATAAGTTGGCGATGCCTTTCTTGAGGAAATTAAGAGCAGATACAGCTACTGCTCCCGGGCTCCAGAGGTTAACATTCACGCAGCGCAGCATGACCCTCCCTGAATTAATGCGCAGTGGCACAATCTAAATACAAGAGGTGAAGGGCGAGACTGTTTCCTCAAACATTTGGGGTGTCGAGCATTTGCCCCTTTTACAGCGCATCAGAGGCATCGTGGCTCCTTGTGCCTGGGAAAAGTGAAAGAGGGAGAATGGGGAGCGCAGCCGCCCCAGCCAGGCGTCTCCCAGAAAACGCAGCAATGCGGTGCCATCTCAGCTGAAGTGGCTGGTGTGTTTGAGAGACGCTGTAGCAAAAGCCACATTTGAGAGAGGGCTGAGGCTTCTCACAAATCCAGGAGCCACTTGAGTCCCCACCTTACCCAGAGCTTCCCAAGTCTGACATTTTCCAGGAGCACTTTGTGCACCTGTATTAGTGTCATGGGATACTGACACCCTCCTAAGATACACATCTGTTGCCCAACAGGCTGAAAATCCTGTTTCGATTGTTGCTAAAGTTTTAGGAAAAAAAAAAATGTTAATTTTTGTAGTAGTTCCTGCACATACACCAATTTAAATTAAATATAAAATTCAGTATTAAAAAATCCAGTATTAAATTGGATACACGGTTCCCCTATACGTCCAGTTTTGATTAACAGAAAATGTACAGGATCTAGACACTGAGTAACAGGAATGATTCGTATTTAATTCAACTTATATGAGACATATTTTAATGTTCCCCAGTGATTTACAAATCAACTCTAATGGGCTGAGAAGCAAAAATGTGTATGATTGCCTTCACCTCCCCACCCTGAGAAGTCCTCCTGGAATTTGAAGGTTGGGTTGACCTGGTTTCTTTTTTACCTCGTATCGCAAGATACAAAGAATCTGTCATCAGACCTTTTCTAACCCTCCAGCTGACGAAGTGCGAGCCAGAGCCGCTTTCACAGAGCTAATCACTTCACGGGACTGACAGCAGCAGTCAGAAACATCTTTGGGTCAGGAAGGGGCTGTTTGCTTTGGGCGCTGCCCAGACATTTCTAAATGAGCCACATGCGACCGAATCACCTTCGCTGATGCATGACAGGGAGCCTCGCAGACACCAAGGCGATGGGGGAGATACAAGAGTTAATACGGACCAGAAAATGTATGCAAAGCCTGCATTAGGAAGATCCCATCGTCATACAGCCGTCTGTCAGAGGGCTTGAACGCCTTACGTGGGCAGTGGTCCCATATTCCCCATGCTGTGACGGTGCAAAAGAAACCCCTGCCACTGTTTAAAACAAAAGAAAAAAAAACCCAATAAAGTTGCACAGCCAGAAACTGCATTGAGAGGATAAATGAGAGCAGAGCTTCAAAACTCCGTGCTGTGGTCTCAGGGGTGAGCACGCTGGCACGCAGGCTCCTGTGGGGGCTCAGCAGGCTCTGCATTGGTCTGCGCTGACGATACACTGGGCTGTATGCACTGAGCTAAGCTGCCAGCAGCAAAGCTTACGGCTCCCGTGCGCTTAGAGATCAGCCTGCTGACAGCCTGCCTGACGGGCGCAGCCGTGGGACCCTGCTGAGCTGGCACTGGGACCCCCGGGCGGCCCCGGCTCTGCCCCAGCACCCGGGCTCTCACCAGGCAGCCCCGTGTTGGTGTGAGCAGCCGAGCCGCCCATTGCTGCGCTCCGAGGAGCCCCCGCGCCGTTTCCAGCCGCTGGCAGCTTATCCACGCTTTTTCTGGCAGTTAGCTTTTTTGTTTCACATGATCCGCATCCGCAGGCAACGGTGGGTCACTGAGCCCCCGTGGTGGTTTGTCACTTCTGTCCTACCGATTTCCACTCCTGCTCTCCCTCAGTACCAGCAGCAGCTGAAACTGCAGACAATCAAACGAACAGTCTCCAGCTCCGACATCTCTGCCGTGCCTAGAGCCCCGCTCGGGCTGTCTCCAAAATCACCCTCCTCCCTGGGCAGAAAGACCCTGCTGCTCTTGGGCTTCGCTCTGTCCCCTTTCCCCTGGCCTGCTTCACATGTGCGCTCTGCCAGATGAGTCTCAAGCTGGTACTCACAACCTTTTGCCACCCAGGGATTTTTTTTTGCCTGTTGGAGAGAATCTCAGAGTTGATAAATGATGGACGAGCTGTGGGTCGGGTCTTGCTGTTAGGCTCAACTGCGATCATTGCATATTGCAGCAAATGCCTCCTTAATTTTCCAAGTGAAACCAATCTTGACCCTGTTTGGGTTTGCTGCTTGTTACCACTTTGGCTCAGGAATCGGTCGTGGCTTTGGTAAGGACGCCTGTCCCTGGCAGAAAGCACGGGTGCGGTGTGCACACAGGACTGAGGTTCAGCTCACAGGTCTGCTCCCAGCTCCCGGCACGACCTGGAGGAACACTCGCCTGTAACACAGAGAGTTCTGTAACTTGGCAGGGTGTTGCGCGGGTGAGGTCTTGGCAGGACTCAGTGACACCCACATGACTGCCTGACCGGAGCTGTGACAGTGAAGTACCCAGATCTGGCAGCACGTTTTGGAGCTCTCCCCCCTCCCCAGTCTTCTCAGCTGGCTCAGTGATTAGCTCTGAAGGTTAGAGGAGCCTTGGTCTAGTTTGTTGGTAAGAACATGGTACATTTTTAAAAGTTGTCTGGGTTTTTAAATAGTTTCCCAGCAATCAAAAATTGGAAGGGACGCTTTGAATTGAGTAGTTTTCCAGCTGCGATTGTTTTCTCAAGAGAAAATGATGAGTCCCTCCTCCTGCCTTGCCCTGGTCCCTTACTTCCCTGCTGTGTCCTCTTTCCTGGGCATACCCTTAGGGAGACCATGTTTCTTGCTGGTCTCCGATGAGCTGCACCAAGCCAGGCACTTTGACTTGTAAAGGCTTCCTTCCCTAGGTCAGGGGCATCAGCAGCAAAACTCTCCCTGTCGAGGCATCTCAAAATTTGGTTGTTACGGCAGGCCTAGACCAAGCCCTCGAAGTAGGGCAGCAGAGCAATATGCGACCCTCGTGCTTCTCTTGGAAAACGCAGCGGCAAAGGCTCGTACTCGAGCTGGCTCTGGGAGCGAGCGCCCGGCTCCTGCCGAGTGCCAGCGGGCAGCGGGAGCAGCCTCCACCTCTGATGCAGGCAGCAAGCCATCGGTGAGGGAACCACAGTTTAAAACTCCTCTTGAGAGCAGCCCGCAGGGGGAGCTGGAAATACTCGGGGAAAATGTTGTCTCTGTGGGTGCTGGGGAGCCATGATCTCAGCTGGAAACGGGAGAAGTTCTTGTTTGCAGAATAGGGGCTGGGTTCTTGAGTGGATAAAGGGCTCTTGACTCCGCACTTAGAGAACTCGGTCCATCATACAGCCTGATGCTCCGGCTCACGAACCAACACGGATCTCTAGAACAGAGAATGAAACCCTTCAAGGCTGTTGCTCACCTCACAACAGAGCGCTTCTGTCTCCATGATCTAATTTTCCTGCAGATGACAGCCATTACCTGAAGGCGTCTGTGCTCCATGTGAAGCCACAGCTCCACCGACTTCCAACGGTGCCGGCTGCTGGTCCAGAGCCACGATGCGGACGCTCACGATGCCGACACTCACCCCGCCGGCCAGCAGCCTCTCACCAGCACGCTGCGGCCGGCAGCAGAGCTGGCGGCTGAGCTCGGGAGCAGCATTTGTGAGCTGCCCGCGGCTGCCTGCTCTGCAGGGCTGGGGGCCGCTGCTGCGCACGGAGGCAGGAGCCCCCCTCTCAGCCGAGTTGGCAGCGTCTTCTGGGAAACTCCTGCTGAGTTTCTAATATCACACTTAACCTCTGATTAGACAAAAAAAAAATGCAGTCTGGCATGCTACCCAGGAAAGGTTTCCAGTCGCATTTTATTCTGTCCAAGAAACGCAGGAATACTCATTGCTTTCTCTGTGTTATGTACACTTACAAAATAGTGTAAAAAACCACAGGCAAACAGCCAGGCACAAAGCCCTCTGCTAACCGGCGTGTGTTTCTCTTCCTTTTAGTCCACCCTTGGATTTATCGCCTTGGTAATCAGCACTCTGCACACACTCACGTACGGATGGTCGAGGGCCTTCGATGAGAACCAGTACAAATTCTACCTGCCTCCGACCTACACCCTCACGCTGCTCGTCCCATGTACTGTGATCCTGGCAAAAGTCATCTTCAGTTTGCCCTGCATCCAGCAAAGACTTCTGCGAATCAGGAGGGGCTGGGAGAAGGGCAGGTACGTGAAGTTTGTTCTGCCCAGCGCAGCGGGGGAATATTCAAGCGGGGAGACCTCTAGCAACGTCTGACAGAGCCCCGGCTCTGACAGAGGATTTCAAAGCACTATCAACATTTCTATCAAGGTATTTCTTAAATATATGTACGTTTTGGTATAATTGTATTGTGGCTAAATAATAAAATTTGATGACTTTAGAAAAATGGATGACCATGAAACTAGTTTAGACAGTAATAGTTAAATCGTATTGCTGATTTGCTAGGACAATTACTGCCTTAAAAATGACCGTGAAAGCCGAGCTGGCAGCACTAATATACACGGGAAACTGATGGACTCTATTTGTCGGATCAGTCACTTGAGGTGCTGGCTGGCAGCTCCCTGGACCAGTACTTCTCAGTTGCTTCCCTAGCTGCTCTCATAAATTTCAATACCTTTTTTTCTTCTTCTTTTTTTTAACATGAAGTAGCACAGATTTTCTAGGTTTTATGACAGCAAAGATATCCTGCCTCTTGAGCATCTGGATCAATCAAGGCAGTGAGGTTTAGCAAGATGAATTGTCTCTGGTTTTGGTCTCCTCAATGAACTTTAAGGACAAGTAAGAACAGCAATATCCATGTTATGTAGCAGCTGCAGATTTTGCTAAAAGCATCCAAACCCGACAGCAAGTCCAGGCATTCCTGTTGTCTCAGACAGCACTTCTGGTCCTGTAAGCTGCGCCTGGTGCACGTTTATCAGCCACAGAAATAAAGCACCTTTTCCAGCAGTATCAAAGCATTTGAAGAGAGAGATGTCCCTAACATCACACGTCTGGTCTGCACTGCTGGCTCTGAGATGACAGCTGCTGCTGCTGCACGTTCTCTGTTTTGCTAAGCCAAAGTTTGAAGTAGTATTTGATGGAAATAGAGCGAAGATAATCATCAGAAAGACCTGCTGCTTCACAAAATTACATGGAGAAACCCAAGGCCTTCCAGCTGGCCTTACATCACATAATAGGGTGAAGCTTTTAGAAATCCTTGTCACCTGAACATGCCCACTTCCGCAGACAAAACAACAGCTCTAAACCCACTGGTTTCACTAGCGACATTAAGGTCTTTGAACGGTCTTGCAAAGGGATCAGCAAGCCTTGACCACAGCATGAAAGTACAGCAGTTGTACGTTTTGGGCACAGTCCTTCATTGCCTGACACCTTACAAAGTCACTTGCTAGATCACAAAGCGGGTATCAAATGCTCTGCTGACTTCACACCCACTTTAGACAAGGTACAGGGCAACAAAGATTTCTGTCCTAATTTCATTTTCTACCTGTCACTCTCTACCCCTCTAAGCCCTTGCTCTTTATCAGAATAATTCTTTAGGTTTTGGACAACCAAATCACCAAACAGAATGGACAGCCATTCACAAAAGCTCATTTAAAAGAAGCAATCGGGATGGCACGAGACTACCTCAGTAAGGTCAGATACAAGGAGACGGCTAGAATACTCAGTGTTCAGTATTGCTCTGAAAAACAACAGCTGTCAGCATCCAACGAGGTATGGTTTGTGGGGCAACAAAGTACTTGTTACTAGACCAGTTAACATAAACGCGGGGAAAATTACCAGCTTTGGGGCGCATAAGCCCTTCTACAAGCCAACGCTGCTTCTGTAACCTGGAGGGTTTCTACACAGACAGAGAATCTTAAGAATTCCCTGTTCAGCCTCAGATAACTACAGTAACAGTCTCCAAATACTGCTCACGGTGCCAGTGATGATGCTGAGGGATTTCAATTCTTGCCTAAGGCTTACAGTCTCCAGGCGCCACTTTTCACTGAATAGAAAGAAATCGGCATGAGGGAAATGCCGAGATTTCATCATCAGCTGACTTTTTGTTTTGTGGGTTTTTTGGCAACACGGGGAAGGTACCATTCTTTCCCACTGGCCCCTTCAGAAAGCTGTGGTTGTTCAGGTTTCCCATCCGCCTCCACACCCTAGCCCAGATCAGCACCCGATCAAATCACTCACCAAGAAGGTTGGTTGCCCAGCTTGATTTATTTGTGGTTGAATGGCAGGTTAAGTTTTCACGTGGATTTGAGACAGTTTCACCAGAGTATAATTCCACCCACTCCAGTTTAACTCATCCTTGAGGGAAAACTGGATTCACCAAGCTGCTTCTTTTAGTCTTCTCTTCCATTTCATCATCAGGTAAACTCAACATAAAAGCGCCAGTTTACACATTTTCTGGTTACAGTGGGGTATTCCAATGCCTCATTTTCCCACCTAGGCTTCTTTTCACAGCTTTAGGTCAGGCAAGACTACTGCCTAGTGGCAAAAAAAAAAAGGATGAGGAAGCAGGGAAAGAACATTATACAGACTTGCAGGCTTTGTCTTCAAGGGGAAAGGTGTGGTTTTATTGTGAGTCAGTGCAAAGTTACAGATTCACCTTTCTGCTCAGCAGAAGTAAGGTTTGCACCTTTGCTTTGTTTACGTGACTCTCTCGCCCAGTGATGGCAAAGGGCCAGCTTTCCTGAGCAGAAGCAGAGCTGGGCACCCAGACCCACCCGAGGAGCTGGCTCCGTCAGCCAGCCAGCCAGCACGGAGCTTTGCAGCGGGACACAAGCCCAGATGGACTGACGAGCCAGCTCAAAACCCCCGCAGCTACCACAGCTCCACGGCATCTACAGAAAGGCTGGTCGAGCATCTCCAGATAACGCCTGTGCCAACACCCTGTCCAGCTGGTCACCGTCCCTTTCAACGACTGAAACCAATTCCTGCAAGTGCAGAAGAGCATTTTCAGATGGTGCCCTCTGTAGGCATCTGGGCCTTGAAACATTTGACACAACAGTTTGAGTAACTTCTTGTGATTATGGAATGCTGAAAAGTAGTTTGAGGAATTTTTCTGTTATCTTTTCCCTACGCATTTTTTGATGTGGATAGTGGGTTCAGGAAGGTTAGCTTAAAATTTACCAATTAACTGCTTTTGTACTTGGGAGTTTCTCTCTGTGTATATATGCACACACACAAATATATATATATATATTACTGCAGAATATAGAGCTGGAATGTAAATTATATTTTTATTTTCTGTATTGCCTACTATGTGCCTCTGGGATATGTAAGAACCAACTGAAAAGCTGTAAGAGTAAGGCCAGTTTTAATCACTGGCATCTGTAGTTATACAAAAGATATTCTGAACAGGTCTATATAATTGTATCAGAACTCGTCTGAGTCTTTTTTTCCCTCCTCCCCCTACACGATACCATTACTTTAATGGCCGCAGTAGAGTGGTATGATTATCTAGAATTTAACCACTAGGAAATAAAACCCACTACAGCCAGCAGCTGGTAGAGTTTTGTCATCAAGGTAATAAATGAAAATGGTAATTGCTGTGACCCATGGTGGCAGGGCCTCAATTACAGAGTTTCTATGCATGTGGGAGGGCACAAGTGGGTGCAGACATACATTTCATCACAAGAGGCTAGTGATATTACACAGCACTTGTAGCACAGGATCAAACAAGCTTAATTCACGAAAGAAAAGTGCCGTTGATACAGAGTTCAAGAAGAGGGAGTTCCAGATGAGGGTTTATGGGACTGAAAAGGAGTTTTAATACTATCAATTTTTTCTCCGTTTCTTAAGTCACTTCTTCATAGAAGTGGCATGCCAGATCAACCAACGTCTGGATCTGCAGCACTGCATTTTAATGAGCTAATTTGTAAGTTGATTTTAATGAGTTCATTTAAATTCCTCTGCTGAAGATTAACCTCTGCAGGTACAGTTCTCTCACTCCTTCTGTTTTATAATACAAGGCTTTTAACAGTGCAATTGGTTTCTTGCTCTTCAGGGACTTACTTACAAAGTGATATATCAAACTACAGTTAAATCTTTAGGGGGACGCACTTGCTGCACCCCCTCTACACAACGCAGTTCCTCCAGGCTCTCCAAGTGGCCAGCACAGCTGCACGACTTGCTACAACCAGCAACAAGTCCAGTGTTACCCTTGAGCTCAAAACTTCACACGCTGAGCTAGTGGGATCTGCAGGCTGTGCCTCGGGTTTGAGGAACGAGCTTTGTTACACTAGGACAGTTTGCTTTTATCTGTTTATTGTGCCTTAATAAGCAGCATCAGTTTTGCAGAATTTCTGCACGAGGGTTTTTCGCGCAAGTGTCCTGGGTTTGGCCAGGACAAATCCAGGACAGCAAGTCAGAACCATGCTTATTTTAAAGTTGAGCATGCAACACACAGCAGGAAAATACCGTCTATGATTAGGAACAGTTCTTGTTAGCAGAGTGTGCACGGGGCTTTCATAATCAAAGACTAAAAATAACCGTTGTGTGTGGCCAGTCGGTCGGATCACGTATTACAAACCGTAGTATTACAGGAACCTTTCAACGACTTAAAGGGCCACTACTGCAGTCCTCCTGGAAAGATAATCTGCTTTAGATTACAAACCTCAGCACTGGAGTATCCACCACAGCTGCTGTTCAGCTGGTCAGTTACTCTTGTTATCCGTTTCCCGTGTCTGATATCTGCAATTAGCTAGCTTCAGCTGCTGCTGCGGCGTGCCAGCCTGCTGGCTTGAAGAGCTAGCTGCAGTCAGATGCCCGCCTCTACATAGCTGTCTCATCCAGCACTCCAGAAAACAAAGATGTTGTGCAAGATTCCAGTCTGCTCTCTGCAAAAGCAGGTGCCTCAGATTGGGGCAGGGGGAAGTGTGGAGAAAGGCCATGATACTAACTGACAGAATATGAAGCTTTCATTTCTAGACTGCTTCTTTGACTCTTCAATCAGCTGATGGATGGACACAAATATATGCAGAGCACCAAAGTTGTGGCCTCTAAGTAGTATAAAAAACCAGACTGATACCACACCTTCCATTTTAAAAATCTCAGTTCACAGAAGAAAAGAGGCTTCCCAAACTGACCTTAAAGAATATGTTCCCTGCGTTTCAGGTTAGCGAGCAGAATTAAACCTGCCCAAGATGCGGAATGAGAGCAGAGAGCAGCAGTTCTTACAGTACTTGCTGACATTCCTGGCACACGGCACTGTAAGTCACCTGCCAGAGAGCAGAAATGGACACACAAAGGCACACTCTTACATCAATCTGTCACACTGAGCTCTTGAATGTATTCACTACCACTTGAAACGCCCACTCTTCTGGCCAGCTGCTTTTGACCTGCCACCCAGGAAAGAATCCACTGCTAACAGAGAGGGAGGATGTTAGCAAACACAAGGTACAATCCATATCTGATCAGAAATATCGTACCTACAGGAAGATGAAATCTCTGTGCCCCATCCTCTCCCCCACTGCATCACCAGCCCAAACACCCACCTCTCCTCTCAGCTACCTGCCATGCATGCCATGCTTCAAGACAAGGTCCTGGTCCTCAGCAAAGCAGAACTGGGTGCTGTCAGAAGTAAGAGAAGCAACAACCTCCCGAACAACCAGCACCACCGTGCTGGCCGCACCGTGTGCACAGCAGCCTTCCCCCGCAGACAGCACGCGACTGCACAGCTGCAATCTCCCATGCATCACCTCTGGACTGTGGATGCTGTCTGAGGGTTACAGTGATAGTCTGGAATCAATAAGCATTTGTCATACACAGCAAGCTCGGGCAAACGCCTAGCATGACACCAGCGCTACAAGGCTAGAAGAAAGGAACTAAAGCAGCAGCCCAAAAGAAAAGGAAGGAAGAATTTAGGTCACCCAGGCTCTACCTGTCACTTAACTTCCCTCTCTTCGATAGTCTCCCTGGCATTCGCAAGCTGCTGCAAGAAAAGTGACAGGAATCTCAGCTCCATCGCACCTTGTCCCTGTGCAACCGTTCAAGTTGACCCTTTTAACAGGCAGCATCTATGCACACTTCAAGCACTGACAGCATCTATGCACACTTCAATCACCGACAGCATAAGCTGTGCACAGTGCTTGGGTTTGGGCTCCAAAGCTCACATGCCA
>Ga0181612_117503_pt1 | contig 10546 bp, 3 predicted proteins | sample HoacroProtozoa21_FD_119630 | JGI IMG/M metagenome (GOLD analysis project Ga0181612, IMG submission 119630) | Hoatzin crop microbial communities from Cojedes, Venezuel. Combined Assembly of Gp0051906, Gp0051904, Gp0051908
AGTGATAGGACAAGGGGGAATGGCTCGAAACTAAAAGAGGGCAGACTTAGTTTAGATATTAGGAAGAAATTCTTGACCATGAGGGTGGTGAAACACTGGAACAGGTTGCCCAGAGAAGCGGTGACTGCCCCGTCCCTGGCAGTGTTCAAGGCCAGGTTGGATGGAGCTCTGAGCAACCTGGACTAGTGGAAGATGTCCCTGCTCATGGCAGGGGGGTTGGAACCAGATGATCTTTAAGGTCCCTTCCAACCCTTGCCATTCTATAATTCTATGAACTTGGACAGACCTTACAGAAATATTTATTTCATTCCTACCTATAAGAGACCCAATACAGAATACCGATGGGAGCAATATTGCTGCCATAAGAAAGAGACTGAGAACAAAATTTCAGTGCAAATTAAAGGGATAATATGCACAGACCAGAAATAAAATTTAATCCAGCTTGAATACACATAGGAAAACACACCTGTGGGGGAAAAAAAAGCCCAAAATATGTATATAGCTGGTAAGAACTATTGCTTAAAGATTATAAAGAATGACCGAAATTCAAATAGAAGTATTAAATACACAACGCTATTATAGAAGCTGAAGGATTTGTGTGATAGGTAAATGGAACATCTAGCACTCTTTGGGGCTGTAACAACAGCACAAGTTTCCTCTCACACCCTTTAAAAAAGTTCTTTGCCCTAGAGAAATAATTATCAACCATTCATAAAATGTTCAGTTTTATTCATTTTACTGCTCTCCTCCTACTGTAAAACAGGCTTTTTTCTCTTTATGCCCCTCTTCTCCTGGTTCAAAATATATTGTTCTTTCTTTCAAGGGATACAAGCTTTCTCTCAAAAGATTATCAGCCCATCAGAGCTGAGATTAGAATTACTAGCGGAACAATCACGACCTTCAATAAGACAACAATAAAGGAAAAGTAAATAGAACACCCATGAATGAACTATAGATGATTATCCAGTGACTCACAGGAGTATAATCAAACAGAAAAGCCAAATTCAAACAATTTGAAAGAGAAGTTACAATCTTTCTAAAGTGTCTGAACTTTATGACCAGATATTTAGCTTAGGGAAAAAAAAAGTCTTTTAATTACATTCAATTATTTTACATTGAATTACTATAGAAACCATACAGAAATTATCCGAAAATCCCATCTAAAACATTCTTGAGCTACTGAACTAATTTTTTCCATCCTTTTTCATACAGTCTTTTAAGTTCTATTAAGAATATATTCACCACCTTACAGTATGGATTTAAAGACCCTCTTTTTATCTTGAAAAAAACCTAAGTGTGAAAAGTACTCAAAATTTAGTGACATTGGACTATATGAGCCTCCACTTTCATCACAGTATCATTAAATATTTATTGCAACACCAAGGAAATTTTCTTTTCTGAAGACATAATTGGAAAATCATCCCTAAGTTCTGGGCGAGCAGGCTTCCTCCCTTCCCCTTCAAAAGTGGAAAATAATCAGACCCATTGAAATATACAGCATGACACTTAAAAAAAAATGCCAATGAGAAGTAAAGTACTTGTACTAAAACACGGTTGGCAGACATACAAAAGAATCCAAAGATTAAGAAGTAGGAACTAAAAGGAAAAGAACATATTTGACTAGTAGACTGAAGTTCTGCAATTCTCTCATTTAAAAAAACATTTCTGCATGTGAAGTACTAAAAAGAATTGCTCCAGCAGCAGGTACAGTTGACTGTACAGTTCCAAAAACCTTCAGATTCCTGCTGCCATGCCACTGTCATCACATAGTAATGCAAGAGCCAGCCTTGCAATGAAAATCACTTAAAAGAGCAAAAAATCTTTGAAAACTACGAATGCTAGAGAGGTGTGACTGCAGATAAATAAGACCTCTTGAAATCTTCTTTGTTTTCTTAGAATGGCATCTTCTTGCCCCATCCCCAGGTTTTGATTTTACTACATTGAAATGATACCCATTAAAAAGCTTCAAAGCTACTTTGAGAAACAAGCTTGAAAAGAGAAAGTTCAAAATGGTTATTTCACATCTTCTTCCCAGATGACTCTAACTCTGGAAAATCTGCATGCCTGCTTCTTAACTTAAACACATTGGCTGGACTCCCATCCAACCGTGTTGCAGTTAACACAAATAGGAAATCAAACATTCATTTTTCATCTCTTTCATGCAGGCTTCATTCAGAGAGACAAGAAAAAGGGAAATAAAAAAGAAGAAAATTCATTTCAATACTTCTGCAATGACTTGTTCCAAAACACGCATTTAGCCTACATTTTCGTAAGAATATAAATTGTGTCTCTTATGCACTAAAAGCTGTATTTATAGTTATACTGCATATAAACCCAATGATGAAGTGATAAACAGTGCCTACTAGGTCTAATTTTACACTGACATCAAGCTTTGAAAACCCTTAAAAAAAGAAATCCAAAGAGGGTGCATTAAGAAGCACAGAACCTTAAGGTATACTGAGAAATACTATAGTTTGTTCTTCAACCTAGCCAGGTTTTTCAGCTGATGACTCCGTTTTTGCTGTTGTCACTAGAGACCAGTACATAGTATACAAACATTTGTGGGTCAAATACAACCCTTGAAATTCTTCAGGGACTCAGGAATTACATTAATAATTAATTCAATTTCAGAGTTCAAGTTCTGGATCAAGTTACAGTCTGTGCATGCAGTAGAATCCCTGTTACAGCACAGGCTGCTATTTTGTTGTAAAAATTCTTCCAGAATGGAGACAGAAAGACAAGATAATCTTATAATACTGTTAGCTAGTCTACACTTTGCAATACATAAAACAATTTTCTTCCTTCTAGAACTTCAGCTGATATAAAAGCGTACCTGTTAATAGAGCGCCTTCTTGCCAACAAGGATTTCTAGAAGGCTTAGATGGAAGTCATTAAGTGCTGAAAACTAAGCCAGTAAACTTTTTTAAGGCAATGTACACCACCTATCAAAATAAACTACTCCACCTCAGTAAGTTGCCTGTAGTATATATCCCTTATTACAGGGTTACTGTCACCCCACATCCAGCAAGACATCAGCACAATGTTTGCATCTTCCCAGCTGCAAAATTCTAAGGAAGCTAATTTGAATCTACAAAACTTGATAATGTCAGAATCAAATAAAGTCCATATCGTTGTTTTGTACTTTCCACATACGGGATCCGATTTCTGTACCTCCATGGTTATGAGTAGCCTGCGTAAAGCAGGCCTACGTACCCTCTGCTTCCTTACCCTGGAGAAGGCTGCAATGTCTAGCTTTACCTGTCAAGACAAAATCGCTACCCAATTAAATTTACACATGAAGTCACTAAGTACAGAACACCATTTTCCTCAAATAGTCAAATAATATTCATCTCTAGCATTAAAACAGGAGAAAGGAGCTTTCTTAGAAGCATCAAAAACTGTGGTAAAAAGAGGAAAAGAAACAGCTGAAAAAGAACAGTTGAATTGAGACTTGGCATAACAAGACTTCTGTCTCTATGACCTAAGACTATCTAGAAGAAAAACTGCAAAAAAAGAGAAATTGTTCTTATACAGGCATTTCCTCTGTTCATTCGAAAGCACTGCATTTTAAATCATATTTATGGACAGGAACCAAGCAGTAATTCCTCTAGAGATTTGAAGAGCGGTTCTGACAAGATTTACATAATTTAGGCTCCCTTTGGCTATGACTTCAAATCTAAATAGAACATTACAGAAATGTGACAATACAGCACAGTACAAGCTGACACCATAATAAAGATAACTACTTCCACTGGCTGAAAAGAAGAATGTTAGTCAACCAACAAGCTTCAGGGAAGACTTTTTGTTGTGTGGCTAGGGGGTGTTGGTCGAACATTTTTTAAAAGGTATTTTAACCAAGTCACAATACCACGGTTTCAAGACTGGATTTCCACTAATACCAAATTTTCCAGTAGGGGTTGTTTGGTGGAAGTCTTAAAATGGATCTGAAATCCTCAAGTCTCATTTAAAACTGTGGCCAAATCTAAAAGGCTATCTTATTGACTTGCCCTAAAAGAAAGCTTCCTGTTCCTAATCTAAGCTTAAATGCTGATAAAAGAATTTGAGCAACCCTACCTCAGCACACAGTTTTCAGTCTCCATCCTGCCACATTTTCTGTGTCCAGTTCCGAACACCACATAGAAGTCCATTTTTAACTCCCACAGCCAACCACAAAAATACCACAACAGAGAGCAGCAAGCAAATATAAAACAGATACTCATTCCTTGCGATACTTCCAGATCATCTGAGAAAACAGCAGCAATGAAGAGAAGATGTTTTGTAGTCCTTAGTGAAGTCAAATAGCAGGCAGTGAAGAACTTAATTACCCACACATGGAGAACTCCAGGCTTTCATCCACCAAAACTTTCACAAACAACTAATACTTCATCAGTGTGACCACTCACAGTAGGTCACACACATTAGAGAGGCAAATTGTGGTACCTCGGACTAATCATGGAGGGTAACTGCTAACCTTAGCTGACATAAAACATTTGTAAATTCCAAGGATCCATCTTAGCTTTAAAACCTTCCCCAGAATTGAGAAAGGTGATCAAGAAGTATCTCTATGTTGCATTTAGTGCAAACTTACCGTTTTAAAACCAAAAAAGACATGCTGTTCACCAAGCTGGTTGCAGATCTGTGGGGTTTGCATACACTTAACCCAAAGAGTGTAGTAGTAGACTGAGCCAAGTCTCCAAATTACAAAAACACATGCAAATGTTTTGAAAAACTGAAGCTTACAAGATTTCACATTTTGACACAAGTTTATGCCATGCCTTCCAAAAAGGTAAAGAGGAAAAAAAAGTCCTGCTTTCTAGTAGGCAATATTTTCTTTCAAAGTTGGGAATCTATTCCCACTGTTTTGCATGAGAATATATTAATTACAGTCCAAATATCTGGATTTTTTTTTTTAAGAAAATCAACTGATATGGCTCTGATCTACTGTTTTTGTCTTTCTGAATAACTTCTTTATTTTAAAGGAGATCTCTCATTCATTCACATATACAACAGTATTTTAGAATGTTTCAGCAAGAATGGTTTATATTAGCTACTAAACAGCTGGCTAACCCCAACACATGCAGGCAACAACCACTTTAATCTCCTCATTACAGGAATTCTTAATCCACATAATTGTGAATTCTATGGCCATTTTACCTTAATTATTCATGTTATGGTCAACAACAAAACCCACAACCCATCACTCAAGGGTTAGGAGCAAAATTAAAAACTCCTGTAGGTTAAGCAGTTCAATTTTAATACCTAAGCAAATACATAGTACAAAAAGTGGGGTTTTTCATTTAAAGATTTTAAAACAGATACTGTTCAAAGCACATACTACTTGAATGTGGGTTGTTGGCAACTGTGCAGAGGAATCTGCAATCAAAACAGAATCAACAGCTTCAGAAAAACAATTTCCAAAGAATGCACTGATAATACACATACTGCATTTCAATGGCCATTACGGTACTCCTTCGCACTCAACAAAGTCATTCAGCTTCTGCCTCTGTGAAAGTTGAGGACAGACAAGCAGAATGCCAGAGTTACTGCCAAATGATCAGGTTATTGACCAGTATCGCCTCTTTCCAATCAGCAAGGTCCTTGTGTAGCATTTCACAGTCAACTTGAGCTTACACAGAAACAGCAAGGACTTCTCTCTCTCACAGCCTCTGCCACTACTTCTAATGATTTAATCTTGCACTAGATTAGCTCATGTGAAGTCTGACCTTAAGAATTTCCTGGTGACAGAGGAAAGTGGAAGAAGATCTGGTCTAAATCAACAGCCACAATTTGTCTCCAAGCTTCTGCTTCTCATTAGCTTACCACCTCTGAAAAGTCAAAGAAAATATTGTCCTAGTTATGCCCATACTGTTGGCGGGGCACAGAATCAAGAACATGTCTGCTATGTCCCATAATTCCAGCTTTGCATAGTCACGTGGCAGCACAGTCGAGCTTTTTCTCCCCCACCACATTCTGTTCTGGAGCTTCCTCAAAACCTACACTTCAGCATATTTGTGCATCTCAGCAGACTGAAGCCAGGTGATTTGCTCAAAACAGAGCAGACAAACACACAGAGGGGCTAAATCAAGTTGCTCTGCCAATGGAAACCTTGCTCAGAGTCTTTAAGACTCTCCTGACTGAAGGTGTTCGTCTTCAGAATGACAGCCCCAGGAGAACAAAAGGACTTAGCAACTTTGCTGTAGTCAAAAATCTGAAATGCATTCAACCAGTAATACCTTTAAAACCACTCACGATACAAAAAAGCTATGAGCAATCTGGCTTTATGCCACGATTAAATAATTTACATTTCTTATCTCATTTCAGATATTATATTCCTACTGTGTCTAACGAATGAAATTTCTCAAAAGCAGTGACTGCCTGTCTGTCTGTCTTTTAAAGCTCTCAGACAGCTGAAGCTCTTCTTTTTAGTCATCTATTTTGTAACTTTGACCTGGGGAATAACACAATCATAACAAATGTAGCTCCATAGACTACAAAAACACTCTTGAATAACAGTCTCGGTCATCTGGCATGTGTTTTTGAAGAGCTTTTAGGAATTTTTTTAATAGGTTTTAATAACAGGAAGGTTGACATTACTAAGTACTTTATGTTTTGCTCTCTTCTGTACAGCAATTCTAATTTCCATTTCTGTTATTTCATTTCCACCGTAATTCTCAAGTGTTGCACAGAATTGTGTTACAGAAAAGCTGAAATAGCAAATATCAGTGTCTGGCACCAGGGATGTACTGTTTAGATCACAGGCAGTCACATCTACATTCCCAAAAGCAATACTTAAAATACATTAGGCAACTACGTATTTATTCAGGAACAGAGGTTGAAAACAGAGACTAACTTCCAGTAAGCAACTCCATATACTAACTGACTTCAGAATTACAAAGTGCTACATTGACTTAAAAACAAATAATTTAAAATAACTAGAATTTAAAATAATTAATGTAATTTAAAAAAAAAGGTCTATGACAACAATCTAATACGTTAATGGTGTTCAAATCATACTAGAGACCCCTGAATACGATCAGAAGAGTTTTAGTGGCTCCTGTTCTTGGTAGCAAGCCACATGTGTACCGTTCAAGACACAAAACTATTTCAAGCCTCTAACTCAGATGCACAATAGATGCACATCCGATGCACATGACAAAGTTAAAACTTAACTTAAATATAATTTCTTCCAACCAAGCCTTATGAGAAGCCTCAGTGTCCCAAACTATTTTTCAGAGCTCAACTACAAGATGAGTTAGAAATGCTCCACCTCTGTTTCTGATGTTAAATTGGGTTTTGTGTAGAACACCACCAAAAGTAGCATCTAGTCTGTTCTTCTCAGCCCTGAGACTGGGGACATGTATGTGAAGTGACATCTAACCAAAGATAACAGTTCAGTTTCACCACTTACCACTATGATAAATATATCAGAATTTGTAAAGATAAGGAAGCAATCAAAGCTTCTTTATTCTGGAGTTACTCTTTTGAACTCTCCACTAACAGAAGTAGAAAGAAAGATGGTATTTTATACAAAAGGGAATGCTTTCTTTAAGATGGAAGTACACACACAAACTAACTGAGAAATTCATCATTTCTGAAAGACAAATCTATGCCATTCACAATTCCTCACAAGATGGATGAAAACACTTCTCTGACCCAGGTCAGAAAAATTAAACAGACTCACTGTAATGGTTTCCATTTGTCCAAAGACAAGAGGGAAAACACTATTTTGGGACTGCATGCAGTGAAAAAGTATTTTCATATTCACAGAAGTTATACAAAATGATCCAAATATCATTTGTTTCATTTAGACTCCCCTTTTATTGCTGAATGCAATAAAATACCTTTTGAATTTTCCTTCCATACAGAGGAGAAAAATAAAAAAATAAAAACTCACTTCCATCTACTCGCCTGAAACAGGTTGTCTTCCAGCCATGCTCACCCTTCCCTCTTCTGGAGATACTCTTTACTCCTGAGGCACCAACTCTGCATGTGCTGAAGGAAGATTATTACCGTTTTCTTCAAATTGTTGCTCTTCAATATGTAAACCTGAGTTTCAATTGAATTGCTTTGATCAAATAAATTGATTAAGGTTTCCACTTGCTAGTTCCAAGACCAACACTATCCTAAATGACAAGACTCAGTAACATATGTACCGTATGAATTTTGATAATCATTCTACAAGAAAACATTATAAATATGCACTATACAAAGACAGCCTGCAGAGTTTGCACTCTTCGGCAAATTACTTGCACAAATTAGGGGAAACTCCAAGTTCCTCACCTAACAAGCAACAATGGCAGTTGTACAACCAAAACTATCCAGGGTGATGATACTGGTGGCGAAGAACCTTACAGGGCAGGCCAGCGTGTACAATCCGAGAGCAAAAATGAAGGACATCTTCCAGCTGCAGACTCCTAGACAGCTAGCGTAGTCAGAGAATGCAAGTGATTCCTCCCACTTGCTCTGCTCAGTCTAGCTCCAGGTCTGCTCCAATAGTTCTTTCCCTACTCTTTCAGATTGGACAAAGTCTTATTCAAAGCTCACAGCCCCACTTATTACGTTTACATGCAAACTGAGGAAAAAATTTTTTCCAAAGTTACAGTTTCGGATTTTAGAGAGTTCTCAGTTAACAAATGCAGGATTGTCAAGTGCAAGGCAGATCAGCAGTTTGCCCTTGAAAGCAAAACTTGTGATGCAATTTAAGATAAAACAATAGCCTGCACTAACTTGAAACAAAGGCAAAAAACCTATATTCTTCTTTAGCCCACCACCACTGGACAAGTAATTTTGAAACAGCGTTTTTTCTACGAGAGTATAGCTTTCATTCTACTCAAATCATTAGTTCTCTCACTTTAGCAGGGGCTTGGACGAGTAGAAGAACAGGATATTTTGGTGGTTTTCAGGACTTAACTAAAAACGTCAAGTACGTAATAGGCAGTAAAAACTTTCATAATTACTGCATATACCGGTGACTTAGTTGGAACTTACCTCAGAAGTTAGGGCTACCACACGTTTTCGTTACATTCACAGTTATTAGTCTTACTTGTCCAAAAAAGGAAGACAAGGGGCGCAGCTCAGCTGAGTGCCAAAGGGGGAGCGCAGCAGGGGAAGGAAGGACTGCTATCACATTGGGGCACACAGTTGGTAAGCAGTCTTTTCACCGCACCAGGTTTTGCTGGCTTATTATTAAATCCGAAAGAAATGGCCCTGGGATCAGCAATTCATTTTCGTGTGACAATGTATTATTTGATTTGCATATGTAGATTTCCAGGGGTGATTTTCCAGCTATTGTCAAGGCCATTAGAAACCATCTTTCTTCACTACAGTGTAGGTCTATTAGCATAGCAATATTCTTATGAATTGGGACAGCCAAATCATGTGGAGAGCTGATTCCTAACACTGGCTATATTATTTCTATCATCTCTTCACTAAGAAAAAATATCTTACTGCATCCTAGCTAAATCTGCAACTGTTCTCCATTTCTTTTTTAAATGTATCCATCCATTTTTCACTTGCAAAGCCCACACATGTAATTAGTCAATATCTTTTTAAAGCATCCTGAAGAAAACAAGCCTGCTTGCACATTGACCACAACAAATGTAAGCAGACTGTCATTCTTTTAATATTCTGGTGTTATCAGAAAGTTCAGAGAATAATCCCCCTAAGAACAGACTAGAATACCTGATATGTGCTCGGGAAACTGCTACCTGGGCAATTCTTCCATTTTCATCTGGTTATTTTTAGAATTTCCCTTCAATTCTAAAACGGATTGCCTCCAGAAGAACAAAAAGAAGCAGCAAAAAAAAAAAAATCTTTGATGGTAAAATTTACCAGGCTTCAAAATACCCTAGCTACTATAAAATTCTTGGCTAATACTTTTCCATTTTACAGTCCAGCGAACATTACAGAAAACATACATATACATACATGTATGTGCAGAATCCTTAACCACCTCTCCTCAGTCCTTCAACACACATTGTTCTCTTCTGTTCACCTACTCTACTGTAAGAAAAAGCATATGACTGAAAAAATACAGGACCCCATCATCACATACATATATTTTAAAGTGAAACTCATTAGCTTTATTGAAGTCATAGAAGTTACCTTGATATCATGCCAGTGTAGCACAGAAAGTATTTGGTCATAAAGGTGTAGATGAACACTAAGCGAACTATACTTTCCATTGATCAGGTCTGTATAGCAGAGAGCTGGCAGCTGCTTCTTGAGCTGAGCTACTGAGCTTCACAGAAAGTTACACATTGCTATACAGAATGGGCAGAGGGTGGGTGGGAGACATACCCAAGCAAAGCCCTACCCCGACACAAATCACTCCTTCACTCCCCAGTACGTGATGTTATCACCTGAAGGAGGAAAGGCTAATTTTTTTTTTTTTTTGTAGGACTAGTGAACTTCTTTATATCCAGAAGAATTTTATGGCAGAGTACAATAAGGACTACACATCATTTCAAGAAATGAACAATTACTTTAACAGTGTACATCTCTGGTACTCAGCATGACCCAAAGCCTTTAGGTATTTTGTTTCGAT
>Ga0181612_117618_pt1 | contig 10546 bp, 4 predicted proteins | sample HoacroProtozoa21_FD_119630 | JGI IMG/M metagenome (GOLD analysis project Ga0181612, IMG submission 119630) | Hoatzin crop microbial communities from Cojedes, Venezuel. Combined Assembly of Gp0051906, Gp0051904, Gp0051908
GCCGGAGCGGACGGAGCCGACATCTTGTGCCCTCCCCTCCCGCCGCCGGCTGGGTGAGCCCGTCCGCCCCAGGGGGGAGGGGAGGGGGAGGCGGAAAGAGAGGATTTAAAAAAAAAAAAAAAAAAAAAGGAAAAAAAACAGAGGAAAAAACTTTTTTGGTTTTGGTTTAAAGTTTTTAATATGCCTGTTTATTTCCAAGGCAGGCAACCTACCCCATGTATAATCATCTCAAATTTATGAGCCCTGACTCAGCCATGCCACTTTCCCTTCCAACTTCTGCACTCAGCCAGTAATGAGAAGGTGAACTAGAGGAATTGTCCTCAATAAGCTCTATTTTCCTTCCTTACACACCACACCTGAAGCACATACTCCATCAACAAAATCCATGTCCTGAGACTTTTACAGCAGTCTGAGTTAGAAACAAAATGTAACTGGCAGTTTCCTTGACCTTCCTACCCACTCTGCTCCCCTAAAAGGGGAATATTTCTGTGCCTGGAGGAGGAATCACAGTCCTCAGCTCTGCCCTCAGCGTAGCAGCTTGCACACTGGAAGTTCCTGGGGGGTGCCTTCCAGCATGTCACCAGCCCTGTTTGGAGAACATGCCATTTTAACATCATTCCCCTGATAAGCATCTTGAGAATAACACATTTGAGTGAGCAAATAATAAAAGTGCAGGTTGAGCTGTGTGCAGGTCAGCTCACAGTACGCAGGGGCATGATCCGTAACCGGGATTCAAGATCTCAAGTTTCTCATAACTTCCTGATACAACTGGTAAATTCCGGAAGAATAAAACTTCAAACGCTATTTAGGAACATAGTGTCGCTATACAACTAACCTCCTGTAATTTCTCTAACAGACGAGTTATGTTTCTGGAAGATATCCTGGAAAATGTAAAATACTCTACAATATCTTCTGAACAAGACAAAACTCACTGAGATGCAAAAAAAAGGCTGATACAAAGCCTGTTCAAAAATATTTTATTTATAGGCTCAGTTACTGTTTCCTCCATAAAACTGAATATCATTAACAGTCTGAGTTCCCAATTAATTGCAAAACTGCAAAAGAGCTTTTAAAGAGAATACAGCATGAGGTTTAAGCCTGCAATAGCAAAGAAAGCATTCAAAAAACTGAAATGGATCATTGGGCTACACAATACTGTACGGAGTCCATATAGCTATGATAACCACTTCTCGTCCCACACAGTTTTGTTGACTTTACTAAAACCAGTTCTTCCATATGCTTCCACGCCATGCTGAAACTCTGCAGAGAGCCAGAGGGTCACCGATGGTGCCAACAGCAAGTTCCCTTCCCTATTCATATGGACTCAGACCGTATGTTCAAAACCCAAAGAACTGCTAAGCCAACTAAAAAGCTGAAATATCAAAGAGCACTTTCAAAATTCAGATTTTTAGCACAACGTGCTCAAGAAGGCAATACTAGACTTCTGCAAAAGAAAATCAATCTTCCCTATAAATAGAAGTTATAGCATAAACTTAGGATTCTACATCAAATAAAACTTTTGAAAATCCACATGCTCTGAAAAGATGTCAAACAGCTGGAGACAGGAGAAACCCATCATATGCAATGTAACCATGATTATAAGTTATACCTACATACATATACTTGGTTAATGTAATCCAGCAGCAAACAAAGAAGATCTTAAGTTCACAACGTGAAAAACACAAACTTTGAACATACATATCTACCCAGTGTCAGTTTATATGATGTACATATGGTCTAAGAAAGCAGTAAGCCAACAGAAGAATTTCTGGTCAAATAAAATTTCTGGCATAAACAGGGAAAAGACAGAGCCATCCGACAGCTGTTTATTTTCCCCCAGGATGCTTCCAAAACATGACAATGTCCTGAAGTAGCAAACACGGTCATCTTTTCTCAGGAAAGAAATGTGCATTGCACTCCATGTGGGGGAAAGATGACTAATGCATAAACAATACTACTTCATATTTGGAAATTCTGGGGTTTTTTAAATCTTATCTTTATATTATACTGTCAACTTCTGTTCAGCAAGAACACTTTGCTGCATGCCTCTACTCCATAGAGGCAGACTGATTTCAAAGTCCCACTAACAGCGGCCACGACCATCTTGTAAGACTGGATCCTCTGCAATTTAATAGCATAGCTCGATTGCTGTTAAAAAATATCCTTAGAGGGGAGACAAAACATGCTTGAAAAACTCCTGAAAGATTGGAAAGTGATACGATTTAAAATAAAAGATGAAATTAGAATTAACAGATCGCAAGTTAAGAACCGTCATGGGCTGCCAAATACATTGTACATCCTGATTTCCTACACCAATACACATTCTTGTGTGAGAGACACGGATTTCTAAAAACCAATGCTTCTAATAAAGGCCAGATTTTGAAGAAGCAGAGGTCCTTACAGACCTCTTCTGAAAGTTTGGTCTGTTTTCCTCTGTATCACAAACCTCCTGTCAATCACCGCACTGCAATATATACACATCTTACTGCAAAATACAAAGAGAAGCACAAACATCATTTATGTGATTTCCAAAAAAGTGTGAGATTTTTCTTGGCTAGCTATTAGCAGACTTGTACCTTCTCCACTTTAAACCAGACATATGAAATTAAAGAAAGTAAACAGCAGCCTGTCTTTTGATGGTACAAGCATAGTTATTGCAGAATTAATAGAGGTACACAGGAATCACCTCTGCTACCACCTGATCCTCAAAATGGTTCAACCTGCAGAAAAAAGAATACTGCTGCCTTTAAACTGCTGCAAAGAGTTTATGACCACAACTGGCACTGAAGTTTACCAGGGATCATTCAATGCATGGGGCTGTCCATGGATAATCCTTCCTGTGCTCTTCCAGGTTATCTGTAGACCTTACTGAAGTTACAGAGCAATAGCTATTGGTATCAAAACTCCCAGCATTGTCCCAAGCCAGGGAACGGAGCTAGTAAAGGCAGAAAGTTTTCAGAAGCTGTCTAGGGAAAGAAATACAGACTGTACAATTTCCCAGCCTTGATTACTTTTGAATAGCTGGTACTGTTGCAACTTCCTCAGCCACAGTAAATCTTGCCCATTACACGGTTCCACCTCTTCTCATGTGTTTTAAAGGAACACAGAAGCTGGGTTAGCAGAAATGCGTGCTTATATTAAGCAAAAGCTGCTCTGAATTTTCTTATACTGTAGCATTTATGCTAGATTAGCACTTCCTAATACACAGCCCTTGGACAGAAGATCAAAATTCTCTTTTCTTTTTTCTCTTCTACCAAGTGAACCCAAACTGGAGTTTTCCAAAACTTAGAAGAAGACTTACCATTCAAGAATCCCATTACCGTTAAACACCATCTGCAACCTAAATCCATTTATGAAGAGGTGAACAGTGCTGCAGCAACTGCTCCTTTCAGAATCTAAAGTTTGTTATGAAAATACTAAAGATTTCTCATGCAAAGAAATTCTCTTGTGCTTTAATCCACAGCCCACAAGGACGTGAACAGGCATTCTCCTCTTCCATGTGTACGGACTCAAACAGCAAGCCTGCTCAGCTGCTGCTTACTGCCTGTCTTTTATCACATCATTTCTGATGCCGCACAGATGTGGCGTTTACATGGAAATAATCAACTGTTGAATGGAGCCAGTTCTAAAAAACTAAATACCAAAACACTGCCCACAGACTATATCACTGTAACTGTTTTTCCGTATTTGTATATATACATACACACACTCTCAAACCAAGATTAGCCATTACTCCCAATATTAATACACAACTGATTTCAGAAAACATTTGAAAGCTGATTCTTTCTCCACCCTTAATCTACTTTCTTCTAATTTAGTAGTATTGAGTATAGAGTCAACAAGAGCTCATTAAGGCCTGTATGTGCACACATCAATCACCCGCATCAGTCCCGGGTGCAGTGCTGGCCGGTGCTCAGGCCCACACTCATTCTAACGCAAGATATCCTCACTTTGGTAGCTGAATAAAACCAGATACAAGCAGCAGTAGTCAAGAGTTTTTCCATCAGCTTCAGTGGACTTGGATGAGACCCCATTTACTGAATCAGATATTCTGTAGTCAAGCAGAGATAAGACACGTTCCTTAGTTCCCAGATAAGAAAAAAAACTAAAACCAACTGTTTGTAAATGACATCATTGCCGTGCATGCGGCAACTCCTCCGACAAGAGCTGCCTAACTTCATGACCAGCGGCGAACAGATCCGGTTACAGCTGTTATTCGTGCCCAGATAGCAATCAAACCACAAAAAAATCTTCCTGAGAGCGGGAGTGGATGGAGTCATGGCACAGGCTGGGTTGGATGGCCCTGCTATAAACTGTCATCGGGGCTGTGCGGCCGAGAGCGGGACACAATTAACATCAGCTGTCTAAGTGAGAAAGTTTACTCAGCTTTTGCCCTGTAGTATCCTTGCTCTCTCTGTCTCTCTCATAAATACGTATCTAGAGAAAGGCATGCTTCTTCTCAAGCTGTTGTTTAGCAAATCCAGCTGTTTAAACAGGAGCAGTCACACACAGGACCATGCATTGTTACAGTTCGTTTTCTGACAGCTAATCAATCCATCAATAAAGTCAGCAGTTAAGACTTGCAATAACGGTTTCTCCTTCGACTAGTCTTTGCTTCAGAAGGGAGAAATTGGATCTGGAATTGCAGCACCCTGAAGATGCGTAACTGTCCTTCATGCCTGCACCGTGGCTCCTGTTGTCAGCAGATGCTGCCACCCCGATTAGTCAGTTCTTCCGAAAACACTGCCTTACAGCTTCACATCTGGCCCCAAGTCCAAGACTGGACATGCAAAATTCTCCAAACAGAAACACAGGCCCTGAAACCCTGGAAGGAGGATAAAAACGTACTTTTCAAAGATCCCTGTTCTGTGTGAGCAAGCAATTCATACTCCACACTTCTGAGCTACACGTAGTGCCCTATCTCGAACAACTCAGTCCTCCAAATCATGAAATAGCATCAAAAACTTCTGTCCTAATTCTGACACTACAACATTACAACACGTCACATATGACATATATTTCAAGATACTTTTAACATCAAACCCCCAGGCCAGCAACTTCAGTTACTAAGTTTCTGGACCTGGTTCTGATCTCACACCAATGTGTATAATTGTTTTACAGTGATGTAAAGCAGAATTAGTAAACCGCTTACGAGGATAACCTAAGAAAACACTTTGCTGTACTAAAGTTTCATGTGAACTACAAAGCTAAAGGTAAACAATCCATTTTTACTGTTTTTGAAAGAAAAAAAAGTAAAAAAATACAAAAGCAATTCCATCTGATACTGATTATTTTCTGCACAGTGGATTTCAGTGAGAACCCCTAATGGGCTCATTCAGTACATTAACACTTAGACCCACAAGCACAGAATTAACTCTCAGGGGAATGGCACTTAAATGCCAAAACTGTTTTTGTTTAACATTTTTCTATCTTTTGTCCTTACAGTTTGTTTGCATTAATTACAAATATTGCATATTCAGCTTTAAAAACATACTTGCAGTTACACTGCAAGAGTCAGTACTGCCATCAAAAAGCAATTTTCACCCCACTCTGCCTCCCCCCATGTGTATTTTCTAAGCGAATGCACAGTACATCAGTAAATTTGCAACTTGTCCAAGAAGAAACCCTGGAATACTTCCAAAGGGCAGATCATAAGAGCTGGGGATCCAACCACTAAAATAAAGGGGATTTCTTCAGAATCATCCTATAAATTTGAATGTAATGTTTAAAGCCAAGGCAGAGTTCTACTGCTTAGCATTAAACTATTAAGGAAATTGGTCTGTAATTACTTTGTACTCCATTACAAAAATAGTCATGTGTTTTAAAAGAAATTATACAGTAATCCACAGCATCTTTAATTTCGGTTCAAGCAGGAACAGAATGAAATGATCAAATATGTCAACTGTATAATTTGTCAATAATCTAAATATTTCAACAATTAGTAGGTACCTAAGTTTCTGCAGTCTCAGTGCTCACTTGGAACCAATATCATTAAAATACTATACAAAAAAAGGTACACAGGCACACAAGCATGCACATGCACTGAGAACATGAAGTAGCCAGACTACTCTGATCATCAAAAAATTTACTCTGCTTCTTTAGCGGACTTGTCATTTGTTTGGTTTTCCTTCTACTACAAACTGTAAAAGGAATTCTAGCTCCTGGAAAAAAAGATACCTGGGATGAAACAGTGACTTTACATGTTTAGACTCCTTATGACCAGTATAATCCATATTTTCAAAACTGAATTCACCTTGAGGAAATACTCCAGAAGCAGTTCTATTAAACCACCTAAAGCCACTTTTGCTGTGAGGCTGTGCTTACAAGCATGTACTCCTTGATGATTAAGTGTCATTTATTCTCTAGAGCCTACAGCATTCCCACATATACAAACACATTCCTGCTGCTGATCTGTTTGGTCAATTTGTGATTTGTGCTGGAGGGAACCACGCTCTATGTTTAAAGAACGAACAAAAATATTCTTCATTTTCTAACTTGTTCACCTTGCAACTGATCTTTCAAAAACTATAAAAAACTGACATTATAAATGAAAACAAAAATGCCCTTATTGCAACCATACTTACTCTTCATGAGAAGCGAATTCACTTGAGCAGCATGTCATTTATATTTCAGACTGGCAGCTCTACATAAATGGAAAGATACTGCTTTTGATTACACAATGTAATAATCCTAATTCAACAGATGAACTAAACACTTCCCCATGAAGAGACTGAGTCACTTTTGCTTAAGTAAGCAGCAGTGACGGAAAAAAACAAGAACTCGGACATAAATATGACTCCCCAGAGTATGCCACCAACATAAAGAAAACTTTGAGAAATGATCTGTTAGTTTAGATCCTTGACAGGAACACATTTCACACAAAACCCCCTTGGCTCAGATAACCATGGCGGTCATTCCACTGCAATTTACAGCATCAAATGCTGATGATCAATGTCACAACTGTTTTACTTTTTCTTGTTTTAATTACAAATGCATTTTACAGTCAAGGTTTCAGTGATCTTATCCAACACCACTGTGTATTGCAGAGAGAAGCAATGTCACATCCAGCACTGTGGTCTTCCTCCACAGCCCAGTTATTCCCTCCACCTAATGAAAGAAAGAAAAGCCTGGCCAAAAAACTCTTAAAATAGTTTTTTTTTATTTTCCAAAAGAGACTTGCATTGAGCAGCCTCTAAACCAAGTGCTACGAAGAACTCAGACTGCCAACTTTGGGTGTTTTCAAGGATGAGCATTTTCAAGGGAAAAATGGATGCTGGAAGAACAACTTTGCTGCTTTTCAACTCCACAACCATGTTCACTTACTTTTAACTAATTTCCAAACACACACACCCTCCACTACGCACTGTTTCATTGGTTATTCATCCCTTATTTCAAAGCTGGAGCCTGAAGTTCTCTACGCGAGCGATCAACATTCATCCGAAGCCGTGCACACCGATGCTACGCGCGTTCCTCAGCACTCCCCGGGGCGCCAGCACGATGGTCTCCCCAGGACACAGGCAGCCCAGACGCTGTCTCCCGCTGGGCCAAGTTGGGGGTACACCATCCTGCGCCTTTACACTTCACCTCTAAGGGGTGAGTGGCAGCTCTTCCCTTGCAAAAAGAGCCCAAGACTGCCAAGTGACCTAGAGGTTTCTCCCCAACACGGGTTTACATACGCGGTTTTAGATGCTCTGGTGACAAGACGGGACAAAAGTAGCATCAGTAGAGAAGCAAGCAACAAAAAATCGGGCAGAGAGATGGAGGCAGGCATAGAGCGCTGTGCTTACGGCCTCTTCTCCACCAAGCAGGCAGAGTCTTCCAGTACTTCTAATAAGTATGTCAAGGTGGCCGAACAACTACATTCCCTTGTTTGCGCACCACAGGCGCCTCCAAGGGAAAGGCCTATCGATCGCTCGCTGTCACTCTCAGAGACCGTTCTGGCTGAGCCCTGAAAAGTCAGAACAGCACAGAAATGGCAACAGCACACACTGTGTGTCCAAGTGAGTCCCTGCACGGCTAGACCAGTCAGCAATCACTGCTTACAGCACTTGTGACCAGCACCTGATGGACACTGCGGTGGAGGAGAGCCAGCCAGCCCTCGGCGCTCCCACAGCCGGCTGGGCTGGCTCTGGAAAGCCACCCACGCTGCCGAGACCCCCTTCGCCACAAACCCCATCCTGATCCACCCACCCACCCCTCACATTTCGGGAGCACTGGTAGACAGCAACGAACCATGGGGACCACCTCAAAAGCTGCCTGCTTGCCACCATTACAACCTGTGGCCCCAACACCTCAGCGCAGCTGCGCTGCAGCTGCCCAAGTCCCCTCAGCCGTGCTGGGGAACAGACTCCAAGGCAGCAAAGCCATTTCCCCTGCAAACAGCTGATTAGTAAAACATTTTAGGTGGGAACATCCTCTACGTCTCTTGCCAAGAGCAATGTCTGCTTCTAGCGCAATGACAAATGCCTTTTCCACTCGCTCTCCACGCGCCCTGGAGTGCGTTACATGACAAGCAACACGCATGCAGCAAGTATGGTGCAACAGAAATATTTCAACACTGGTGTTACAGCATAGAAACTTATGTATCTTCACCATACAGGAGTCAGGTTTTCAGAGCTCAACAGTGCCCTTCTCTCCGACGTAAACCCGTGGCGAAGGTGCACAGGAGGGATTTCTGCAAGCAGAGTTTGCCACGGGGCTGCACTGACTGCTCACTGCTCAAGTAACCACTGCTGTGCAACAGGCAGCTCTCTTGCTATAACTTTTCCAAACCTCTCCAAGCAAGACATCTAAGTCTTATTAAGCAATAAAGAAGCAGCCTGGCAGTCAGTTTCAGACACTCTTGTTACAGTTTATTTCTGAAGCAAGCAACGCTAATGGACCGCTTTAAAATCCAACAGGCAAATTGTGTCTTTGCCTGCTGCTTTCCACCAACTTGTACAAACTATCAAGAAACTAGAAATCACAAATCAGATTTCTAGAACTGGAGGCACAGTAAGGTCTGCCCCTCTCCCATCAATACAGCACAGACTCAGGCGAAACATTTAAGGGTTAAAACTGGAATAAACACAAGTAACACAGCAGGCAGCGTCTGGGGGTCATGAAACTACTCCAGTAGTGGTTTCAGCTCAGCAGAGCCTTCTACAATTCAGGCTACTTGTGTTTAAATTAAAAAGAAATAACATCTGCCTGTGTGAACACCTATGTATAAATGTTTCAGTGCTTTCTAGCACTGTAATTTGTGTAGCATCATTTTTATTATTTATATAGACATAGCAGTCTATTTTTGGATTACGCCTCGTTGCTTTTCACATCTTTGAACACGAGCAGGATTAAAGAAAAATCCTTACCGTGTCAGCTATTAATTTATATCAGCATGAGATCCCATCTCTCTCATGCGCAGTTTAAAAAAAAAAGCATTATTTGAATAGATACGTTTGAGAAAATATAACTGGGATTGCAATAACTGATTTTCAAAGGAGCTTGACTTGCAATCTTGCTGCCCTGGAGACAGGCATAGGAGCTCAACTTTTCACTGGGAGCTGCCCCCGCAGCCCGCACCTCGGAGGGACAGCAGAGGCTGAACAGCAATGCTGACGCGCCCCTGACAGACTGTGACCTACAGTGCACACCACAACCTTCCGAGAAAGCCTCTGAGCGACTAGACGCAGCAAAGCTTTAAGAAAACTGGAAATGAGAAGTTCCTTGAGTAGAGTCTGGTATTCATCAATGTCATTTTTTTAACGCTAGTTATCAACCAACTCAGCAGTTTTCCTATCAAAAGTAGAACTTCCTTCTCAAAAAAAAGGAGCTTCCTTCTGCACACCAGAAGAAAATTAAGCTAGATATTAAAAATAACTCGACTACACTCTTGAGCAAACCAGCCAAGAAATGAAACTATTTTGGATTTCATGTGGTAATAATCTAGTGGGATGAAATACCTTTGCACGCCTAGAATAGAAATCAGAAGCACAGATTCTAAAACAGTATCAGAGCAAGAAATCTGTTTTGGCATATAGTTGGACATACATGTGCCTGGACACCTCTCTCCGAGGGAATTTCCTGCACACATTCTTTTCCTTTACATGCCAAAGACAGAATTTCCTTCTGTCTTCTGGCTCCTTGAAACTGAAGTCACCACAGAACACGACAAGCAACCAGCCAGCCAGCCCCCGAGGGACGGCCAGGGGCACCGAAGCCTCCAGCCGACTTCTGTGCGAAGTAGGAAACTTGCTCACAGCTCAGGGAAGAAGCGAATGGCGCGGTGCTTTTCCCAGCCTGGGAAAAACATGTTCATCGACACCTCGGCTCGGGGAACGGGAAGGCAGGGGAGGGGAAGGGGGAACGCAGGGAGACTCGCTTCCCATTAAGGAATCTTCCCCACGGGGGGTTATGCATCTACTTCTGCACGACTCGCCCCGGAGGGTTAAAGCCCGTTACCAAGCGGTTCCCCTGGAGCTCCCGGGGGAGCCCTGCCCCGGCCGCGGGGTGCCCTTCCCGGCGGATGCTACCGGCCCGCCGGGCCGCACAACGGAGCCCGCACCGC
>Ga0181612_119721_pt1 | contig 10545 bp, 4 predicted proteins | sample HoacroProtozoa21_FD_119630 | JGI IMG/M metagenome (GOLD analysis project Ga0181612, IMG submission 119630) | Hoatzin crop microbial communities from Cojedes, Venezuel. Combined Assembly of Gp0051906, Gp0051904, Gp0051908
TAGGTCCACCCCAAGCCTGTACTGCTGCATGAGGTTGTTCCTCCCCAGGTGCAGGACTCTGCACTTGCCCTTGTTGAACCTCATCAGGTTCCTCTCTGCCCAACTTTCCAGCCTATCCAGGTCACGCTGAATGGCAGCACAGCCTGCCGGTGTATCTACCACACCTCCCAGTTTGGTGTCGTCAGCAAACTTGCTGAGGGTACATTCTAACTCTTCATCCAGGTTGTTGATGAAGAAGTTAAACAAGACTGGGCCCAGTACTGACCCCTGAGGGATATTTTAAGATATTGCAAGATACAAAGTATATCTTTTCCAAACACTGATTTACAGGTTGCACAAATAAAGGATATGCTGAGTTCTATGACACAACCTGACCTTACTTGATTTTTTATGTAGGTGAAATACCTGAATTCAATGGTCTCAGGAAAGAAAAATGGACAGTTAGCGAATTTTTACCCCGACATACTGCTGTTTTCAGTTTTTGAAGGCCCCTATATTGTTCATAAACTATTCCAGTACTATCTTTCTATGCTGAACTTACAGCATGGACTAGCATCCCTGCCACAGACTACAGTGTTATATTACAGTGCCTCAAAGCAAACTTGCTGGAAAAGACTGGGGAGAGAGAAGCCATTAGATCCCCTTTTAAATATATTCTTCCATCTTAAAGCATAACTGAAAAGTAAGAGATTAAAAGGAGATAACAGGGAATTTACACTAAAATTACTTTGCCTGAACGGCAAGCCTCAGCTGGCTTCCACGTGACCACGTGACATATGCAAGACCATCACCTGCAGAAAATAATCCAAGGTTGTTCAGTAACCATAATTTCATAGTGATTGTCATGATATGGGACTTAGTTCTTTCAAGACGCATGTTCAGGTGTCAAAATTGAGAACTGCAATTTCATCAAATTTTAAAGTGTCTAGAAAAAATTTGGAACTGGAGTGCTAAAGGCAAAAAAATCATCAGATAAATAAATGCAAACCCAAACGGCCTACTTGTAAGCACTGTCTTTAGCTAATTATTTTGGAAGTCTGATGTTAAGGATCAGAATTGCTAGAGCCTCTGTTTAGGGTAAGCAGTAGCCATCTTGATCTCCGAACACAAGTAAGAATGCTTTAGATGAATTGCCTGATTATTGGGAGCATTCAGCATATACTAAAATAGATTTCAGTGCATTCAAGTTTGCCTTTAAAAGCAAGTGTATGAATTTAAAAGTATTTTTAAAAAGAAAAAAAAAGAACAGATAGCAAATGTTTCCACCTAAGCAGGATATTATGCCCTCTCACACATGATTATTGACATACCCATAACTATTGCCACACTTACAGTCACTCCTAAGCTATGGATCTGCCCTGGTTAGATTACTTTCAACAGGATTACTGTACTTACTGAGCCCCCTTAACCAAATGCTTTATGTCTTTGTTCATATGGTTTTAATATGGTTTTAACCAATTGCAAGGTTATTTATAAGTTTGCAACTCCCCAGTAGTTAGAGTTATGAAGCGTTCAGACTTAAGCATATCCAGTTGTGTGGTAACCCAACTACTACTTTCATGCGGTTTCCAACTTTTTATCCATGCACAAAGGCATGATGCATGACAGTATCTGAGAACTTTCTGATTAACTCTTTGTTTCAGCAGCAAATTCATACAGCAGCCTACGGTAAAACTGCACATCAACTAAAGTGTCAAGATTAAAAAAAAAAAATCATGCAAACTGTGGAATTCCACCTTACACTGCCAAGAAGTCATTAGTTCTTGAAAAACAAAGGGATGATCAATTAAATTAACAGCTGGTAAATGAAAAGCAAACAAAAGGAGTTACTACTTTACACTCTGCATAATGCGGCTGTAGAATTCACTAGAGGTCAGAAAGAGTCTAAAGCTTGGGCTGTTGCTTGTTTTTAAAAGAGCTGGATAATTTTATGACTGTTAATAACATTTGTAGTAACACATGCTAAGATAATCAAATCTCATGTTCCAGAGTGTAAGCTGTTCAGCTGTTGGGGTCAAAGAGAAATTCCCTCGTTCTCTCTGCTGTTCCCTTCCCTCCTGACCAACATCCACAGATGTTTAACTGGGAGCCTTCTAGGGAGAGAAGTTAATTTTCTTTTAGAACATCAGGTACTGCTCACTAGATTTAAGGGAGGACAGGTAAACAGTACAGACCAAATCTATTTACCTTGTAATTAAAAAGAATCTGAATGCAACCGTTTAAAACCCCCACATTTTCTTTTAACGAAACACATACATGTGTATTTTTGTGAGACAGACAAAAATAAACACAAATTACAATTGACATACACTTCTACTAGGAAGTAGCAGGACTGGCTTTTTTTTTCTGTGCTGTAAAGTGACTAATGGAAGAAACTCAGTAGCTACATTTGGACCTTCAGAATGGTCATTCAAATTTCTAACATTTGAGTTACAAGAAGAAATGCATAAGGACATAGCAAAACAAAGGGGTTTTTTCCTAGTAGACTAACTACTACAGAGCAATCATAATATACATTTTGCTATATTTCAGTTTAATTTAGCAGATGGTTTCATCAAGTATTTAAAAATGAAGACACTGAAATGTCATAAGTGTATACAAATACTTTCACCAAATTTAGACAATGCCGTGATTCTGTACATCTATCTGCATGCTTCCCCAAACTTTTCTGTTTGTGACTAAATTTCATTAAAAGTATTGTCATGCATTAGAATCAGAACAGAATTTAGAAGACCAGAGATCTGGTTACTAGCCTCAAAACTGTGAATATCCTTTTCTCTTAATCATCTAGTAATACATTCCAGGCTGAAAACATAGCTTTAGCAAGAAACCACAGCAGTATAACAACCAGGAAAACTATTCTAGGTTCAGCACAACAATTTTTTTTTGGAATGGAAAAAAAAAAAAGGCAGAAAAGAAGTCACCAATTTCAATTTCATTGTGGTGTTCTGCAAACCTCAACAGCACAAAGCAGATTCAGCTGCCTTCCACACAAAGTTGGGAAAAGGGAGGTCTTAAAAAAATCCAGAACACACACACTGACATACACACATGCCACTAGTCAAACATCTTGAGAAGCAATATGATGTTCTTTTATGAACAATACGGAAATGTAAGTGCATGCAAACAGACACATATATATATTTGATATTAAACATCTAAAACCTAAGAGAAAAACAGATTAGGTTCTCATAGATACTTTAATTCCATCATTTCAAATGTGCTTTATGATAGGCACATGTCAGATTTTGTGACATGATCAAACAATACTGGAAAAACTGTGATAAAAATGGACTACAGGACATAATCAATTATCAAACAGCAATAAATGCACTTTTCGTACTCTGCATGTGGGTAGTAGTTACAAAGGTTTAAAAGCAAATATTGCAAATACTCTATTTGCAATTATTTTTACAATTCAAGAACTAAACTTCAGGGAAAATCTGAAACTGCGTTTTATGCATTTTATTACAACAGTCTTTGAACATGAATAGTGTTGTACAGTGTCCGTATAGATTCCAGTACCTCCATTAGGGTAAATCCTCCAGGGCTTTGGAAGTATGGATATCTAACCCAGATACTCTGAAGGAGTCACTGGGGTATCTACCCCTCTTGTTTAAAAGCAATGCAGAACTTTAGACACGGCTGTTCCATCCCATTTCCAGGAAGACACCTGAAGCAGTTTAAATTGGTGACGCAAAAGACACTTGGGCTTAAATGCTCATATTGATAGTTAGAATAAGAAACGCAATCAAGGCAGTTAACGAAATCCCACCAAATGCTACTGTCTTCAAGTATATGTCTTGCCTTGTGCTGGATGTAAATATATAATTGCATACCATGCATATATAGATTAAGTAGGCTTTTTCTGTATTTATCAACCTGATTTTTTTTATTTTGTAGCATTTTAAGTATACATTTTCAAGGTTGCATTTTATGATGGCTGCTTATATATTACTCTGTTTATACTCAGGCCTTTTTTGTTATGTTCAGAGACAAAAGAAACATATCACTAAAGAATAAGGATGGGTGACAATGGAACAATGATAACAACATCATTATGCAGTGTTTTGCCTCTTGTACCCCCATCACTGCCATGTTTTTCTCTGATTATTTCAGCCTCAAGAAAATGTGCTGCTTACTGTTTATGTCAGGAAGGCAAGATTACTGTTTGCATGATTACAATATCAAATATGATGTACATAATGTCTGTGATAAAATAGATGTACCCCTCAACTATCTCCTGTCTTTAATCTTCATTCAACAGCAAAAAACAAAACAAAACAAAATAAAACAAAACAGTGAGCTGCAAATTCTTGCAGCCTCGTATAGGCCTCGATCTTGTAGGGTGCTGAGTACTTTCACTCCAGTCCAACAGAGGCCTCAAGGATGTGGACAGTCACTACTTAACTCCAAGGGAATAATTATGTGCTTATATTAAGAATGGACTAACGCACTTCACTGAATCAGGACCAAAGTGTGTAGTTCTCATATGTTTACACGGAATCTGAGAATAAAAATTAAACAACTTCTTTCCAAGCTGAAAAAGCTGCTTTATCCTTCTTACAATTACTCCTTTTTTTCCTTTGAGACAGGTAGTTTGAAGGCCTTCTGATAGGAAGAAGAATTATTCTTGTTTAGGAATAAAACAATAGAAAGCCAAGAACACAGTCCTGTAAAGATTTACACAAGTGGACAAGACCTTACATTAACAATGTCCTAGCTGAAGGCAAAGGAACAACTCCCTATCAGTGAAATTGCTATATTTACTTACGCATCTGTCTAATACACTCAGAACTAAGTTGTTCATGATTTATGTTTTTAAAACTTGTACTCAAGGAAAAAGCAGCCCAAACTGGATTTATGAACACTATAAATTCATCAAAACAAACAAACAAAAACAACTGATAAAGTAGGATAAAGGTTCCATTTGCTACATCCAACATGCAAATGCAGGCAAGTACTTCCTGGAAACTGGGAGAGATTTACATCTCTCAGAAGGAGTGACTCTTCCATGCAGGAAGTACGAATCAAAATAATGCAAAAGAGAGAGTATTTTAAAAGGGTAACCGAAGGCTATGCATTTTTTTCATGCAGAATCCAGGAACCCTTACTCCTGAAACCATCTTAAATGCAAAATGAATACCTACGGGCTGAAAAAATTATGTGGTTTTACTGCTGCAATATGCAAAGACAAAACTGCTAGTCATCTATAGCTAATGCTACTGGCAAAAATTAATTGTCTAGATTTTCATTTAAAGTGGAATGATTTTATAAACCTTGTTCTGTTTTTATCGAGAAAAGCTTGTTTCAAATTTCCCACATAATATATCCATTAAAGTACTCTTGATCTCAATGCAACAATGACAGTTTAGAAAATGCTTTTATACCTTAACAACCAATCTTGGATGGAAGTTTCAAAAGTAGTAGTTTCACCCACAGAGCATATTAGCCACTTACATCCCACTTAAAACCTATTTTTTACCTCGTTTTCAGCATAAGCATACACTGGGTCCTACTAGACCTCTCCGCATTTAAAATGAACTTTTTCTGTCTTTTCCCCTATCCTCATTCATCCACACTAAATGGCATAGATGGAGAAGTTCATGCAATTCACTGAAAGACCATTCCAGCTGAAGATTTTTGCTGCTCTATGGACAAACACAATCTGTGAGTAAGAGGGAATTTCCTGTCTCATACCCTCCTTACTCCTTTGTACACTAGTATACTTTATAACTCTGGTTTTATTTTCTAGCTATGTCTTACGGGAATGAGAATAATAATGTCCTGGGGAAGCAATTAATATTTTGGAGCTTTTTACTATTATATACATAACCGATCGTAATACCTACAACTACGCATTAGTAGTACCCAAATCCTATTAAAAAGGAGGCTGATAATGGTATCTCCAGGTACAGAGAGGGAAATTATTATCTTCTGGTTACCTAGAGAGTCAATGATTAAGCCGAGAACTGAACCCAGGACTTCTGAACATTAGGCCAGTCCACTGGCTGTTATGCCACACTGCCTCTGCCGTAAATCTCTTTGATGGATTTTTCAGTCATGGAACATTAAAGGCTCTGCTCTTGTCTAATGAATATGTTTAAAGACAACAGTACAAACAAAAGCAAATGTAACAAATTATCTGAGATGTACTGCTTTGATGTCACACTTGGATAAAGGATTTCCTACTGGAGACCTATATACACTTCTACATACTGAAAAATGCTTTAGCCAGTACACTAGCTGGCATGCTGGTATCTATTTATGTCTGAAAAGGGAATATAATCAGTTTTAGTTGGTTAAGTACAATCTGAGCAAACCTTTAGATTATGGCCAAAAGCTTGGCAGTGCAGTAGCAGCGGCAAGTAGCAGAAAATTGCTTACAGTGTTATTTGCCAGATTACTCGAATGATTTACATTGGGTTTTCAAGAGAGCTTGGAGTATAACAAACTTAAGGTTTGGAAAAGCGTTGGACTGTGGATTTTTGTTCCTAGTTGCAACAAGATGCACAGGAGAGGGTTATGATATAGTATGACTGACTAAATGAAGCATTTTTTTTAATATAAACCTCCTGAAACATTTAGGAGCAGTTCACTTTGAACTGTTAAGATTTTTTTATTTTAATTGAAGATTTGGAGAGCCAATTGATTTAGATTAAATGCTCAACCTTTCACATCTACTCGTTTAAGATTCATGTTGACATTGTACTAAATATGGCCATACAGTTTGTATTCCAGATAAATTGATCTGACTACAAGCCTCACTCTTTCGTATGATTCTTACTCCAAGATAAATCAATATTTAATATCTCCTGCAACAGCCTCGGTGGATAATTTTAAACCTTTTCTCCATCCCATTAAGTTACCTTTAAAAATTCTTTATACAAGCCTTCACAGATGACTTCTGAAAAACTAGTTTATGAAAAGCAGCCTGAAATTCATTAATTCAGATGGAAAGGGTTTTTTAATCTTGCTGCATTGTGCTGATCTCTAAATCCATCTCTGTGTAGCTAATTCTCCTGCTCAGCTAATTTGGAGAATAAATAAATACTTCCTGTAAATCTGTAACACAGATTTTAAACATAAAGAAAAATATCCTTCTACTGCTTGCTATATGTGACAAGATATCTCTAGGGTGTGGACTTCTGCCAAAACAGGCTGACCAAGGCTCTTCCTGACTCCCTGAGAGGACAGGTACTCTGCATCATCAGGTACTGACCTCCACACAGCTCCAATCCCACTGCCACTTCAGCTAAGAGAAGCAGTGATAAGCAGCAGTATATCGGGCTGAGGCATCAGTCACATCCCAGCCTTCGTTCTGAACGTTAAAATCTACTGTCTGCTCCCTCTCATCTCCCCACCCTCCAATCTGGCGGAGCAGCTAAGGAGGAGGAAAAACATCTCTTCCCCCTCCCTCAAACCTCTCCTATGGCGAAGAGCCCCAGTGGGATAGAAGTCTTTGATTTCAGAAGAATGCAAACAGCAAGGCTCAGGTTTGCTGCTTCTTAGGGTTTAGAAACAGAGACATAAGAGGAATTTCAAATGATTACATATTGGGAGAACTGAAAAGGACGATGCCAAAAGGAAGGAAAGAACTATGTGCTCTGGAGCTATCTGGTTGTATATCCATCATTCAAACTATAGGATCATCATATTCCTTGCTGTGCTCTCCCTTACTCTTATTTCCTACTCTGCGTTAGGTTCGAAGTGCAGTTTCATGGACGCTGTATGCAGCAGTGAAGTTCTGTCCCCATCCCTCACCCTTCAACCTACTGGTTCGCAACACAGTCCACAATCCTTTAAATCTTCTGATTCAGCTATTTACGGTGTCATGCTGAAAACGCAAATAGTGAAACACTCCAGTTTAAAAAAAGAGGATGGGGGACTTTTAGTTTTCAAATCCATGTTTTGCCGCTTTTACAGCAAAGTTGCTCAAATAGTTATGTCCTTGAGGGGGCAGTGAGCTGCAGCCCAGGTTGCTGAGAACCTCTTTGCACTGAAGGCGCAGCCTGTCAAACCTAGATAGCTCTTGCCTTTCAAATCTATTAAAAATTTTAATCTCAGGAACTATACGTGCTTTGGTTTGACTCAAAGCACAGCCTGAAAGGGTCTGATCCTTTCATCACTAACAAAATAGAAATAGTAGAGAGAAAATAATGTGATTGATTAACTTATAATGCAGTTTTCAATTTTATCTCTATTCTTTTGCTACCTCCAACCAGTCAAAAACATGATAAATTGTGTATTTTGCTTATGGAATATGTTCAGTGATTAGCTTAGTTGTGAACTCAAATCCAAGGCAGATTTAGCAACAAGACTGCAGTTGTACAGAGAACATACTCACTATATAGCAAAAATATGTGAAATAATATTCACTTTTCACCATGTAATATGTTAGTGGGAATTTTACTATGGAAATTGTGTGCTATTCTATTAATTAATTAACATGTGATACACAACAGCAATAGTCCCAGCAAAAGCATAGTGACGGTAAACAGCAGAGGTGAGCAGCAGCAGGGCAAAAAGGAGACCTAAGCTAGCAGATCATTGCAAACACTGCAAGAAAATTTCCTTCTCTCTCATGGTAAGAGAATGACAGAGATTTCCACTACCTAAACCATAGTCTGCAACACATCAGGAGCATTCCTAATACCACAGGAGTGGAATCTCAGAACAGTTGAAGGACAAGTAAGTAATGTGGGTCCTGATTCAGAGGCACATGTGCTGAAATCAATCCTTAATATCACAAATGGTTTACATTAGGAGAACTTAAATGGTGTCATGAACAGGAAATTGCATGCTTTTTTCCCCTTTTAACTGGATTCTTTATGTTCTCATAACACCTATTCCCAGATAGCTACAGTAACATTGCATGGATGGAGATAAAGGGAAATCACTTGATAAGCCAAACAGGTGGTACACTTCATCTCCTTCCTTTTATAGGATAATCCACACATTCACAACAAATTTCCCCTACTGCAGTCATTACTTTTGCCTGTCCATGGCAGTGAGTATACACTGATAAACTACGGATGGCTTTTGCACTGAATGGAATGGAAACCCTAGAGAGCAGAGCATACTGTTTAGTGCAGAGTACTGATAGGTATCCCAGTCTACATATTGCCAGTCTATAACTGTGAATATTAACTCAGCCCATTCCTTGCAGAGAAGGAGAAAAAAGAAATCTTGAGTGAAAGAGGATGGGAGCAAAACTTTGCAGAAAAATATCTTTCTTGTATTTACAAGTTTTGGGTTACTTCCAAAAGGAAAGAAAGGGTTAATGTGCACTTCATCAATGAGACATTTGTCATGATGCAGTGTGATCTGTAGTGTGATATTGAAGAATAAAACGAAAGAGTTATGCAAAGGTCATGCAGGCAATCCCTTGATAAAGGGGAATCCTGTGGGAAGAAGAGTGCAGCCATACAACCTAACCTGTTTTCATGAGCATTCAAAGAGCGTGGCATCAGGCAGGAATGGAATTTTGGCAAGGAGCTGGCAACTGAATATGTTTTGGCAACGTGCTGAACCCTTGACAGACCAAGAAGTTTTACAGTACATGATGTGTCAGTGACTCACTTTGTGTACAATTCTAATGCAGGTCTTCATAGTGATGGCTTCTATTCATCCTGTCATCCAAAATACAGCACAGAGTGTTGCTGTGCTTTAGAAAAGGAAGGGAACGAGCATGCAAAAGTAGGATGCACTAAGCAGGAATCTGTATGTATATAAAAAGATAGTGCATCTGAGTAGGAGCCACATAATGAAATTGTCACTTAGCAATTTAACTCCAGGCTGCAAAGAAAATGGCAATGAGATAAGAATGCATCCATTGCCTGCTATCTCAAGAAGCCTTTGGCAAGATAACAGTGAAAGCATGCACGTAGTTACTGATCAACACGGGTGTGACATTAAACCACAAGTGTCCACATCTCTTACTGGCTGTTTAATAAATTGCTTTGGAACGGGTGGAGGTGAAGAGGAGATCTTTCCAAAACCTTGTCTCAGTGTTCTCCCTCAGTTAATGAATGTCAGCAAGTGGAAGAGAAATTTGATATGTTTTTCCAGCCTTTCTTATAGAAGCATTTGCAACATGTTAGAGGCCACAGGCATAAAAGTGAAATACTGGGAAATTAATGTTGTCTGTAGATTTTCAGGATGTAAGCTGGGCAATTTCAGCTTGTGGGTTAGGCATACTTTAAGTTTTAAGTAGTGTTATAACAGCTTACTGTGACTTGAACATGATTTTAGTACAAGTAATCTGATGTTGAATATCACTTATTATCCTGTTACACATTTCCAACTGAGATAGACCTGTTCATAGAGTTAGTATTATGCAACTACAGATGGACAAGCTATGTGCAGTGAACAATTTATCCAACAAATGTAGTCTTTCTTATCTTTTCAAACTACGCATGAAGGATCATGGAAGCTCTTTTCAGTGGTGCCCAGGGACAGGACAAGGGGAAATGGGCACAAAGCGACGCACCGGCAGTTCAGTCTGTACATGCGGAAGAACATCTTCCCTCTGGGGGTGAGGGA
>Ga0181612_165366_pt1 | contig 10545 bp, 15 predicted proteins | sample HoacroProtozoa21_FD_119630 | JGI IMG/M metagenome (GOLD analysis project Ga0181612, IMG submission 119630) | Hoatzin crop microbial communities from Cojedes, Venezuel. Combined Assembly of Gp0051906, Gp0051904, Gp0051908
CCACGGCAAATGCGGCCACCCCAAGAAGAACAGCCCCCCTGAGAGCAGCTGTGGACTTCTGGGGTGAAACCACCACATCCTCAATCACATGCACCCTCACAGCAAGGATGCAGCCCAAACAGAAGGCTTCCACCCAAAATACATGGAGCTGGGGTCTCCTGCGCCCCGTGTCACCCATCCTTCCCCAAGCTCTCCTGGGGCACCAAGCAGGAGACTCTCTCCTGGCAACATCTGGGAGGACAGCACCCCACCACCCAACCCGGGAGCCCATTGGCAAGGCCAGGGCGGCCGTGGTCCCTCAGGGGGACGGCGAAGGGCAGGGGAGCTGCAGGCAGACGCCAGCCTCACCTCCAATGCGTGCGTTGTAGGCAATGCCCACGATGCAGTACGAGTTGTTCGCCGCTGCCGCCACCTCCCCTGCGCAGCGAGTGCCGTGCCTGCAAGGAGAAATCCACCGTGAGCTGGCGTCCCCTGGTGAAGAGTCCCTCTGGACAAACCCACCCAGCACCCAGAAACCAGCTCTGAGGCCAGAGTGGTGGAAGAAAGTGCTCCGAGAGCTCAAAACCAACAGCAAGGGCTGGGGGATGGAGGAAACAAATGCAGGAAGCAACTTGCACTTTGGGTCTTGCACCTAAACACATCTTGCTCTTTGGGTCTTGCACCTAGATGCATCTCACTCTTTGGGGCTTGCACCTAAACACATCTCGCTCTTTGGGTCTTGCACCTAAACGCAACTTGCTCTTTGGGTCTTGCAGCTAGATGCATCTTGCTCTTTGGGTCTTGCACCTAAACGCAACTTGTGCTTTGCATTCCCATTTCCTTTCCACATCTGCCACCACATGCCTGTCCCGTTTTAACCAAAGCCCAAAAAGCACATCCAAGTTCTGACATCTAAGCCACCCAGCCTGACTCACATGGTTTAATCCCTGACCACGGCCAGGAACCCTCTGGTGCTGCCGTTCGTTCGCTGGCTCGAGGATTCCTGAGCAATTAGCGTGGTTGCTACAGGCTGGATTTGCATTAAATGCAAAGCCCACAGCAGCATTCTCTGCAGCACTGGGGATGGGGAAAGCCTGTGGACCTGGAAGACACCCAGGGGTGGACACCCAGCACCAGGGACCCCCGCGCACCCCAGCCACGCAGACACCAGCTCCATGACAATCACCATCACCTACTTGTTCGTATTGCTGGCATCGTAGCGCGGAGTCGGGTCGTGGTCGTTCCCGTTGACGTCGTAGCTTGCGAGAGGGTCCTGAAAACGTTGCCACCGTTAGGCTCGACTTGCCAGCACAGCGCGGGACAAAGCGGCCTCAGCAGCGGCGCGGTCCTGCTTCACCCGGCGCGGCGGCCGACGGAACCGAGCCCAGCAGAAAATGCCGTTTTCCCCTTAATTTCTGACTGTTTGCTCAGGATAAATAGTTTTGGGCTGCAGCCCTGTGGGTTTCCCAGGGGAAACATCCCACTACCACAGGGACAGCCCCTCCGAACCCCAAATCCTGCCTTGTCCGGCACCGTCCCCCCCTGCCGCCGCGGCCGTTTGGGGTTTGAGCTGGGGCCAGGTGGGTTCGTGCAAGTTTTTTGGCTCTGCCCTGGCGAGCCGGAGGGAAGCAGCCGCTTCCCAGGCAGCTGTGAAGGGAGTTGCCCCCAAACTCCCTTGTTTAAAAACCTCGTTTCCTTCTTAAAAACATCTCAAGCTTTTTTTTTTTAAAAAAAAACAACATTTTTCTTCTAATCTGCCAATGCACAGACTTCAGCTGTGTTTATATGCTGAAATTCTCTGTAAATCAACCCATCACGAGGCCCAGCCCCAGCCCGACCAGCCCCTGGCTCACGTAGTTTTGCAGGAGGTCGGGGTGGTTCCTCTCTATGCCGTCGTCCAGGATGGTGACCACCACGTTTTTGCCGGTGTAGCCCCTCTGCCAGGCTGCCAGGACGTTCATCTCCGACCTGCAGTGACTGCTTTTCTCGCTGCAGTGCTACAAGGGGGGGGGAAACACAGCTGCAAAAGGGCTGCAACCCCATTTCAGCCCACCTCTGCGAGCAGCCAGGCTGGGAGCCTGTTTAATCCGCCAGAAAATACATTTACATCCCACCCCCTGCCATATAACTCATAGATTTGTTATAACTTTACTGATCAAAGCCATCCAGCCGCAGTTAATCCAGGCAATGCTATCTCCCTGTTACTCTTTTCCTCTTCCATTTCAAACACTGCGGGCTCTTCAGATTTGAAGGGCTCATTTCCTTTCTATGCTTAATTTTCAGTGAATTTCCCTGTCAAACACAGATCGATGAAGCAGACTGGAGAAAAATCATATTGTAAATACATAGTTACAGCTCTTGGACAGAGAAAATAAAGCAGTGCTTCTTCCCAGCCTTCGCTGTGCAGACCATAACGAGGAGCTGCTAATGATGGTGAAACACTTCAAACTAGACTCTCATCTGTATTAATGTACAATTTTAAAATCATAGAATCATTAAGGTTGGAAAAGACCTCTATGATCATCATGTCCAACCGTCCACCCATCACCACCATGCCTATTAAAATCTGACTGCCAAGCTCATTTACTGATATTAAGGTGTTTCATTACTACCCAGGATGACGCGCTTGATTAAAAACCAATCAATCCCCCTGTAAAGCAGCAGGCTCACGCGGGGGCGGCGTTGGGGAGATACCCACCAGGTACCACATGTTGGGCCACACTGGGCCGTTGAAGGGCAGGGGGTGCGGCTCGCCTCGGACCTGCCTCTTCACCCGCCGCTTCACCTCCTGCTGCTGCAGCCAGTCCACCTGCAAGCAGAGCCGTGGGTCAGCATCGCGCCCGGCACCGAGCCCGGCATCACCCATGGGCACGGAGAACGGTATCGCCTGTGGGCATGGAGCCTGGCATCGCCCCTGGGCACCAAGTCCCGCATCACCCGTGGGCACCGAGCCCAGAATTGCCTCTGGGCACTGAGCCTGGCATCGCCCACCGAAACACGATGCGAGATGCAGAAGCGGTGCAAACCACAGCCTGGACTTATCCCAGCACCACCCCACGTTCTGGCAAACACCCCCCCGCTCCTCTAGCAAGGCTGCTGCAGAGAGAGTGGCTTCTTTTTGGGGGGCAAAGGACGGATGGACAGGGCAAGCTCAGCTCTTGGTGGTCTGCGAGCCAGGGACCAGATTCCTCTCCTGGTGCAGGAAAATGCTTGAGCATAAATAACGCTGCCTCCAAGCGCGTGCCTAGACCCCTCCGGCTTAACGAAGCACTGAAGCACGCGCTAAAGTCCCACCGAGACGGACCACATATTTCAGTGTTTAGTCATGGCGTTGGAGCAGACTCAGGTGCTTGGCTTAGCTTTGGGGCTGATCCTTCCCCCCGGCTGGGAGGCAGCAGCTCAGCCCTGAGACTTCCCCACCCGGCGCCGGGGCTGCTCATCCTTTGAGCTTCTCTCCTTCTGATAAAATAATAAAATCGGGGGCTCGACCCACGCACAACATGCACTTCCCGAAAATACGGGGTGACCGCGTGTGGCTGTGGCAGGTCGGGGGGATGCAGCCAGCTCTGGAGAGTGTTCCTGGCCCTGGCTGCAGGCGAGGTGGCCTTGGGGCTGACCGCTCTGACATTTGTTTGTTTTTCAGCGGGGCATGACATGCAAAGAAATCAATCAGGAAATGAGCCGGAAAAGGCCGGGATTGGGAAACGCTGGTGTTTGCCCGTGCCCCTGTGGCAGGAGCTGCCTACGGTGCCAGTTTGGGAGCAGCCGCATCCCATCCCCAGTGAGTGTTTTCCACCCTGGACCCTTTATTGCCCCCAAAAAGGGCTCTCCTGCCTTCAGCAGAGAGATGAAACCCCAGTTTATTAAAACTAGGTTGTAAAAATAATTTATAGACCAAAGATTTACATGTGCTCATGGTGGGGGGAGAAGGGAGGCACAAGCCGAGGGGCTGGGAGGGCTCTGCAGCGCATCCCTCCTTGCCAGACACCTTCTTCCCAGCAGCTCGGGGTCTCCTGGGAACAGCAGAGCAGCTCCCGGGAACGTCCCTATTCTTGTGACTAGGGTCTCGTCACAGCAAGAATAAAAATCTAAAATGCAAGTTTGTGTTGGGCTCATCTCTGTGAAAACCGTCGGCTGAATCACGTTCTCCCTGCATGGTTTACAGCTTCCCGACTCGGACGGAGGTGGATGGGGAGCTGTGCATATCAGACAACCGACAGCTTCCAGCCTAGAGCTTGGTTTTTAAACATACATATTTTAAAGAAGAAGAAAACATTGAAAGGAAAAAACATATTTCATAAGAAAATGAGTTTCCACGCTACCTTGGCTGACGACAGCCTGCTGCTTGGCTTATACGACGATGGATTTAAGTGTTGGAAGCAAAAGTACAACTTCATGGTCCAGTTAAAAAGACATAAATACCTTAAATAGAGGATACGGCCCAAATACTCAGCTTTTCTCCTTAAAGCACCACTCCTTGGCAGCGTTACCGTGGGTCTCGGTGCCTGAGCCACAGCCACCCTTCTTCCCCTGTGGTTTTGCTGGATGCAGGAACGATGGCAAGATGTGGGATTTTGCAGGGTTTTACCACAAGCTGAGGTGCCTCGCAGGGACTTCTTAATCTTAAACACCCTCTTGATCAACCCCGGTGCTGCCAGCCCGGGGCTCGGTGGAGAAGTCTTCCATGGGCACACAGAAATCAGCAGTTTAACGGCATCAGTTTCAAGAGGGGGTTGCTAAATCGGTCCGGCTGCTGGGGGAAGTCAGCGGGCGAGCAGGAAGGAGCCCGGGTCATCCCTGCCACCGCTCCCATGGCTGCTGAAATTTGGATCGACTTCCACCACTCATCTGGGTGGGAGAAGCTTCTTGCTAAGTAGTCTTATTGCTACTGGAAATGGCCAAACCTGTTACAACACAGTCTTGAGCCCAGAGGGTCCCTGAAAACCCTAATTAGCAATAACGAGGCGACCGCGAGTGGCACCAAAGGAGCCCGTGAGGAGGCACAGGTACCACCGAGCCAAACTCTTCGCCCTGGCTGGAAGCAGAGGGGCAGCTCCTCATGCTCCCCATTACTTCGGGATCTTCAGCGGGTGATGCCCGGACCCAGCCACCCAAGGCAGCTCCCCCAAATGCGACACCCAGCACAGGCGAGGACGCAGCTCCCAAAAAGCAATAGCTTGACTTCTTCCAGTGGATGTGCAGGGGTTAAAGCAGAGATCCAGGGCAAACCAGATGGCTCCAGCACCTGTTCAACATAAAGCACTGCAGGAATAATTGAGGTGGGGTTGATTTTGCTGCGGTGCGTGGCCAGAGGCACAGGGAGTGAGGCCATGACATCCTCCGATGAGGATTAAGAGACTGGAACAGTGAGGCTGAAGGCTCGAGCACTGCGAGGACCAACAGGAGCATCCCAGCAAGCCAGGAAAGTTCACGGCGATGAGAGCTGCAAGATGAGCCCGTACGAGGAGGGGCACAGCACGGCACGACCCCGCTCTGCGTCCTGCTGCCCCTCCATGACTCCTACTCTTGGCACCACGACCTGACCCCAAAATTGCTGGATTTGCTACATCTCTCCTCCCTTCCATCATGTTTGGCTCATGTCAGCCCCATACGGAGCAGCCACCGGCTGCGAGGTCTCTTGGGGCAAGAGGGGAGCTCAGCAGCAGCGTGGTCTCACAGGGACCAGGACCTCGGGTGGTGCCACCAACTCAGTCAGCAGAGCAAACTGATAAACAACGGCACTGGAAACAAAAGCCCCTGGAAGGCACGAGCCACCCAACATCTGCAAATGATTGAATTTGGTGGTTCTTTGGGATTTCTGCAAGATTTGGTTCCATCTTTCCTACTCCAGCTCACGTCTCCCCATGCCCCACACTGATGTTTTCCTGTGTCGCGCACACTAAGCCGGTGCTGTCCAAACGCCGAAACATCTCCAAAACGATTTGTGAATGTGGACCGGAGAGGGGGAGAGACAACACATGCCAAGAGGTCTTGAACTCCAAGTGAAAACGAAGGATTAAGAGAACGGGAGTTAATTGCTCTAGCTTGCAGCCCACAGAGCAAGGCCAGGTAAACGTTCATAAGACTAACAGCCAGCTGATTTGGTTTGCATTATAACTAGACTCATTTAAATGGAGGCATTTCAATTGCAGAGCTGTATTAATCATTTGCTGGGATGCCTGTGCACCTCCCTGAGGGTGAACTGCTTTCATCAGAGCCCGGCACACTCCCAGGGCACCAACGCTCCCCTCGCTGCGGCTTCCCCGGCCGCGCGTGTGCCTCCTCGGCAACGTGTGACGGACCCTGTCCAAGTGTTTCACAGCCAATCCCCCCGGAAAGCCGGCTGGCTGGGGAACGCAGGGCTGCTGTGTGGGTCTGGAGGGATGTGGATGGGACGTGTGGGTCTGGAGGGATGCGGGTGGGACGTGTTGTGCTGAGCAGGTTGGAAATATCTCCGGGAAAGAGCACCCCAAGGGTGACCAGGAGCACCCCAAGGGTGGCCGGGCATTGGTGCAAGCACCAGCAGCTCGCTGCAGCGCAGGTACCTTCATTGCAATGGCTTTTTCTGCATCTATTTCCCCCTCTCCCCAAAAACCAGACCCTCCCCACACATTAACCCTTCCCCTGCTCTGCAGAAGGAGTGTCTCGCAGGGCTCAGGGAGAAAGAAAGCCCAGGCAGAGCTGCAACCCTTCCCTGCCACCCCGAGCCCAGCTCACCCAGGTCCCGCCTGTCCCTCCTTGCCTTCTCCCCCCCGCTCCCCATCACTTCTGTCAATTCAGCTGCATTGAAAATCCCTTCGGATGCTTGCTCTAGGAAAAAGCAATGCAGCCCTACTGCCAAGGATTTCACACATAGCAACCATCGAGGCAGCAAGTGTTGTGGCAACTGGATCAACACCCCGAGCACGCAGCAGCCTTTCTACCCTGGAAGGCTTTTTTCCCCCCTTTTCTTCCTCCCGGCTTCCAGGCAGATGTTAGCGTTTAGTCACTCCTAAGTATTTTTCATCACCGATCGGCGTGCCCGTGGCCAGTGAGTCACCCCGCGCACGCACAGGGCTGCGGTTCAAGGATAACATGTCATGATGCTTGGGCTCACGCTTGACCCCAACCAAACCAATGGGCTCCTTTGGGAGAAGCGGGGACCCCTGTCCCGCCGCCCGCACAGAGACCGAGGGACCCCGGGCTGCCCGGCCCCGTACCTTGGGGTCCATGCGGAGGAAGTTGTGCGGTCCCCGGCTGCTCAGCGTCGAGCGCTTAAACGTCCTGCTGTGGTGAAAGTGGTAGTAGTTTTCCAAGCTCCCAATCTGCGAAAAGAGAGGTTTTCTTAAAAAAAATAAAGTGAGGCTTTCCCGTGGTTGCCCCCCATCCGAGCGCTGGCAGCAGCCCTTGGTCCATCGGTGCAGCCGAGCCTCGCCCCGCAAAGCCGGGGTTCGGGGAGGGGATGCGGGATGCTGGCACTCGCCGTGGGGCCGGTGCCACGGCAAAGAGCGCTGGGCGCCGGACACTGCACCGGCACAGCTGAGCCCAGGAAACGTTTCTACCAATTTTCACCCATTAAATGCATCTTTGCAAACTGCCTTCCATCAGCTCCCGAGCTGAAATAATGAGCTAAAAATGAGCTCAGCAGCTGCGGCGGAGCCGGGGGAGCTGTGCTTCATCGTCGTGCTGCCTTTCCCCACCCGACGCTCCGGCTTCATCCCGATGGCAGGAACAGCCCCATAAGGAGAGGTGAACGCCATCCCCGCTAACTCTGGGATGCTCCTGGGAAGCATGGGATATAAATGCCTTAGCCTGGAGTCAGGGACAGCAGCAGGAGGAGTCAAAAAGAAAAAAAAATCTCCAAGCAAACCAACCATCCCTCCCAAGGGCTGTACAACACCTGTCCCAGCCCAGAGTCCCACGTCTGTGGGAAAACACGGTGCCAGCCACGCCACGGTGCCAAGCCCCGGGGCGGCTGCGCTGCCTCCAGCCCTCTGCCCCAGCAGCTGGAGACACCGTAACTCCTCTTTTTCCACCCCAAAAGCAGGGATAAAGTCCTGGGGCTACACGCAAGGAGACGGACGATCTCGGCCAGGCACCACGTGAAGAGCATCCCACGGGGATCTGCAGTGGGACAGGGGGAGCAAACAGGTTTGTCTGGACCAGATTCCAAAGCAGACGATGACATCTATTCACGTCTTTATCACACTTCACACCTTGAGACGAGCCAGTGCCTCTTATAGGCATTAAATATTTAATTAGTTTTGCTCTGCCTTTTATGGCAGAATGTCGTTTCACCGATTTCACTGCCGTTCGTGTGATTGCTGTAATTTGTTTCCACTCAAATTCATCTAAACCCTCCCTTCCCCAGCACCGCCGCCTTTTCCTTCTCCTTACAGCATAGCTGTGCATTGCCATTAACATCTACATGCAAAGCGGCTGCTCATCGCAATCTGCATTTGGCTTTTAAAACCCGTTCCTCAAACCCACTCTTACTTAGGGAAGGAGGATGCTGCAACCTCCACATATTTCAGGGAAACCTTGTTCAAGGCCACCCTGCCGCTTGCTCGCTCCACCTGGGAATCCCGATGCTGCAGCCCGGGTGGTTCAGCTCCGTGTCTGCTGGCTCAGCCTGCTGTTTGCAGGGTTATAATATTCATTTCATTCTCATCTCCGGTCCCCCCAGCACTTGTCATAACAGGATCACGCTCTATAAACAAGCATCAGCTGAAGAAGCGCTTCTGTTCCCCATCGGAGCGGGCACAGGGCTTTTTGGAAATAAGTGCGGAATTACCACGCAAATCGGCAGGAGGCTGGGGAGGGAGATCACCCACCCCAGGCTCCGGGGATGCCTGGCGAGAGCAGCAGCAGAAGCACCCTGTGCCCCACGTTCCTAATTCTCCTGGGATTTATTGAAGGCAAAATAAGGAAAAGCTTCTCAAGCTGGGGCTAACTTGAAAGCCAGCCCCACTCTGCGCAGAGGTTGGACCCGGTGACCTCCAGACCCCCCCTTCCACCTGAGCCATTCTAAGCAGAAAAATTCAAGAATGCCTTTTTTTTTTTTTTTAAATGGAAGAGCATTTTGCTCTCCTCCTTGAGGTCCATCAGCTCAGTGAGGGCTCTGCAATGCAACCCCCGGGGCTGGGAGATGCCCAGGTGGGTTGGGTTTTCTCCTGCGTACAGCACCGGTGAGGCCACAGAGAAGGGAAAACCCAGTGGAGCACCCAAGAGGCACGTAACAGGACTTCACCAAGAGCTGATCCTCCCTGGCTACCTAGACAAGCAAGTGGACCCCTCAGCTCCTGCCCAGCCAGAAGCCAGCTGCCCACGCTGGAAGGTCCCAGCCCCACCACAGAGGACAGAGTCCAGCTTGCCACCAACTGCAGCTACAAAGCCCACCCAGCCAAAGCCCAGGAGACCACGCCGAGCAGCTCCAGACGCGCTCGTTCCCTCCCCAAGTGCGTTTCCAACTATCGACCTTGATTTTTTTTTTTGGACATCAAACTCCTGCCAAGAATGTGCACAGGAGGTTCTCATCTCCACCAGGGTCAATTTTAATTTTCCCAGTTGATTCGCAGTTTGGGGCTGAAGTTTCAGGGGAAATTTGACATTTTTTTTGAGGCAACTTGAATTTGTACCTCAACAAAAATGAAGTGGTTTCCTTCCCTCCCTGTTAACTGATGCGGAGGAAGCCCTGGCTGGTGCTGCCCAGCTCAGCTGGGCTGCAGGTGGATCAAGCCAGAAGCGACGTGAACGCGTTCTGCACCCTGCAATGCCACCATCCCTGTGCCGAGGGCATCAACGGCTGCGCTTTCAAACACCACACACATCTGCCAATGCCACCCAGCCCAGCGGGGAAGAGGTTGAAGCTGAAGGAGCTACTCATGGCCCCAACAGCACCCAGGTGGTTAGAGAGAGATGGAGATGGATGGAAAAGGGATGAGAAGCAACAAGTTTCAAGGGGAGAAATCCTAATTTGGTAGAAAGCTGGTAATTCTTTGTGTAGGGTGGTGACACGTGGGCCTGGGAAGGTGGTGGGATCTCTGTCCCCAGAGAGCTTTGAATCTCACCTTGCTGAGGCTCAGCACAGCCAGATTTAGCCTCAGCTTTAATTGGGGAGGTGGAACCAGAGACCTCCAGAGGTCCTTGCCAACAGGAATTACTCTACAAATATGGCCCTCAACAGCGTCAAAAAATAGGTGTGATCTCAAGGGGCTTGGAGATCAGGAGGTGACCTTTTCCATTCTCTTTTTCCTCTTCTCCCCCAAGCCCTGGTGCTGCCTGCAAGCCCCCTGCAAGAAGCACCAGGGGGGCAGGGAGAGGCACCAGGAGATGCTCCTGCAGCAGCACCCATCCCTCCCCACACCTTGCCAGGTGGAGACGAGCCCAGCACCCACCCTGCCTCATTAACAGCCATGAATATTTCAAGCAGGTTCGAGATCACTTGTAGCTAATGAGACACGGCAAAGGAGAGCTTTCTGGGAGCTGGACACCACCGAGGGCAGCACTAGAGCCAGTCAGGGCATTGCCAAGCCTGTTTCTTCCCTCCCCATCTCAGTGAAGTCCTCCAGCATCTTGCCCAACACA
>Ga0181612_172043_pt1 | contig 10545 bp, 4 predicted proteins | sample HoacroProtozoa21_FD_119630 | JGI IMG/M metagenome (GOLD analysis project Ga0181612, IMG submission 119630) | Hoatzin crop microbial communities from Cojedes, Venezuel. Combined Assembly of Gp0051906, Gp0051904, Gp0051908
CCCATTCCCCATACTCCTGAGTCACTCCTTGGGGGAAGTAAAAAAGTCAGCAGTGAAGTTCAGCCTGAGAAGAAGTCGAGGTAGAGAGAAGATGGTTTTGGGTTTGTTTTCATTTCTCACTATGCAACTCTGTTATTAACTGGCAATACATTAAATTAGTTTCCCCATGTCAAGTCTGTTTCACCTGTGACAGTAAACAGTGAGTGATCTCCTTGTCCTTGTCTTAACCCATGAGCTTTTCCAGCATATTTTCTCCCCATGTAAGTGAGAGAGTGGCTTGGTAGGCACTTGGCAGTCAGGCAATGTCAATCCAACACAATCTTTTATGAAGTCAATGTTGCTGGTATTGATACATTCATGACACTGGTTTCCTAAATCATGTTTCTCTTACTTGGACTGGATGAGCAGTAAACGAGAATACCACTGTCTGTATAACTGTCTGGCCCCAACTTGGACCTGAGTTACATGCATGTAATTTAGGAATATTGAGAAAGATGTTTTATTTTTTCAAATCAAAACATTTGTGAAATAAATAGAAAAGCATTCTTTTTCAGCAGTTTTTTCTCACAGTCTTCAAGAATGAGCAAAAATAAACAGCTGTAACCTAGCAGTGGTAAAAATCTCTTGCTCTTCTATGATTGCTTTCTCTTGATTTTTTTTTAATGCTTGTATATATTTAATATGTGTGTTCATCAGAATTACTTTTTTAATTTGAACTCTAAACATTTCGAATGGCACAAAACAAGTGCAAACTTACATATGTAAACTCTATGGCATATACCTGTACGTGTGCAATATTTGATGCTGATAATTTTCATTAACAGCACTGGAGGAGTATATAGATTTGCGGAATGATGATAATAATGTGAAGCAGCTCAGTAAATTGTACTAACAATATTTGTGTATTGGTATAATAGCATATTATCTGAAGCTTGATTTTTAAATCACTGCTCAGCATTTTAAGGACACAATTTTTCTACTGAGGGTGTAATTAAGCTCCTATTGATGTCAGTAGAAGAAGGACTTGGTCTAAAATAAGCATGTAACTCACATTATCATCATGATACAGTAATTACATGCATCATCAAAAGCAGAATGTGCCCCTAGGTGCGTTCTAATGTAAACTCTAGTGTGTACTGTACACACATTCTATAGCTCATTTTAAAACCTGGAGATAATATTTTTTACGGGAAAATTGCAGATTTGGGAGTGTATTGTGTACCAGGAATGATTATTACCTGCTATAAGTGTGAATTTCACTGTACTGTAAAAACCTGTGAATGTCCCTCTGTACCTTTATACCAGAATGTAAAGCTGCTGACAAAAGGCTGAAGTGAGCTCAGTTATTCCAGCTGAATGCCAGCTGTGTGGAATCTGTGGATCCTACCTCAGCTTGAAGGTTTAGGGGGTACCCTGGATGTGTCTAGCATTCAGGTTGACTTTTGTCTCCATGAATCTGCCCTTCCTAGCTTCTGCTTATCCAGATGTATTATACTGGGGCAATTAAGTTTTCCTTAACAATACACTTTAAATCTCCATTCAGTGTTTAGTTAGTGCTTGGATATGATGTTAGTTTTTTATGTATATCACTGATTTTTTTTTCACAGTAATGAACAAAGTGATGCTTTCTGATGTCTCCAACGTTCTTTTCATGTATTACACAAACCCTTTGCTTCTCTCTACCAGTTTCAGAGATTGCATTCCCTGAGTATTTGAGACAACTGGTTTACATGATAAACATGTTGTTGCTTTTCCTTCTGTAGCAGCTTCCAAGCAGTTCAAAATTTTTGAATCTGAATCTCTGACTTACATGCCTTCCCAGAGAAATAAATGCATGAAACAAAAAAATACATATTTATTATATGAATTTGCATACATCAAGTATGTTTAGACCTGCTCAAGTCTCCCTTCAAGCTATCAAAACCCAGTTTATTTGACTGACACCCAGCCCACAGGTGATGTGTAGCAAGACTAAAGAGTGACTGTATGTTATATATGGTCCTATATCACAGTATTCAAAATTATAAGATGTCCTACTTGTTGTCAGCCCTTTTGCTGATATTTCTAAGTGCCATTCTATGTCAGCTTTTTCTCCACTGATGAAAAAGGATTAAGCAAAGGAACTTAGAAAAGTAACAGGAAAAAGATATAGGAAAGGTGTTTCTGAGCAAAGGACAGTTCTGACTGAAGAAGCACTTCTTCAGAGGTATTAATATGGATCTCAGCATCAGTAACAGTTAGGCACTATGGTTGTCCTTTAAATAACTTCTCAGTAGCCAGTCAACCCAATAACTGCTCGTCTCACACCACAGATCCTGAGACATCCAGTTCCTTATCCGGACAGAAGGCTTCTCAAACCTCTGCTCCTCTCTTCATCCCATGAGCATGGTTGGAGCTTGTGAAATGCAGCCTATCTGTATGCAGCGTATGCAAAAAGCAGATGGGAAACAAGCAGAAGAGCTACTGCTGAGTAATACACACTCAGGTGACGTAAAGTGCCCAGCCAAAACTCCCATCTGGGTTGATTTGGGGGTTGATTTTAACCTGTACTGTTGAATTCTCTGCTAGCCCTCTGTAAAACATTTCTGTGGCAGCCGTTTTACTAAACATATATAAATAAATGTATAGCAGACCTTTGATCTGAACCTCAGATTTCCACTTAAGTGGGGCCTAACTTAACAATGGTATATGTTGAATACTTACAGCCAAATTAAAGTTGCGCATTATGTGTTGGAAGTAATGACTGTTACATGCCTTCGTACAATAAATCTCCTCTAAAACCTGAGTGGATTCATAAAGAAAAGCAGACAAGCCAGAGAGGATTAAAAGTTTCATTTGTACTTGAAATCATTCTATGATATAATCCAGAACAAAGCAATTGTTCAAAGTAATGGACTAGATTAAACTCTGATGTAGATAGTTCAAAGTTGCTGCAGCTAAAACCGTTATAAATTAAGCTGAATGTGCCCTGGTAAATGATGAGAATCAGCTCTGGAACACAATTTTGAAGTAAGTGTTTGATGTGAATAGAAATTTTTCCCTCCCTGAAGTGAATGCAAGCTCAACTTTCAATATATCATGTATCTGTTCAATGCCACATTGTGTGACTACTGCTAGTGTAATTAGTCCTAGTGTTATATTTTGCCTATTTTGTAGGGAATTGCTTAGAGACTCATAAAATTCATTTCGAAAGAATTCAGAGAGCAGAAAGACAGTGAGTTACCCCGTCCGTTTCTTAAACTCTGAAGCACAAAATAGGGCACACAGGCTGTTAAATTATTTTCTTTAGTTACAGTGCATAATATTTCAGCTAATGAAACTCTCAGTCTATTTTGTAAAATAAAACAGCCTGTAGTAAACCATTGAAAATAACCTTAATAATATATATATATTTAATGTACAAGTAAAAAGCCAAGAGAACACAAGAGAACATATATATTTAATGTACAAGTAAAAAGCAAAGCCAAGAGAACACATAGGCTTACTTTTGTTATTTCATTTTAATTCCTGTAAATGTTCTCAGAGATGTATAGGATTTAATCTATGGTTCTGTGAATCCCACACAGGAAACTATGTTTTTAAGGAACCATTTATAACGTAAGAACTACCTCAAAATGTATCTAAACTCAACAAAATTCTTTCAGAAGACATATGGGTGTGTTCTCCTTACTTGAATTTTGCACCTGCAAAATTCCCTTCATTAGTTTTACTGCTCTGTTACTTTTGGAAGGTGACAGAGAAAAAGTACTATATTTTGAGTTACTAATTGCGTAATCACATGTCTTCAAAAATTCAAAATGAGTAGAGCATATTGAAGAACTAACTAAATGAAATATCATGAATTTAATTTAATTTAAATAAGCAAAGATCACATTTTAATAAACTAATCTATGAGTGGAATTTTTCTCATTTAACTTGTACCCATCTAAAATTAGGTATCTAGTCTAAATCAGTTATCTAAGCTCCTTTTATATTCAAGAAGGACTTAGACATCTCCAGAGACAGTGAGGATAAATCTGCCTTTAGAAACAGCTATCTTCCTTCACTTACTATGTAGAAGAAGCATAAATTTAGAGTATACTTCGAACTTTTAGATTATTAAGACTAGATTAATTGAGTCCAGTTAAATATTTTCAAAGGGGGCTACTCACACACTGAGCTAAGAGTCACTGTAGGAAGGTAATTACAACCCATCTTCCAGTTAAACACTTTACCTTTCACATTTTATGGACAATTAGATGGATGAATCTCTTGTATTTTAGGACCAGAACTGTTGATCAGAAATAAAGTAATTCATGGAGACCATAGTTCTTTCATAAATGAATTCTGTAAGAACTTTACATAACAATTCATTAAAAGTGGTAAAATGATCAGGCCTAAGAGCTCATTATGTAAAACCCTGTGTGTATGAAAAGGAAATGAGTGAAAAGGCCATTTATTGTGAAATTCATCAAAACATCTTGCAGAAAAATAAACAAAGGAAAGTCACAAAGTCTATTATAAAACTACCAAAGTATGTAAAATAGGAAACAGAACTTTGTTTCTTATTGTCTTATACTAAAAAAAGTTTGGGAGATACAATGAAAGAATCTGACACTTAAGCAAGAATGTGAGTAGAAAAATGACGTAAAGGAATTGCGGAGGTGGAGAGTAGGAATGCAGCAGAGGTAGAACAATATAATAAGTAGGCAAAATATTAGTTGACAAGGAAGAAAGGCAGCAAAACAATTCTTTAAAAAGACATGCCAAATTCAAGTGTACTGAGCATTGTATGAACAATTATAAGTTAAATTTTCATGGAAGTTGTATTAGCAAATTATATGCCTACAGAGACAAGCAGCGCAGCTGAGTCTCTGAGGTATTCCATGTTTTGTAGACTTCTTGAAATTGGACTTCTCATTAATTTAATGAAGGTAGAGTACAAGAAAGACTTCTTGAATATGCTCATGGATTAGACTTCTTTTCTAGCAAAACTGAACAATGCATATCATGTGGCAAAAAGGAAAACCTTGAAAAAGTAAAAATTTGGTTTGTATTTTTGTATCCTGCAGAAGTATCCAGTTTGAATCCTGTAGAAGGTTAGAAAATGATTACTGAAAGATTTTCTTTAGCCAGCTTGCAAAACAAATGCATTTCCGCTCTGCACTATTACATTTTTGTACGAAGTGTTATTTTGAAAGACCAAGTATTAAAGCATACAGTGTCATTAGGGCTAAGCAGAATTTGATTTGCCTACAGTTTTGAAATGGCATATATTCCATTATACAATAAAATATCACTTTAATTGAACCTCTCTTCTGGGCTGCCCTTCTCTTTTATGTCAAGAACTTGTTTTCACTGTCAAGGATATGTATGACTGATCAGATTGTGCGTTTTAGATATTTTTAATTGCTGAAATGACAACTTTCACATTTGACTAATCAACTATGTCAGATTTCATCTCTCAGTTAGTGAACTCTGAAAGAGCTTTCATGCTTCTTTCCATGCAGCCTCATGTGCGGATGTGCTCCCCATGAACACCTGCAGACTAGTATATTATGGAGATCCAAATACTTCTTGTTTCTTTTATGGCTAAAAAAGAGTCTTTAGAGCAATTGAGCTGTTGTAGCACTGAAATCACTGTGTATTGAGCTTTCCGCTCTTGCCTTTATTTTTGTACAAGCCTCCATTCTTTGGGTGTAACTGTCTGTTTTCCCCTTTATAAACTCTTTGGGAAGAGGGTTGACTTTATTTCTCTTTCAAGAGAATCTAAGAGAGTGTATGTTAGTAGGTGCTATCCATACAATTGATCCTAAGCAGCATGGTAATAGCAATGCATGAGGAAATAATTATTCAGATGTTTTGCAGTATGGAATTAGTTTCTTAACACTAGTATTACTGTGGTAATATTACAGTATTTCACATTAGAAGAGACACAAAAGGTGCAGTTGTAATAGGGTAAAACAAAGTTTCACCTAGCCCAACAGTCTTCAGCAATTTGTAGAAGGAGTTGCTTAAGGGAAGGGCAGAATAAATGTTTTATAAACTACAGGTATTCCGAGTACTCTCCCAGATACTCATTATTTGAGGTTCAGGCAGTCCTTGAATGAGCTGCTGTTTCTATGGATCTAAGAATCCTCCAAAGATTTCTATTCAATGAACTTGACTTGTGTCCTCTTGAAAGCATGTAAACTTTTAGTGTCACAAAACCTTTGACAAGGCATTCCACAGCTCATCTAGGTGAAATTATTACAGTTAGTGTGATATTAGTCCTAGCTGATGTAAATAATTTGTAGAATTAAAATTACACCTTTGTCATCATAATACACAGTTGTCCAAGTGTTGGATGATGTGCTTATTCACATACCTGTAGCTCGGCACATACTTTTGTTCCCTTTGATATGCCGTCCTTTACACATCTTCTCACATTAAGATTCCCTTTCTGTCCTTGGAACTTGCATTGCTGCTTTCAATGCAAAATATAAAATACAACTGACAGCATTCCACAGCTGTAATGGCTTAGCTGTAAACTTCTTTCTGGTACCTAGAATAAGAAAGAAGCAATAGAACAAGTTTGTTCCATTCCCAGAACAGTTCCTAACAGGATCTCCCAAGATTCAGCACTTTTATGGAGATTCTAATTATAATATATTTTAATGGCAGCTGAATGTAGTCTCTAAGGACCTCCAGTTACATTTTTCCACATTTGTGTCATATCTGAATGACATCATAACAATGATACTAATAGATTTACTCTCTTCCTGATATGGCTGTTTTGGCATCCTTAAACACAATGGAAGTTTTGAATGCATAGAAATGGATGATATAGACAGCACGTTACAGAAAATCCACAAAAATACACAATTAGCCACTAAACATGATGTCAGCAATTCATGTTCAAATTGTTTTCAATGTTCCAAGTATTTCTTTTTAAGGAAAATTTCATGTGAATAGGGAATGGGATGTTCCCATGTTCAGTTTCCCCCTTGTTTTCCTGAAAGGTACCATTTGCCCCTTTCTTTTAAAACTGACCAAGGATTCAGGCCACTGACATCGAACAAAACCTTTTACAGAGGCTCACAATAGATGTTCAGCTTTGACAGAGTTCTTGACATAAGAACTAAGAATTGCTTTGCAGTCAAGATGGTCCTTATTCATATAGCCTTCATTTAGCATGGATCATCTTCGAGGAGAATATAATTTTCTTCTGCCAAATTGCTATGAAACTAGTGGGTCATCACAGTATATCCCAAATGACACCACTCCAAGTGGCTGCCTTTAGCAAAGCGGTTCTTCTTTCAGTATGGCCTTTGGATGGAGAAAGTGGGTGCTCTGAACTTTAGGAAATGTGGGAGTGGTGGCAGCTGAGGTGGATGACTCCTTCTTTCTCTATGTAGATGTGGATGTGGGTGGATGTGAAAAGCATGAGTAGGCCCTCGATCTGTAGGTGCCCAGATTATTATCTTCTCTTTGGTATTGCTAAGTCTGCTTAAATTGGCTGAAAAATGGATGTCAGTGGGAGTTTTTCCTTCACTCCTCTCACTCATGAAGCAAGAAGCATTCCTGATGTAACCAAGTGCTCTCCCACGCGTACTGACAGCCACCCGCTCACGGCAGATATTTAACTGAAAAGAAGAAGTGAACTAGCACAACAAAAAATAGAAAGCAGTCCTCCACAAAGAAGAGAAATACTGCATCCCTGAAAAGAGGGAGCACAAGTACTGTGACTGAAATATCTTCTGATATTCAGTATGTGTTTTTTCAGTTAGGGCTGAAGCTTGTCTATGTGCCGGAATAATCCTTTAAATAAAGGTTATTAAATTCTGGTCATAAAACCATATCCAGCCTGTCTACACCCTTCCTATCCCCATCCTACCCTTCTGTTTGTCAATTTACACTTCTTTCGCACTTATTGCCACTGTGAGCAACTATTGACAAAGCTGCAGTTCTTCGTTGCTGAAAGAGAAACCGCTGGTCTTTCTAGGATTTTGAGGACAAAAGGCAAGTAATCCTTGATTAGAAAAGAGGCTGTACTGCAGCCATTCACTGTTCTCTGTATAGGACTGTAACATTTTCTGGTAGGCATGGATATCGAACGCTTTTGGACTAAAGGTATTAAAATATGAAATGAAGACCAAATGAATGGAAGGGCCAACAAATACACAGAAACTTGTCTTTCACTTATTAAAATAACTCTTAAGAATACCTAAACAAGACTTCTTTTTTTTTTATCTCATTTATTTACATCTCAGGGTATGATTTAGAGTATGCAAATTTGATTTCTTCCACAAATCAAACCTGGCTACTTATTATCACCTCCTGCTGTATGTGATTTGATATTCACAGAAAATCGTTGTCACTGGCGAAAGTGTGAGTGTGTGAGAAGTGCCTATCATTCTGTTGCACAAATTAACCAATAAAAAGTGTGCATGAGGGTGCTATAAATAGAAGGGGGTATAGGTAAATTTTCCCTAAGGAAGACAGATAATTCCTTTTCCATTTCTTGCTTCTTGGACTCTTTCTTGAGTGTGTATCTTAAGCCTTCATTTCCTTAGTTTTCTTGTCCCTCCCATTTTTTAAACAGTATATTTACATGTAAAAATATGTTAAATGCAGAGTATCTTAGGATATATTAATTGTTTTCCATCTGAGTTTCTAAAACTATGCTGTTAAAATTAAGTAAAAGATCTACGAAGAGACTTTTATAATTTTTTTTTTATGGTAAGGTTTCCATTTGAAGATATTGGAATAAATAAATCTTGCTTCTTGAAAGTTGTCATTATTTTCTGATGTTATGGGATCATTGTATCTCCTTCAAAGAGTCAGCCTAAATGGGCAGTGCTTTCTCTTACCACATCGAACTATGTGTTATGTAAGTGTTGGGAAGGCTCTTGTTTCTGGAACAGGACAATTAAGCGTGAACTACCTTTCAGATTTCCTCAGTGATCCCAAGGTACAATGAATTAAACAACTTTTTTTTTTTACTTATAATGTATTTGAGGGATCCACTTTTCGCATGATTTTTTAATTCTCCATATTTTGTACAGGATTTCTTGTGGTTTCTAACATGCTGCAGGTGATCCGTGGGTAAGTACGACATACATCCGTACGCTGACGTACACTTTGGATAACATGCATCAGAACATCTTTTGCAACTCTTTAAAGACCATATAGAAGGTAGACACTGATCTGGGGGTGGGAGAAGCTGGGAAAGAAAGCATGGGAGACCCTTCATGACAGTAATACTTTTAAGGAAGAAAGCAAGTCATTTACAACAAGCTGTGTGGAGAACTATGTCCTCTTCCTTGCCAGAACCTACCTTGTTCTTTCTAACTAACACTAATCTTAAACCTGTGCACATAATTTTTAATTGTAAAGCTAAAGAGTGGTATTTGCTGAGGGCATTCACTCACTTGTTCCAAAGTCATTATATAAGTAGAAGAGTAAGTGATCAGCTTACATTCATAGAGATTCCTTTTCCAATATAGGAGATGTTTTATTTATTCAAAGGTTTCCTTCTGTGCTGACAAAGTAAGCAGAGAGCTTACTTTTATAAACTAGGTAATGGATACTATTATGAAGGCCTGCCCTAGTAGCCAGTAGCTAGTATTTTTTAGCCTATTCCTTCTGTCAACATCAACAGCCTTCAGCATTTGTATCTGAAATAAGGCTAGACTATAAGCTGTTCCCCTATAACCTCCGTCCTATTTCCTTCAAAAAGAAATGGATAGTTCCCTTTTCATGATTAATTTAGAAAAGGAATAGTACAGAAATCAAAATACCTTTAAAAATTTGGCTAGCAACCTGTTCCAATCTGCTGTTGTACTATGTTTAGTCTTTAGTCTGAATACAAAAAATATCTCAACTTCCCTTCCTCTGATGATGGTATTCAGGTTTGACAGTCATGTGTTTCTAACAAGGTTAAGGAAGTGCTCTGCAAAAACTTGAAAATTCTTGATTTTGAGCTTTTCTGAGTTAGTCAGCCTTTTATTAAATGGCCGTAAACATCTGTTATGCATTTAGAAAAAAATTACCTTTTGGTCTTTTTTATGCTTAACTAACTAGGTCGTTATATCACCAATTATTTTTTTCTTAACCTTTCTAGCTAGGAGCTTGCTGGCTGTATTAAGTAAACAAAAACATTATGAAAAGGGTACTTGAATATTAGTTCTGTATGATATGATTTCTGAAACACACAACTTTGAACTTCAAAACTCTTCTCATAATTCTGTTTTTTTCTTAATGTTTTCATGCCAGCACTGGAAGGACTTTGCACTATTCCGTCTCAGGCCTTCTGATTTTTGTGGGTTTTTTTTGTTGGAGATTGTTGGGTATTTACAATAATGCTTACCCTCATCTTTGCAAGATACTGATAAATGTTTCTCACCTACATGGTCTTCACATTTTATCTGTAATTTCCCTGAAATGATATTTCTTTAATACTCTGAGGATCGTAAGTTAAAGCTCTCCTACATTTATTTATATTTTATTTATTTTATTTATTTTATTTTTATTTATATTACCTGAAGTTTTTTATTATGGGTATCTTATTAATGTGTACATTAC
>Ga0181612_133109_pt1 | contig 10544 bp, 7 predicted proteins | sample HoacroProtozoa21_FD_119630 | JGI IMG/M metagenome (GOLD analysis project Ga0181612, IMG submission 119630) | Hoatzin crop microbial communities from Cojedes, Venezuel. Combined Assembly of Gp0051906, Gp0051904, Gp0051908
ACTGGTCACCAGAAAGAGGAGGTCAAAGCCTCCCCCTTTGCTGTCCCCCTTGAGGGGACCTCTCAGCCTTCTCTTAAACAGACTTGGTCAGAAAATGCTAAACAGAACTTATCAAATAGTGTTTTCACTGTCTGCAAAGATCCTGCAGTTTAGTTATTGCTCCTTTGACATACAGATATTGCCCCAAAACCTAATATGTTTTAAAAATTCTGTAAACAGTTTGATGCTTCCTTTCCATTTTGGTATTCAGAAATGTAAAGGGCTGAAACTTGTGTGTCACCTAGAGCCCACATATCTCCCTGTTGAGTGGATTTTTATATTGAAGAAGACCTGTTGATTTCAAAGACACATTTTATGTTATTCCTCAAAGAACAGGGCAGAATACAGGACTTAAATATTCATTTTCATCTTTTACCACTTAGCATATAAGTAGAGTATAATGCAGCACAGAGATTTAAGAGTAGCCTCTAATTTCTATTTTTTGAATTACTGATAAGATTTTGGGGTTTCTGTTTTGATTTTGTTTTGTTTCTTTTCTTTTTAACCAATTTTGTACTTTCTAGGCATTACTTATTGAAGTCCTAGGCATTCCAAAATACTCACTGAGTTAGTGGGGGTTCTGAGAATTAAGAAAACATGTGAAATCAAGCTGAGCTCCCGAATTAGCAAAAATGGGCTGCCTCAAAATTAAAAGCCCTTAAAATCAGATATGGTTTAATAAAATATCCTTTTATAGGAATAATGTCATATAATTGCAATTCCCAAAATGTTCTAAGTAATACCAAAACACTTTTTAAGTGTTAGATATTTTAAAAGGTCTTTCTATAGGTGAAATTGAGAATGTTCATAGCAGCATTTAATAAAAAAACCCCTGACACATAAATCATATTCTGTGGACACTACTGAACAACTAAAATAAAAGCATAAACAGCAATGAAATTGTTTGAACTACATAACAGATCACTTCTGACACTCAATATATAAAGACTGTCATGTTTCTAACTGTTCAGTTCTAAATTTTTAAAACACTTTAGTCAGAATTAAGTTGAAACAAAGTTTCTATAGAAAAGGAAACCTAACATTTTCCATATGCACTGTCATATTCCATCCCTTTTCTAATATTCATGTTCCATTAACATTCAATATTGGGTGAATCTAGCCCAGAGAATACAAAAGATAAAAAGAAACTAAATATTTCTCACTTGTTTTGATATTTGCTATCTATACAATATTTGCTCAGCCTAAGTCATCTTATTTTATGGTAAAAAATGTACAAATTCTGAGGCAAATGATTAAAATCTTGATTTATTATACTATTGGATATAAAACTGCCACAGAAGCATACTACGCTGGCAAGACTGAGATTTGCAACACTAAACACTACTACAGCTTTGATAATTTCAATGCTAGAACTTAGTGTTGGAAAATCCCTCGGCGTTGAGAATTAAAGATATCAAAAGAGACTGGGAATGGAAGACCTCAGTTTACCTGCAGGCTGTCTACAGCAATGGTAGTGTTAATGCATGTTTTTCTGTCTTGCCCAAAAACTAGCTCATTCAAGTCACTGTCTTTCACAGAAAGAGTTTTGCAGAAAGGTAAAAGTGTAAGGTGTCTCGAGAAATAAACCATTGTTCTTTATATTGTCTTTGCATACAAAAGGAAGTCGTACTAGACAATTCTTACTATTTTTCTATTTTTAAGTGAGCCTATAATGCTTTGAGTAAAGTGATAAATTCATTAATCTGAAACACATTTTCTAATATTTGGTAGACAATATTTTTGTAAATGAATGTATATATATATATAAAATAAAATCTTGCCTTAATCATACAGAGATAACTCACATGCAAATCAAGCAATTGCAGCTAAAACAAAATATGGCTAACATTTTGGTACATTAGAAGTACTGAGCTATAAATTCCTCATATCTCTCAAGTGCAGGAAACCACAGATATTTGGCAGAGTATTTAGTAGCCATCTAATGGGGTAGCTTATTTTTCATTATGATTAGGAATTTTGGTTTATAAAAACATTTAATTAGCAATGGATAAATTTATTATTTACATGTTGAACATTGATCATAGCAACAATACCTACCACCTGTAGTGTGCCTGCAGCAGTGCATGTTCTGTCTGTTTTATATGCAAATGTTGTATGTATGTAGTGTGGTTACAACTTTGCATAATACACCTGTAAATGTATGTGCTAACTAACCTTTCACAGGTGCTGCAACTAGGCTTACCAACTCTCCAGATTTTATAATGAATCTTGCAATATTTGGTGTGTGTGTGCTTTGTTTATTTGATTTAAATTGGATTTTCAGTGCAGTCTCATAGTTATTGGTAGAGATACAATATACACTTGTTCTAATTCGTTGTGAATAAGTCTTCCATTACTTTCATTTGGACTAGAGTCATGAAGATAACTGCTATTTCACTGATTTCTGCATTAGAAGTAAGGTTGCCCTGAACCAACATGCTTACCCAACATGCTTACTATGTTCCGTTGTTATGACTTACCTTAATATAGATCATTAAATATTCAGGGAAACAAGGACTGGAAACTGATTCTTCCACAATGAAGGTAAGTGCCCTTGATATTTGAGTAAAGACATTAATAACCTTTGATATTTGCGTAAAGACATTAACACCCTTCTGCTCTACAAACCTAGTAAATAATTTGTTGTTATAAAAGTGGAAGGGCAGAGACATTAAAGTGAAGATTTGTCGTATTCCTGTGACTGCTGGGCTGCTAAGGGAGATTCTCTTTCTCTGGCCTTCCCTTCAAAAAGGGCTTAGCTCACTGAGCAGCTAAGGTGGTCATGCAAGAACAGCTCCAATGAGAGCAGTAAAATGTGAACACACTGCACCCAACTTGAATTTGGTGTTAAACCCCAACCTGTCTTACTGGCATTTGCTTCTGGCTTGCTTTGGCAAGTTCCTTCTCAGCTTTCTGTCCTCTTTGAATAATGTTTGTAGTTACCTGACTCTCTACACACACTGTACAGGCAAACATAGTACAACTCTCGTTACAGAGGCTGATTAAGTTAACTTACATTCTGCAAGTCTTCAATGGCCTTCAAAGGAAGAAAAAGAAGTCGTTCTATGACTGATTGAACTTATGAAGATGACCTGTAGGCTGATACAGCTTCTTTAGTGTCAAATATAACTGATTCAGGCTGCAGCCTTGCTTAATGTGGGAATTCTTTGGTCTCTCTCATTCCGTTTGCATGCAAATGGTGGGAACATATAATCTGTGTGATAACCACCATACTGTGAGGTTAGGTGTAGATTGACCCCAGGTTCATAAAACATTAGAGATTACAGAGTGGGCACATAAAATCAAGGTTTTCAGGAAATGTTTCCAAATATTTTGTGTGCATCATCAGCTATCAACATATTCTCTAATTAATTTTAATGTTTTGATAAGTAAACATTTAGCCAGGAACATAACGTAATCAGTAAGTAACAAAAAATAGACCTTATTTAGACATTTAAGTGATTTTTTTTTCCCCAAACTGGCAAGACAAAAGCAATAAAACAGAATTTTAGAGTTACAGAGAATCTGAGTTAGCAATGCACTGAAATATATTCTAGAAATTTTAAAAACATAAACAATTAAAAATGGCATGCAACTAGAAAAAACTGTTTTATATCGTGTAAGAAATTTATGTGAATCAGCTAAATGTTAAAATTTTGAGCTTTAAACTTTTTTATCACTGTCATAACGATAAATCAAATATATTTTGTATTTCTAGATAAAGGTAAATACAAAATTTTCTGATCCCTCCCAAAAATTTTGTTTTATTCTACTATTGATTTAAAGCACTTCAGAACAAAAAAATACGAGATCCTCTGAGAGAAGGACAAGGAACTTCACAGGTATATTAATGAGATGTGACAATAGAGGAATTGTGCAGGTGCCTGGGTTTTACTGCTACAGTTGCTTGTAGAGATCAAAGAAATTATTGTAAAATTTAGCTGGAAGAAGCTTTTCTTCAGGGAGTAATAGAAGTCTCAGAAATATCTTGTCCCTACCCCCCTTCCTGCAGAAACATCTGCTTTTTTCTGCTAATTTTGTTGAAGAATGTATGAATAAGATGAGCATTTTGTATATCTGGTATTATGATTACATGTGCAGTCACAACAGGTGTTTGTAGGCATAGCTATGTTAGTTGCGTTAAAGGCGGAAAGTTTTATTTGAACAAGGGGACTACATTGACAAAACTTTACTCTGTGGAGATTGTGATTTTAACAGTCTGATGCAACAAACTGTTTTCATGGCACAGCATTTTTTTCCTTGGGTATGTTTACCTGGTGTACTGAAATATAAGGTCACTGTGGATACAATGAAAAAAAGTGAACATCAACAAATGCAATTTAAATAAACAAAAAAGCAGCAATCAAAAAACAATAAACCCTCCCTGTGCACAGGAGAAAAACTGAGCTGGCTCTGCATTCCTAGCTCAAGTTTTCAAATACATTGAAAGCTAGATCTTGAAATGTATCAATTCTTATAGTTGGTCTAAATAAGAAAAAAATCCCCATTCTCTCAGGAATTTGACAAATGTAAGAGATCAAATTATGAGAACTTTTTGTTCCTTATTGCCAGTTTTGGAAAAATATTCATCCTGTATTTTTTTTTTAATGCATTGTCATTCATAATGAAGTTTGTTCAGGGTGAATGATGTTCGATGATGATGGTGATGATTAGGGACCATAATCCTGTTTATTCTCTCAGAAACAACCTAGTCCTGCTATGTTTGTGTGTTTGTGTGTGGTTGAAATTAAAGCATAGTAAAAAGTTAAAGTATAAAAGAATTTAAAAAACAGAATTTGGATTTGGATTCCAAATACTTCACATATTGATTAAGCAAATACGATGCTTTCATTTAAGACTAAAGGTTACAGCCAGCATAGTATTTAGGTTTCTATCCAGGACCTACAGATACAATTTTCTTATTAAAATGAGGTGGTTCAAGGATATAGAAAGATGAGATTTTTGTTCAGATCCATATTTAGTTACTTTTACATTCCTCTTTTTTTTTTTTTAAAGCAGGTATATCTCTTTTGATGGACAAGGATTTGTTTTTTGTTTTTCTGAAGTAATTAACCTTACTTTTTTTTTCGTGTCTGTCTGTGAGGAACTTTACAAACTATTAAAAAAAATTCAAACTATTTGGAATGTGCTGAGTGTGCATTCTTTCTAAAGCCAGATGCTTTAAAACATTCCAGACTTTGAGACGTAAAATGTACAAGAGATTATTTTTAGAAATGTGGATTCTGTATTGGCAAAGCAGTTGATACAGTAGAAGAGAATATTTTTGATAGTTTGAGACTGTAAGCAATCTCATGTTTAAAAACGTAACAGGGCAAAAAGAGAACAAAGAATGAAATGAAGGATGTTAAAAGTGCAGTTTCCCTCTTGTTCATAAATTACAAATGCTTACTCATAGGACTTTCACAGTTGCCAGGTATTACATGTGCCAGTCTTAATAAGGACATTATTATACAGATGATAAAGAGTGATGACATGTACCAAAGTTAAATAGGCCCTTGAAAACGAATACAAAATAACGATACGACTTTATAAAAGATGCAATGATATGTTGGTAAAAAAATAATGACATGCACTTTTTGACATTTGTGCGTGAATGTCTATCCTAGAAAAGTTAAATGTGTAGCAGTCAGTTAGGCATCCATACACTTACTGAAAATGCTGCACTCTTTATCTTGGAAAAGTTAATGTGAAGGTCGTTCATAAATATAGATTAAGTTAAAAGATGGATAAAGAAAGGTGTTAAAACCAAAACAAAACTAAAAAAAAGGAAGGAAGCTTTTTACTGCTTATTGCCTGTGTAAGATATTAGGCATGCAGTCAACGAAAGAAAAATAAATGTCAAGGGGACATTAAGTAACTGGATTATTTCTTTTATGGACACATTTAAGAGTGATGTCATCGAAGTGTATCATCTAGCTAATGCAAAGCAAGATCTTGCTTCATACCGCGTATAGGAGAGAACCCAGAGTGCTTTCATAGAGGTAAATACATTATGTGTTAAATGGAACACCTTCACTTGCTCTGCGATAGCCGAAACAATTCTAGGTCTAAGTGCAGGTCTTGAAGCTCTCTCTTAGTGGATCTGAAACCACTGGTGTTATTCCTTATGATCAGAAAATTAAAATTAAGGATGATGGATAAGAATTCTGTTTTCAATCAGGTGGTATTTGATTTTACCAAACTGGGTGTCAGGTATTACAAAACCATATTTATCTCAAGCTCTTGATTATTCACTCAGATGCTTTCAATTTCCCTCTCTAACGTAGAAGTTAATCTTTGACATTGGTTTATTTTTCTTTGAGGATGAAATGATAATTAATTATGATATGTAACCTACATTTTTTCTGTATAATGATGTAATCTAGACTGTGAGGCCACAAAATAGTTACTTCGTAATAGATGGATGTGTGTAACAGGTTTGCTTCTTTCTAAATAAATAATTTTAAATTATGCTTCTATAGTGTTTCCTGCCACCCCCAATAATTTAATAAATCTTTCTTGAATCTTGTCCTTTAATAAAACTATCTTCTTAGATCCGTATTTTTCGGACTTCATATTAACTGCCTATGTATAAAGGAGACATATTTGTTATCAGACTAGGCAGAGTTTTTGTGTCTGTAGTTCCTTAGAAGTTAAAGACATGAAGAAAATAAGACAATGTCAGGCAGGGGGAATTTCTAAATCTTGTCTAGAACATGATTCATTTATCTCTTCTTGGTGTCTTTTCTAGTCCCTGCCTTTATAAATGCTGTGGGTTGATTTCTTCTATTGTTGTTTCTCTTTTGTAGGACTCTTATTCATGGGCATAAGGGTGGGGGGGGGGTGGGGGGGGGGGGGGGGTTGAGGGGGTGCATTTATGTTTGATAACTGTATTTGGAGATCCCTCTGATTCGGGAAATAATGTTAGGTCTGGAGTTTCTGAGTTCTCTACATGTGGTGTAGTTGTAGTTTCTACTCATTTTCTTAGGATGATTTTATAATACAAATATTTATCTAAATAAATTGGAGACATCTTCACAATGTACCTATGTGCAAGGTTAATTCAGCATTATTTGAATTATTTGTTTTCGTCTTGCAGTGAAAATGATTTAAAACAGAGCTGGGAAAACAGTTCAATTATTTTGTACTCTGGCTATAACTATCTGGGTTCTTAATTGCCAGAGAGAACTGAAGTAATAAAATTAGTGATCCCTAAATGCACTGCTGTAAATACTGGCACAGTATTTATTTGTTTCATCATGAACACTTATTCAATTAAAAGCAGTTTCAATTTTTTCAAAGCATTCTTTATAATTTTCTTGCTGTTCAGCAAATATTTCAAAGTAGTGCTATACAGTTTAAAGTTGCATTTGCTTAAGTAAAATATATCTGTAAATATGAGATCGGGAAAAGTATGTATTTTTAGAATACAACATAAACTATCTGATTTTAGCTAAAATATTTTTTTTTCTAAACATTGAAACAGTTCTCTGTTGACACACTGAAGTTTAGGCCAAGGGGCATGATGTGTTATAATTTATTTTAAGGTTAGGGAAACGCAGCCTGGGAATTCCATTGATGCAGTCTTAATTCACTATTAGGTTTGGGAATGTGTTTGTACTGAATATCAACCAGCTGCCCAGATAATTGCCACTATTCAAAATTTAAGAACATACTAGCTGAACCAAAATAAATGATGCTTTTATTTATCCCACAGTGCAAAAGACGTAAGAAGAGAGTTCAGTGCTTATGAAGAGAAATGGAAGGTGCAAATGTGAAAAAAAAGACTATTTCCCAATGTTGTAGGATTAACACTGCAGGCAACTTTTTGTCCTTGTGATCTTAGATACAGCAAGGTGTCTTGGGCAAGATCTGTCTTTTAAGATATTCAGTGTGGCGCACTGCACTTCCATAGATATCCACTGAAGCTCTGAATGTAGCTTTTGAAAACAACAGAAATTATCTACAAGGACAGTCAGCTATCATGCAGTAGATCGTCTGCAGTGCAGAACTTTTCTTGTGTAAGGAAATATTAGTGATTGCTGGAGGGAAAAAAAAAATGTCCCAGAAATAGTATCATGTTGTGCATGTTACAGAGTGTTTTGGGATTTTATTTGTTTAGCTGTTTTTAGGAGCCTTCTTTGTTTTTTTATTTTCTTCTTAAACAATGGCTTCCACTATGGAAGCTGCTTTTATGCAAAGCACTTAAGGTAGAACCTGAGGTGGATTTCACATCTTAGTAAATAATAATATACTGAATAAATATTTCTCTCTTTATGATAATTAGACAATGCTAATTGAAAGTAAATGTAGGCAGTGATTATACTTTCTCAACACTGTTCGGAAGAATTGACTCCTTTAAATCTATTACATTGTCAGGTAAGATGCTAGTGACATATTGATGCATTCTGAACTACACAATTAAAATTCTAATTGTAAAAACAACTCTGATAATACTGACTGAGATGCAGAAGAAGTTTCTTTTGGAAAAGAATCATGAGTGGAATGCTAGACAATCCTGTACTGTCTAAAGACGTAAATGCCTTTGTAAGAAGCTTCATACTTAATGAATTCCCACAAATTTCAGTATGGAAAGACCAAAGAAATAGATATTAATTTTTATTTATCAATGATACAGATTTATTAAATACAGTGCATGAATTTTGTCACTGGTAGTTAATTGATGTTGATTGCACAGCTTTCACATTCTGTGCAATAATGGGTAACTGTAAAATTTGAGATGTCTTTTTACATGGTGAATCATAGGCAGAAAAACTTCTTTATGATACAGAGTTTTTCCCTCAATTTAGCATGTTAATATAATACATACATTCTTCATATAATAGTTGTAGCCCCAAAAGGGTTATGTAAATGACAAGTTTGAGTGCAGTGTTATCATTTTAATGTGTCGGTTTTAAATAAAAGTAGCTACTGCTGCTAGATAACTGCAAAGATGTTATGAGTATCCTTGATTTCTGTAAAACCTACGAAATTTATCTGAATCTGAGTCCAAAATTGCTACTAGCAAACAATATTTTACTATTAAATGCAAAGTTGAAGTCCAATAAGAAATGGAGACAGAGTCAACATGCAGTATGGGGCAAATTCACAAATATCATTTTTTGTAGTTCTCCCTGTGTAGTTGTGTCCTCTAACCTGTTGTAAGATTTCTGCTTTGATTGTATTATATTCTAGCCTGCTTTCTCTGATGCAGCAATTATGCTTTTGACCCAGTCAAAAATGACTGTTACTGGATAGCTATCGTTTGAATTGTTGTTTTTACTCAGTCAGAGTAAACTGAGCTGGAATTCTGCAACAGAAATGCTACAGAGAAACCAGACATATAGAGAAGGAGGTCAGCAAATATTTATGAGTTATGAGTGTGTGATTTAATTTTTCCTGTATGTCTTTTTAACACAACAGCACTCTACTTAGAGATCAAGTGCTAGTGCAGTAAAAATATTTTGTTTAGCTGGAAGGAATTATTTTCTTTCCTGTGTATATGAACAGTGCTTGCTTGCTTAATTAAGTATATCCAGAATAGGTTTGGGCTTTATCGTACACTTAGACTGTGCCAGATTTAACAAGATGGTTACAGCTTTAAATTTTTATTTTTTTGGTGCAAAAATTATACATAAAACTGATATGGCTAGGTTCAGGACAGAATCAGGGAAGAGCTGAGTTTTGGGATATTTTGGTTTTGTATTTTTTTTTTCCTAGGTGCTTTCTTACAAGAACAAATGCTTTTCTTCATACAAATAAAGCTACCATTCAGAACAGTGACATGAAAATGCCATACACAATTTGACTTAAAGAAAAAAAACTTGCTATTAAACCCAGGTTCAATTAGATGTGCAAAATTGCACTGAGAGGGAAAGGTAGTGTTCCTTTTGGGATACAGTGTGAATCATTCTGACTCACTTTTCAGAGAGCACTATAGGAATGGAGAAATGTGCAAGAGGCATCGTATTTCAATGAGACGCCTTTTAAGGTCTGTGAAGTTTCAAGACTCATACATGCTATCTTTAAAGCAGGCACGTAATTGGAAAGTGATGCAAACAACTATAAACAAGTAACACGCCAGGGCAAAGGCCCATTAACACTGTGTGTGTTGTGGGGCTCCCAGGGTGTAGCAGATTAACTTAAAAGCTTAGCATTAAAGTAATTACAGTGATGGCTAAATATGCCAGCCTCAAGGAATTGAATTATGAAGAAGAGATAGGACTTAATAGCCTCATGAGGAATGTAAGAAAGTTGCTAAATCACCCAAGATATTTTAGCAAGTCAGCAGATGACTTGCCCAAAGGCAGAGGCCATTGCTGTGTGGTAGGCCTGGTACAAGATAAAAGAACATGCAAGCATGCTACTTGGAGGCAGAGTGAAAAGAAGGAGGTTACCTGAAAAGTTAAAACCCGGACTGGGTTCAGCTGGACTTTTTACAATTCATATCTGTGGAAGCTTTCCTAGGAACAGTAATAAATTTTATTTCCTGAAGTGAGATGTAT
>Ga0181612_138912_pt1 | contig 10544 bp, 5 predicted proteins | sample HoacroProtozoa21_FD_119630 | JGI IMG/M metagenome (GOLD analysis project Ga0181612, IMG submission 119630) | Hoatzin crop microbial communities from Cojedes, Venezuel. Combined Assembly of Gp0051906, Gp0051904, Gp0051908
AACAGGCAATCAATCTGTTCCCCTCACATGAAATGCCCCCCTTGTGTGATTTTTTTTTTCTTTTTTTTTTTTTTCTTTTTTTAGTTAATAGAACGTGCCAGCTTACTTACACACCTGTGCTTTTGTGGTACATGCACAGTATCTATGTAGAAATATTTACACACAAATATATGTACACACATTTGTTTTATTCAGTTTGCTTTCCCTAATTTTTTCTTTTTTAGCCTTCACCCCAACAGTGGTTTCTCACTACCAGTGTACAATGACAGGTAAGAGGCGTGGGCTGGCGACGCACTTCACTAACAAGCGTCCCTTTGCTGATTATCCTGCCATTTTAGACATGAATCACAGTTAAGAATGCCAGTTTTATCGTGCAAATTGTTTTCCTCTTGTTTGGATATGTTCCAATGATTGAATGATTACAGCAGACTTGATTTCATATGCCCTTTCCGTAATAGAACTACTCCAAACCAAACCTTTCTCTTTTTTATTTATTTTTTTTTGAAAGGAAAGGAAGTAGCATTTACCTTTAACTGAGTAGTTTTTGAGCATCAGTTATAAAAGCATGTCATCTTCCATTTCCAGTGGCCTCTAGGGGGTGTGTTTTCTTAAAGTGGGAAAGTCTGTATCTGAAGACAGATGACTTCTGTCTAGTAATGTCTCTTACTGAATCCATGGCATCCTGTTTCAATGTGACAGCCTTAGTCAGGGCTGATATGACTTCAAACCATTCTTAACCTCATTTCCAATTTTAAAAATAGCAGCTAACGTCGTATTAACTAGAGCCTTTCTGATGGCATATCAAAAGTATAGCTGCTAGTTTCTTAGTTCCTACTACAGACCCCATTCTACTTTCTGCTTTGCCCCGTTTTGAGGGAGTGGAATCAGAGGAAAGGAGGATAGTGAGATCGCCAGTGAGCCATAGGACAAGAAAATACGGCTTAAAATGCTTTAGCACAAAGCACTGGTTTTCAAAGCAAGGCAGAATGGAAGGAGTTTCTAAACCTTTCATTTAGGCTGTGCACCTCATCTGAAAACACCTTCAAAAACCCTTCTAAGCTGTGATGTTTAAGGCACCAAACTAATCAGCTGTAACAACATAGCACTTCTTCATGATGCTATAGAAGAGGAAGGCCTCCCAGTTCCTTACTTTTGAATAAGGAAATTCAAAGAGCAATTTCTTAATTGTGTTGTCCCAAGCAAAGGATATATTTGTGCCTTATCGACTGAGATACAGCCAGTTTGTCCTCCAGTGGATGTCAGGCTGCTATAGCTTATATTCTAGGGTAATTACAGCTACAAGATTGTTCATCTTGTCACCTTGGACCACAAAGTTGTGCGGTGAAGGGAAGAAACACCAAGAGGAGCTGCCAGGCAGAAGAACTTCTCTATACTAGTTAACTGACTAATGAATGGTATATTAAATATATATGTGGGTGTATATTTATATGAATATGCACATTGCATCTTCTGTCACTGGAGAGCCAATCTGTAATGACCAATGAAGATATAAAATGAAGAGATAGACAATGATACACTTTAAATTACTGGTGTACACAGTATAGACAATTTTTCTTTAAAGTTATGGCATAGGATCTTTGTTTTATGGCTTTGCATCGTGAAACCATGTGTGTTTACCCGCAAATTTATGTAAGGAATGGGAAAGGGAGATACATGCGAGAAACAATGGAGAATTTTATCGTCTTTTTTTCCTTCTTCCTCCATTGCTTCAATCTATCCCCTCCTTCCTGTAGTGACTTGTGTTGTCTGAAAGATGATAAAGGGAGAGGGAACCCTTCTTCCTCCAAACTGAATGTCAACTTCAGTACAAACCCCAAACTCGGTGTCTTGGTTCTATATTTCTACCACAGAGTTAGTTAACATCAGATAGTGTTGCCAACTTAGAGAACTTAAGAAGCGGATCCAGTCTGCAAAAACTGAGATTGGCTTAAAACTTGAATTGTCAATGTTGCGTATTTTCAGACTTCTATCCATGGTGCTTGAAGGATATTAGTATGTACTTTTATAGATGCTCACATAACAACATGATGCCTGGAGAAAAAACTTTAAGAAAAACCCCAAATATAATGAGATTCATTTCATACTCTTGTAATATGAACTTGTAGTGTGATGAGTTCCCATGTTCAGCTGGAGTTCAGGGTTATGTGATGTAACTCTGAACAAGTTGCAACTCAACCATTTTTTTTCTTTTCTCTACTGTTGAATATTCTTTAATAACGAGGGAGGTGAGAATACATGGAGCCCTTCATTCTAATTAACATTTGGATTTTTGGGCGGGGTGGGGGGGCGAGGGGTATTTGCTGAAGTATAGCAAAGTAAACAATCTATACTAGTGATTACTTGAAAAATTATGACTTCTATGATCTAGAGCCTTCATCGCCTTTTCCTTCACTCATCCATATCTCCCTGATAAAGTCTCTGAAAAAATTGTAATTTGTATATTTGACCTAGTAAAATTAATTCTTGGATGGAGATTTCACATGCTGACTTGAATCTCTGGCTATTTTATAGCATCATTTTTAAAATGATGAATTTTCACTCCTATAACGCTACTTTCCTTTAATTGTAAATGGTAACCTGTGCATGTCTTGCAAATCTTTAAGGTAGTTTATATTGGAGTTTTTGACGTGTTTGTGGCAGTTACTAAACCTTTTTCCTTTTTTTTTGTTATTGTTGGTTTGGTTTTTTTTTTTATTTTAAACACTGAACCATTCCTAATAAATGGTTCTGTTTTCCAAATTTTCAAGAGTAATAAAACCTCAATATTGTTGTTAAATTATATAGACAGAACAGAACACCTTTTAATTTCTGTCGCTGACTTAACTTGTGCTCTGTCTAATGAAAGGTTCCTGTAAGAAAGTTTTCTGTCTGTTTTGCTCTGTATTTGTTGTGGCATTAACTGTATGTGTTTTTCTGTTTGGTTTCATTTCTTTTTAATTGAACAAAATTTGATTCACCCAGAATCCTGCAAAGTAATCCAGTTTGTCATGTTTAACTTCACTTGAAGGGTTGCTCTTGTGAAATGCTTTGGTCTGCATCTTCTATAAGCATTTAAGCTATATAATTGTATATAGATATAAATATATATGAATAGTCCCACTGACATATGTGGAACTATTGCATGCCTAAAGTTGAGCGCACATGTGTTTCCAGGTGTGAATTTTGTTGTATTTGATTTAAAACAGGATTTAAACATATCCAAGTTTGTTTTTATTACGAGATTTCATCCCGTTGTCAGATTATACGAACTGTGCTTGGCTGTGTTTAAACTACGGTGAACCCAAATGCAAGAGTTCACGTTTACAGCTGGCCAGTGCAAAAGCTGGTACTAACAGGGTGTTGAAAGTTATTCTGAGCTTTTTTACAAACCAGTTTATATAAATTCCGAAGGGAGTATTGCAAATATGAAAAGGGTTGCTGGAGACATCTAATACAAAACTTGTTGCAAGCCAATGTTCTGTCATATGTGAACTGTCCATATGTGCGTCTCTAAAGTTGCTTCATGCGTTTGCCTATGCATACTGTGTAGTGTGTTCAAAGCATTGCAGCTGTTTTATCTCATCAATCTGTTACACAGTAATTAGTTTCCTTTTCTGTTTTCCTGGGTGTGTAGCTTGATGCTGAACCTTGGATAAAGGAAAGGGACTGTATGATCCTGGTATTCTTTCTTGTGCTTCTTGCATAATCTATTGTTGAATCAAATAGTGAGAGATGGGTGCATCCATGTAAATAAGAATTTCCTAGTCCTCAAGAATCTGAAAATGAGACCTTTTATTACTAGAACCTGGAGGGTCAGTAGTAACTATGAATTGAACATTTTTGGGTGGGTAGCTGCTGACAAGCATAGCTATTTCTGAAAATGAAGATCAAAGAGCTATTAAAATTTAATGTATATTATGCAGAATGTGTAAGCCTCTAGCTACGTTTTCTACTCCCCTTCTTTTCATATGTATGATTTATAATTTATTTTCTGTAGCACAGCACTGTTTCTGCTCCATGCATTCTGTGAAAAATAACTCTTAATTGACTTTAATCCTCAGTTTTAGACTATATTGCTTGTCATCTTATTATTCTTTATTGTTAATGCCAAGATGCTTATGTGACTCACTATAATTGACCTTGCATAGTAGCTGCTCTGTGCTGCATAGAATGCTGCAGCAATACTTAGCTGGTCAGCACATAAATCGTCTCTCTTGTTCTTGTATCAGACTTACATTGAACACAACTCTGTGCTTGCTTTAGAGCTATTCTCTGTACTACTTACCTGACTCATTTCTGCTGTGCTTTCCTTTGAACAAAAGAAATGTATTGGAGCTACAGTGTTGATGTTTAAAGAGAATAATGACAGATTTTAGCTGCAGCTTATGAGAAAGGGTAGTTAAGTATTTGGAGAGCTTTGGTTGGTTGGTAGGGGGGAGGGTTATGGTTAAACCTACTACTAATGGCATTTTTAGGTAACGTTAGATCTGTCAGTAAAGTGATCTCAAGTGTTAGAACTTGCTAATACTCAGTCCTAGATCACTGGTTATAAGGAGGGACCATACTCTGTAATGGTATATCCTAAGACATGTAGTAACTACTTAGTATATTGAATTACTAAATTCTGCTGTTCATCTGTAAAGATTAAGCCTGTATCTGTCCATTAAGTTGGGTCAATTTTGATTTATTTCATAACTTGTCAAAATTTGGTGATGAGATTTCTTGGTTATCCTGTATCTTCTCCTAAAATCATATGGTGGTTCTTTCATTTGACCTCCTCTGAGCACAAAGAAATGCATTTTTGAGTAGCAGTGGTTTATTCTTGTGCTGGAATGTCTTTTTAACTGAAAGGAGGATTATAATCCAATAATGGAAAATTTATTTGGGCTAAGTATTCTTTATAAGTAAAGAAGTGTTTCCGTTTTTTTTAGTTCTTATTTGTTGGAAGATTGATATCTTTCTGAAGAATATTTTTTGAGGGGATTAAAAAGAAACCAGTCTCTTGTAGTTGTACATATATTGAATCTAACTTAATGGACAGCATGTTGAAAGTTTTAATTTGAACAGAGGTTTTTAATCTTTTTACTAAACAGCTTCCTGAAACTTTCTTTTCGTCTGCTTAGGCATTGGAGAGAAGTATTCAACATGGGAGCCAACCAAACGAGAGTTAGAATTGCTACGACACAACCCCAAGCGGAGAAAAATAACCACAAACTGCACCATAGGTAAGTTCTAGAAATCCTTTCTAAACCCAATTCTCATCCACTTGTAAGTTCAAAATTGTGTGGTGTTTTTCGATAAATATTTTTACCCTGAGGTGGTAGTTGTAGATTTCCTTAACTGTTAGGATAACAAATTTATTTTACACTACCTTTTTCTCACTATAGAAGGATATCTGCTCTGTCACTTCAGGTACTGAGGATGAACGATCTGTGTAACAGCTACAAAACAGAACTTTTTTTTGACAATATACATTTAAAGACTTTAGCAGAAATCAGTGATACTGTCTCGACTCAGTCTTCATCAGCGGTCCAATGCAGGGAAGTATGAAGGGAAATCCTGTTGTTGAGATGTATGCTTGACTGTAGCAGTATATTGGGAAATGCATTTTTAGCAGACAGAATAAGCACAGTGATGTCTTTCTGTTTCAGATTGTAAACTCAAAATGGGGTCTCTTCAGTTTCATATTCACTCTGAAAAGATGCGATTTGATCTCCATTGTATGTCAAATAGCAGTTTTGAAATGCATATCAGATGTTTAATGTTTGGTGTTCAGTACTCTGACATGTGGGCATGTATTTACTTATGGCTGGAGAGTATATGGGTAAGGCTGATGAAAATGAACAGTGTTGTCCAATTTTTTTTTTCTCCTGTCTTTAGTCTGGGGGAGTAGGGGGCTAGAAGCAGCTTCCTGACAAGCTCTAATGAAGATTATTGGGCATTTTCCTGTACTGTTAAATACACAGTAACACTTTATTGGTGAAGATACAAGGGCGAGATGTAGCTACAGGCATTGGAAGTAGGAAACTGTTAAATTTTTTTCCTAATTTTAAGCTGCTTACTGTTTTGTGAGAACGCGTCATGCTTTCAGCATATTTACTTTTGTCAAAACACACCAAACACAATTGCTAAAACTTTCTAATGTCATGTTTCTAATACGGTAAATCATATTTAATCCAGAATATGTGTGTAACTATCTGGAAAAATGGACTGAGAAGCACAGAGTAAGTTGTAAGTTGAAAACGTGTATGGCATGGCAATTCTAAAGAAGGGACCTATGTATGTGCAATAGTGGAACAGGAAAGACAGTTGGAAAAACATCTGGGCTTTAGAAACTTCAAGCAGCCTGGGAAAAAATAACTAGGCAAAGATTGCCTGCATCATGTTCACAGTGGGATTTTGTGTTTTATGAAACTGCAGTATATTTTGTAAAGGCTGTTACAAATTACTCGAGATAACAGAACTGCACATGTCCAAAAAAAAAAGTTTGATAGAATTTTGAAGGTGAATGTGACCTTTCTGAAGAATTGAAGCACATTTCTATGTTTCTTTTTCCAATTTGAAGGAATGCTGTGCCTACTTTTAAAGGATTTTAAATTTTTCAGTCTATTTAAAAAGGGCATGTCTGGTTGCATGAAATCTCATACAACGCTGCATGGGCGGGGGAGTGCTCGTGAAACACAGGGGATAAGGGAAATGACTGATCTCTTTACTTCTGCAGGCATGCTTTTAATAATTTCTCCTACTGAGCCCTGGAGCTGTCTGTGTGCCGAGATTTAGAAAGAGAAAAAAAATCAAAGCACCCAGGAGACATAATGCAGTTTTGGGCTACAGTTAAAAGAAAATGACTAGCTTTCTTTCACAAAAATACATTGGGGGTTTAGCTGAAGGAAGAAAAGACCTGCCATTGTCCTTGAGCCTTTTCTCTCCATCTAACCTGCTGCTAAATATATATCTGCTTCAGAGTCTTTTTCCCTTCGCTTTCCTCACATTGACTTGTCTGTTTGCAGTTTCAGATCAGTGAAGAGCCTATATGCAGACTGAAATGCTGCAATTATCTGGACATTCCCATTTCTCTCTTTTTCTAATACTCAATTCTTTTGACATCAAGTTTTTATCAATCCCATAGCAGATATTAGTGAATCCAGTTTATCTTCTGAGGTAGGTAAATGACTCTGAGAATAGGCATAATGTCCAGTTTTATTGCTTCTGAAAATGAAGATGATGTTGATAACCATCTATAATAAGCATTGCACATCTGTTGATCAGTTCTGTTTACAGAAGAGTCTGTTAAAGTATAACCAACTGCCTTTTATGTATAAAATGCTCTCTGCAAAGCTGTTTCAAGAGAAAGGCCAGAGGTGTTTGCTGCTTTGTCTTACCTCGAGAGATACACTGGTGCCAGTTGGGAGACAACATGTTTAACTGCTCTGCGATGACCTGAAATGGTTATTGTGCCAATGCCTGTTTCAGCATTTGTGTAAGACAAATGTGGTAGTGTTAGAACTAAAGTAGGTGGGACAGTACTCTGAAACCTAGACAGGCATGGCCTGGAAAGGATGCACTTAACTTGTATGTGAAGGACTTGCATATGATTTTGACTCCTAATAATTAAATACATTAAACGATGTTATTCATATGTGGAACACACTTAGGTGGTAAAGTATGTTTTGTTGTAGTTTCCCGGTACATCTGTATTATTTGCATGACGCATCATTTAGGTGAATGTTTTACTCTATGGCAGAACCTTCTTTGTACACAAAGGGATCTTTTTATTCCAGATTTGTAGCGATCTCACAATGCTTTTCAAACAGTTGGATGTGTCTGCTGCTTTTTGAGCTGTTTGAAATTTTATACAGCTACGGGATCCTTTGTCTTTCCTTGGCACCATAATTATGTCTGAAGAATACTCAGTCATGAAATTAATATGTTGGAAGATTGAACTGGTAGTTCCTTAGAGGAAATACTGTGCAAAACTCCTAGCTTTTGGTTTAGTGAAATGAAATGATGTTTCCATGTGACAATTTGAAAGCCATTGAAGAAGGAACTTCTTGTTCACATCCTCGAAAAAAGCAAAACAAAAGACCTCAAAAAAACCCAAAAAATTTTGCTTCATTCACTATTAAAATGATGTGTGTGTTTCCATTTTCCAGCTAGTAAGAAGACAGAGTAGGTAGCTTTGCTTGAATTACTATTTTGCCATGGAGCAAATCTCTCGTCAAATGAAAACTCACGTCAGGCACCGCTGCGGGCTGTAGACACTGTGCTGATTCCTGCCTTTCAGGATGTAAACAAAGGGCTGTTCCCAATGTTATACAAAAGTGTCTTCAAAGTGACTTGGAACACTCTGTTAGCCAAGAGGAAACGTTGAGCTATCTATGTGCAAGAAGCCGTGATGAAAAATCCTCGCAGTGTGGATTTTATGTGAGGCGTTTCATACTGTGATGTCGTAGCAGACTCGAAATGTTGATGGAGTTTCTGTATTTCAGGACATTCAAGAAGAGTGTACAGTCTACTCAGACCATAAACGTACACTCTTTGGTAGCAAGATCAGCTCAAGACGTTCTCAGACCTTGTGCCCGGATGCTATAGCATGCTGCCTTTTTCATTGTGCTGGTGCAGTTTTCAGGTGAACTAGATCAGGTTGAAGGGATGACATATTGTGGGGAATGCAGAGGGTGAGTAAAAAGCAGAAATTTCGTAAGTTATTATATATTGTTCTCAGCAGCAGTACTGAATCATGGCCTGGACTATTCAATTCAGAATATTTCTATTCATAGAAATGCTTATTTTGATTTTTGGTTGAAGCTGGTGTTTCACGCATCCTATAAACACCAAAACTTTTATATGAAAAATCAGATGAGACTTAGCAGTTATCAAATTAGATTCCAACAGTTCAAAAGAAAAACCCAGTCTTTCAGCTGCCTCTTGTCTGTGAAGAGGCTGCCCTCAGCAAGTGAGGGTAACGACAAAGCTCCAAGTTCACAAGCAAAGATTTTATTACGGGGCTGTACTAGAAGTGGAAGTGATGCAGTATCTTTCAGGAACTATCTTCCAGAGCTTGTCTTTCTCTGCTATCATTAATACTCCCAGCAGATCGGTTCTCCTGAGTACGTGAAGTATTAGCTTGGGATCAGCTGGTCGCTGATTAGCATATGAAGTGGCTTTGTGGCTAAAGATTGCTATATTAACAATAGGAAGAACTAGACTCCCAAGGCACATGGGTAATTAGCAGGAGCCACCTGGGATTCCCATTTTCAGTGTCGCAAAAAGGCAGAGGGGATAGCGTTTGTAGGAGACTGAGCAAATCCATTTCAGAAAGACTGATGAGATGTGGGGGAGGTAGCAGAAACAATGGCTACATGGGAGTAGCAGGTGGGTTGTGCAGCTGTGCAACGCTGAGCAGCGCGACGTGACCGAGAGCAGCATGAGTGGAATAAATATTGCAGCAGAGCTGCCGTGTAAAGGTGGCGAGGGAAGAGGAACAGTGGCCTGGAAGATATTTCTGGTTCTCTAGACGAGCTACCAGGAGCACTTTCGCTTCTGTAGAGGTAGTAGTAACTTGAGGTGTTGAAGACTCTGTTCGCGCTTGGAAGTTTTTTGTGAGCGTACCTGCTTTCTAGTATACTTTTTCTAGTGGAATGCTACTTAAGGTAACTCAAATGGAAAAGTGGAATGAAAAACACGTTTTGGTACAGCATCAGATTTTTAGCTGTAACTTTAAAAGTTACTGATTTGTAAGCAGTTTTATGTTTGAAATCGTGACAACGCAAAGTGCACCTTGAATAGAAGTCATCATTGCATCTTAATTTTTTTTGGACTGCTGTGTGATGAAGGAAAAGAAAACCTCCTTCTAAGACTGCTCGGGTGAATGTTTCCTCTGTGACTTACTTTTTTCATCTAACTGCATAATTAGAATGGTGATATGGTTGGAAAACTTTACTAAAAGGTTGGACTAGTAAAATCAACCAATGCTACCCTTCTATCAGGGAGATCCTTCTGTTCCTCTTTTATCTTGTCATGACCTCTCACCATTGGACTGAGTTGTGTAATATTTTTCTTAGGTCTAAAGTTGATAAACCTGATATTAAAAATAAATTAGAAAACCCTTTCCTTTCAAAGCTGCCAGGGAACTTGAAGAAAAATCAGAGGGGTGTGAATCTCTTCAGAATGCTAAATCAGAAGCTGTGATTTACTTGCTGAGATACGTAGATATTTGCTTTCAGAAAGTCTTGCTGGACTTTCAGTTTACCTCTTTAGCAATATAAAACACAAAGCTTTCCTCTGCAAAAGATGTTTCAAAAAGAAATTCCAGATTTGGTATTTCAGTCACCTTTTTGTGGCCTGGATAGGCTGGAAAGCTGGGCAGAGAGGAACCTGATGAGGTTCAACAAAGGCAAACGCAGGGTCCTGCACCTGGGGAGGAACAACCTCATGCACCAGTACAGGCTTGGGGTGGACCTGCTGGAGAGCAGCTCTGCGGAGAGGGACCTGGGTGTCCTAGTGGACGACAGGTTAACCATGAGCCAGCAGTGTGCCCTGGC
>Ga0181612_141243_pt1 | contig 10544 bp, 10 predicted proteins | sample HoacroProtozoa21_FD_119630 | JGI IMG/M metagenome (GOLD analysis project Ga0181612, IMG submission 119630) | Hoatzin crop microbial communities from Cojedes, Venezuel. Combined Assembly of Gp0051906, Gp0051904, Gp0051908
AGCCTGACGGCAGGCGAAATCATCAACCAGGTGCGCTCGCTGCCCGAGCGCGACCGGCTTACCAACGTGGTGCTGATGGGGATGGGCGAGCCGCTCGACAACACCGAAGAGGTGCTGAAGGCGCTCCAGGTGCTGACCGCCCCCTACGGCTATGCCAAGAGTCCCAGGCGCATCACTGTGTCGACTGTGGGCACCCGCAAGGGGCTGAAGCACTTTCTGGATGCATCCGACTGCCACCTGGCGGTGAGCCTGCATGCCCCTTCGCCCGACATCCGGGCCACGCTCATGCCGGCCGAGAAGGGCTATTCCATGGTGGACATTGTGGAACTGCTGAGCCATTACGACTTCAGCGGGCAGCGGCGACTGTCGTTTGAGTACATCTTGTTCAAGGGCGTCAACGATACGCAGGCCCATGCGGCCGAACTGGTGAAGCTGCTGCGGGGACTCTCGTGCCGCGTGAACCTGATTCGGTTCCATGCCATTCCGGGTGTGGACCTCAAGGGCACGGAGGAAACGCACGTCATGAAGTTTCGCGACTACCTGACGCAGCACGGGGTGTTTGCCACGGTCAGGGCCTCCCGGGGAGAGGACATCTTTGCCGCCTGCGGCATGCTGTCTACCGCCAAGCAGGAACACGAGAAGCGCAAAAAAGCATAATTTTTTGCCATGGGCGGGAGATTGACGTTTTTTTTCGTAACTTTGCATAAATAATGCCTTTTTAAAACACGCAAAAAATGAAGAGATATAGTTTTTACATCGTACTGCTTTGCCTGCTGGCCGTCGTGGGCGGCTGCCGCAAGGGCACAGGCGGAAAGAAGGTGAGCATTCTGAGCCCTACATCCAGCGGAAGGCCTTACGAGATGCTGGTGGTAATAGACAACGACCTGTGGGAGCGCCCTGCGGGACAGGCCCTGCTGGAGGTGCTCAACTCCGACGTGCCGGGACTGCCGCAGCCCGAAAATATGTTTCGGGTGATGCATACCAACGAGAAGGGGTACGATGCCACCATGAAGCTGTTGCGCAACATCATCGTGGTGAAGATAGGCGAGGCCTACTCGTCGTCCAAGCTGAAGTACGAACGCGACGTGTACGCGTCCCCCCAGATCATCATGACCATACAGTCGCCCGACGAAGAAAGCTTTGCCAAGTTTGTGACCGACAACAGGGAGGTGATTGTGAATTTCTTCGACAAGGCCGAAATCAATCGCCAGATACGGCTGCTCCAGACATCGCACAACCAGGGCGTGCTGGAGACGGTGAAACAGATGTTCGACTGCGAGGTATGGGTGAGCAGCGAGCTGACGGCCTCCAAGAAAGGCGAGAACTTTTACTGGGTGGGCACCAATGCCGCCACGGCCGACCGCAACTATGTGATCTATTCGTTCCCCTATACCGACCAAAAGGTGTTTACCGACAAGGCCGCCGTCTTGCACAAGCGCGACTCGGTGATGCAGATCAACATCCCGGGGGCTCAGGAGGGCATGTACATGGCCACCGATACCGCCCATACAGCGGTAAGGCCCATCAGCGTGCACGGCGACTACGCCTTCGAGGTGCGCGGACTGTGGCGCGTGAAGGGGGACATGATGGGCGGCCCGTTTGTGTCGCATGTGCGACTGGACACCGTGAACCAGAAAGTGATTGTACAAGAAATATTTGTCTATTCGCCCGACAAGCTTAAGCGCAACTATGTGCGACAGATGGAAGCATCGCTTTACACCTTGCGCCTGCCGGGTGCACAGGCTCCTGAGGAAGAAGAATTGGATAAAACTGTAGAACATGAGTGAGAAAAAAATTAGGATAGGCATTACCCACGGCGACATAAACGGCATTGGCTACGAAGTAATCCTGAAGACGTTTGCCAACGAGCAGATGCTGCAGCTTTGCACGCCCATCGTGTATGGCTCGCCCAAGGTGATGACGTATTACCGGAAACTGTTTAACTCGCGTGCCAACTTTACCATCAAGCGGTCGGCACAAGACGCAGTGGCCGGACAGCTGAACGTGGTGAATGTGTGCGACGACGAGGTGAGGGTGACGCTGGGACAGGCCACTCCCGAGGCAGGCAAGATGGCCTTGCAGGCCTTGCAGGCGGCCGTGGACGATTACAAGAAAGGCTATTTCGACGTGTTGGTCACCGCGCCTTTCAACAAGGCCACCATTCCCGTGGGCGAGTTTGAGTTTCCCGGACATTCGGAGTACCTGACCAGCCAGTTTGGCGGCACGCCGCTTACCATCATGGTGAAAGACGACATCCGCATAGCCCTGCTGACGGGCCACATCCCCTTTACGCACATAGCCCCGTCGATTACGCGCGAGCTGATAGAGGAGAAGCTGCGTATCTTTTACGCGTCGCTGCAACGCGACTTCGACATCTCCACGCCGCGCATCGCGGTGCTTTCGCTCAATCCGCATGCCGGCGTAAACGGACTGCTGGGCACGGAGGAAAAGGAGGTGATTTCGCCGGCCATAAAGGCCATGAGCGAGAAGGGCGTGGTATGCTACGGGCCTTATTCGGTGGACGGCCTGATGGGGTCGGGACAGTTTGCCCATTTCGACGGCATCTTGGCCATGTACCACGACCAAGGCATGGCGCCGTTCAAGACCCTGAACTTGGAAGACGGCCTCAACTTTACGGCCGGACTGCCCATCGTGCGTACGGCACCCGCGCATGGCGCCGCCTACCCGCTGGCGGGCAAGGGGGAGGCTTCGGAAAGTTCCTTCCGCCAGGCCGTGTACATGGCCATCGACGTGTTCCGCTCGCGCAAGCGTTACGAGGAGGCCGAGCGCAACCCGCTGCGCAAGATGTACTTCGACAAGCGCGACGATAGCGACAAGCTGAAACTGGATTCACCCGACGAAGAAGTATTATAACCTATGGCCAAACCCGATTTGCAAGACATAAAGAGGAGGTATGGCATCATTGGCAACGATGAGAAGTTGCTGCGTGCCATCGACGTGGCCATCCAGGTGGCTTCTACCGACCTATCCGTCCTCATCACCGGCGAGAGCGGGGTGGGCAAGGAGAACTTCCCCAAGATCATACACGACAACAGCAGGCGCAAGCACGGGGTGTATATAGCCGTAAACTGCGGCGCCATTCCCGAGGGAACCATCGATTCAGAACTCTTCGGCCATGAGAAGGGGGCGTTTACGGGCGCCATCAACGAACGGAAGGGTTATTTTGGCGAGGCCAACGGAGGCACCATCTTCCTGGACGAGGTGGGCGAGCTGCCGCTGTCTACGCAGGCACGCCTGCTGCGCGTGCTGGAGAGCGGCGAGTTTATCAAGGTGGGCTCGTCGAAGGTAGAGAAGACCAACGTGCGCATCGTGGCGGCCACCAATGTAGACATTGAGCAGGCCATTGCCGACGGGCGTTTTCGTGCCGACCTCTATTACCGGCTCAACACCATTCCCATCTCCATTCCGCCCTTGCGCGAGCGTGGCGATGATGCCGTCCTGCTGTTTCGCAAGTTTGCCACCGACTTTGCTGAGGGCAACCAAATGCCGCCCATCCGGCTTACTGACGATGCCAAGGAACTGATACGGCGCTACCCGTGGCCGGGCAACGTGCGGCAACTGAAAAACCTGACGGAACAGATCTCCATCATTGAGATGGAGCGTGAGATAGATGCCAAGATCTTGCAAAAGTACCTGCCCAAGGTGGAAAACGAGCGGCACCTGCCGACCTTGTTCGGCAACCGGGGCACGGCCGGCGGCGAACATTCGTTTGAAACGGAGCGGGAGATTCTCTACAAGATTTTGTTCGACATGCGGAGCGACATCACCGACTTGAAGGAACAGATCAAGCAGCTGTCTGCGTCCGAACCTGCTGCAAGCAGGCACCAGGTGGTGTACAACCTGCCGGAGGAGGCTCCAGCCGTGCAGCCGCCTGCCCCCGTGGTGACCCACCCGGGCATAGGCGCCCGGCCGTCGGCCGACATCCAGGAAGTGGAGGTGGCCGAGGAACCCAAGTCCATTGCCGAAATGGAAAAGGAGGCTATCCAGAATGCCTTGAAAAAGCACCACGGACGCCGGCGCGACGCGGCACAGGAACTGAATATTTCGGAACGTACCATGTACAGAAAAATTAAAGAATATGGCTTGGAATAAGACCTGCTGGTGGCATGCCCTGCTGCTGTGCGCGCTGATGCCGCTGCTTCACTCGTGCAGCATACAGATGGGACTGGCCCCCATCACCTCTATCGATTACAACAAGGTGAAGACCATACAGATTGCCACCTTTCCCAACTATGCCACTTATGTGTACGGCCCCATGACCACCACCTTCAACGACAGGATGAAGGATGTCTTTATGCAGCAGACAAGGCTGCAGCTGGTGGACCGCGACGGCGACCTGGTGATAGATGGCGAGATAACGGGCTACAACCAGTACAACGAGGCGGTCGACTCGAGCGGTTACTCGTCCACCGTGAAGGTGACCATGACGGTAAAGGTGAGCTATACCAACAAGTTCAACAGCGAACAGGACTTTACCGACCAAACGTTTAGCGCCTATCAGACGTACGATGCCACGCAGTTGCTTACGCAGGTGCAGGACGAGTTGATAGAAGTGATGGTGAAAGATATTGTGGACCAAATATTTAATGCCACGGTGGCCAGCTGGTAATGCCTATGGATCATGCACAAGACATACAAAAATGGATGAAGCATCCCGAAACGCTGGATGCCGACTCGCTGTACCAGTTGCGCAAGCTGCTGGCACAGTACCCTTATTGGTCCACCATCCGCATCTTGTTCCTCCAAAACCTGTACCTGCTGCACGACGACTCCTTTGCCGAAGAGCTGCACCGGTCGGCAATCCTGCTGCCCAGCCGGGAGGTGTTGTTCGACCTGTTGGAACGCGACAAGTATGCCGTGCCGGCCGAGCGGGCGTTGCTGGACCAGCGCGATGGGGAAGAGGCGGAGGCAGGCGACCGCACCATAGCGCTTATCGACTCGTACCTGGCGGACCATGCCGACCGTGCCGCCGACGCCCTCCTGCCCGACGCCGGACTGCTGTCGGCTGAACCCGATGCATCGCAGCCCGCCCCGCAAAAAGTGCCCGACGAACTGGACGAGAGTTATTTTACCGAGACGCTGGCCCATATCTACATCAAGCAGCACAAGTATGAAAAAGCGCTCGAAATTTTTAGAAAGTTGAGTGTAAATTTGAATAATTCAAAAAAAAGTGCTTACTTTGCAGACCAAATCGCCATGCTGGAACGTTTGGTCCGGGGCGAAGGTTCAAAAGTTAACTAAAATTTTAAACTAATATGTATCTGCTTATCGTAATTGTCATGTTAATAGCATCGGTCTTGATGTGTTTAATCGTGCTCATTCAGAACTCCAAAGGTGGCGGCCTGGCCTCCAGTTTCTCTTCGTCCAATAGCATCATGGGTGTGCGCCGGACGACCGACTTCCTGGAGAAGACCACGTGGACCCTGGCAGCTGTCATGGTGTTGTGCAGCATTTTTGCCGCCTACGCCCTGCGTACCAGCCATAAGAGCACGGAGGAAGTGATGATAGAGCAGGCTCAGAAAGACCTGCCCTCTAATCCGTACAACATACCTCAGGGTACCAATGCTCCTGCCACTAACACGGCTCCTGCTACCGAGGCTCCGGCTGCTACGGAAGCTCCTGCTGCCGAGGCACCTGCCCCTACAACGGAAGCTCCTGCCCAATAAGGCGATATGCATAAAAAACGAATTTATACCCCGAGGTGTAAGGCCTGGGGTATTTTTGTTTTATAAACGACTATAAAAACAACCTAAGCTATGACACAACAAATTCAAAAGACCCTGCGGGATTCGGCCGCCATGCGCTGGACCGCCTTGCTGCTCTTGGCGCTGGCCACTTTCTGTTCGTACATCTTTATGGACATTCTTTCGCCCATCAAGGACCTGATGCAGGAAACGCGCGGCTGGGACTCTACCGCCTTTGGCACCATGCAGGGAGCCGAAACGTTCTTAAACGTATTTGTGTTCTTCCTGATCTTTGCGGGCATCATACTCGACAAGATGGGCGTGCGCTTTACTGCCGTCTTGGCCGGCGTGGTGATGCTGGTGGGTGCCGTCATCAAGTGGTATGCCGTAAGCGACGGCTTCATAGGCAGCGGACTGGAGGCCTGGTTCAACAACCATCTTAATTATATCCCATTGTTCGATGAACTGGGTGTGTCGCCCTTCTACAAGGGCATGCCTGCATCGGCCAAGTTGGCCGCCATCGGTTTCATGATTTTTGGCTGCGGCTGCGAGATGTCGGGCATTACCGTGAGCCGCGGTATCGTAAAGTGGTTTAAGGGCCGCGAGGTGGCCCTGGCCATGGGTTCTGAAATGGCCCTGGCCCGCCTGGGCGTGGCCACTTGTATGATATTCTCGCCGTTCTTTGCCAAGCTGGGCGGCCATGTGGACGTGTCGCGTTCGGTGGCTTTCGGCGTGGTGCTGCTTATGATAGCGCTGATTATGTACATCACGTATTTCTTTATGGATAAGAAGCTGGATGCGCAGACCGGCGAGGCAGAGGAGAAAGACGACCCGTTCAAGGTGCGCGACATTGGCAAGATTCTTACCAGCAGCGGATTCTGGCTGGTGGCCTTGCTCTGCGTGCTATATTACTCGGCCATCTTCCCCTTCCAAAAGTATGCGGTAAACATGCTGCAGTGCAACCTAAGTTTCCACGAGGTGCCGTCGGATTCGTTCTGGGCAGGCTCGTCAGTGACCATTGTGCAGTACCTCATCATGCTTGTGGTGGCCGCCACGGCGTTTATCAGCAACTTTGTGAAGGGCAAGGGACTCCGGTACGGCCTGCTGTGCGTGTCGGTGATTTTCCTGGTGGCATTCTGCTACATGGGCTACATGCGGCAGTCGGCCGAGACCATCTTTGCCGTGTTCCCCCTGCTGGCCGTAGGCATCACGCCCATACTGGGCAACTATGTGGACCACAAGGGCAAGGCGGCCTCGATGCTTATGCTGGGCTCGCTGCTGCTCATATTCTGCCACCTTACGTTTGCCTTCGTGCTGCCCCTGTTCAAGGGCAGTGTGGCAGGCGTGGTCATCGCCTATGTAACCATACTGGTGCTGGGTGCCAGCTTCTCGCTGGTGCCAGCCTCGCTGTGGCCCAGCGTACCCAAGCTGGTCGACGCCAAGATTATTGGTTCGGCCTACGCGCTGATCTTCTGGATTCAGAACATCGGCCTGTGGCTGTTCCCCCTGCTCATTGGCAAGGTGCTGGACAAGACCAATCCGGGCGTGACCGATCCCACGCAGTACAACTATACCGCCCCGCTGGTCATGCTGGCCTGCCTGGGCGTGGCCGCCTTTGTGCTGGGCATTGTGCTGAAGATAGTGGACAAGAAGAAGGGTATAGGGTTGGAAGAACCCAACATCAAGCCGGCAGCATAAACGGCCTCCGCGTGATAAAAAAATCGGGTACCAGTGTGGCACCCGATTTTTTTGTTTTCTTACAGCAGGTCCTGCAAGGATTGCAGGAAGATGTCCGCATCGGCCTGCGTCAGGCAGAGCGGGGGCAGCAGCCTGAGCACGCTGTCGCCGCTGATGCCCGTAAAGATGTGCTTGTCTTGTATCAGCTGCCTGCGTATGTCCTTGGCGCTTCGCTCGGTCTCTATGCCTATCATCAGTCCCCGGCCGCGCACCTCCTTGATGCCGGGCAGGGCGCGCAGCTGCTCCAGCAGGTAGCCGCCTACCTTGCCTGCATTGTCTATCAGGTGCTCGTCCTCCATCACATCCAGCACGGCCAGCGCAGCGGCACAGGCCAGGTGGTTGCCGCCGAAGGTGGTGCCCAGCTGTCCGTACACGGCCTTGAACTTGGGGTGTATCAAGACGGCCGACATGGGGAATCCGTTGCCAATGCCCTTGGCCACGGTAATAAGGTCGGGTTTGATGCCTGCATGCTGGTGGGCAAAGAATCGCCCCGTGCGCCCATACCCGCTCTGTATCTCGTCCAGGATAAGCACGGTGTCGGTCTGCCGGCACAGGTCCGACAGGCTTCGCAGGAAGTTGTCTTCGGGCACCTGTATGCCCCCCACGCCCTGTATGCCTTCGATGATGACCGCGCACACGTCGCCTTTCTCCAGTTCTGCCCGCACGGCTTCCGTATCGTTCAGCGGCAGGTAGGTCACATGGCGGTTCTGGTTGACAGGGGCCATGATCTTGGGGTTGTCGGTGACCTCTACCGCCAGCGATGTACGGCCGTGAAAGGCCTTCCGGAAGGCAATGATGCGCGTGCGGTTGTTGTAAAACGAGGCCAGCTTGAGCGCGTTTTCATTGGCTTCGGCGCCGCTGTTGACCAGGAACAGGCTGTAGTCGGGATACCCGCACGCCTTGCCCAGTCGCGCAGCCAGCTCTTCCTGCAGCTTGTTGACCACCGAATTGGAATAAAATCCCAGGGCCGACACCTGCCGGCTCAGTGCTTCCACATAGTGCGGGTGGGCATGGCCGATGGAAATGACGGCGTGTCCGCCGTACAGGTCCAGGTAGCGGGTGTCGTTTTCGTCCCATATATAGCAGCCCTTTCCGTGCGTGATGCAGATAGGAAAGAGCGGATAGACCTCAAAAAGTTTCATGTCAGAATGCGCTTGGTTTAAGAATGAGCCCGGTAGTTTCTACCAGGTTGAACATCAGGTTCATGTTGTGTACCGCGGTGCCGCTGGCCCCCTTGAGCAGGTTGTCGATGCACGACACGATGAGCAGCTTGTCATCGTGCTTCTCTAGGTGCAGCAGGCACTTGTTGGTGTTGACCACTTCCTTCAGGCAGATTTCGTCCTCCACCACAAAGGTGAACGAGTCGGCTGCATAGTATTGGCGGTACATATCGTATAGCTCGTCTATGGGCTTGTCGTTTTGCACCACCACGGTGGCAAAGATGCCCCGCGGGAAGTCGCCCCGGTAGGGAATGAAATCCACCGACCCCTCGTAATCGGGCTGCAGCTGCTTAAGCGACTGCATGATTTCGGGGATGTGCGGATGGTGGAAGGCCTGGTAGATGCTGAGGTTGTTGTCGCGCCAGCTGAAATGCGTGGTACTCTTGGGCTTTACGCCCGCCCCGGTGCTTCCGGTAATGGCATTCACCTGTACGGAACCCCGCAGCAGCTGGTGCTTGGCCAGCGGCAGCAGCGCCAGTTGTATGGCCGTGGCAAAGCAGCCCGGATTGGCTACGTGCTGCGCCTTGCACGTGGCGCGTCGGTTCAGCTCGGGCAACCCATATACAAAGTCGTTGCCCTCGCGCTGTATGCGGTAGTCGTGCGAGAGGTCGATGACCTTTAGTCTCTCGGGGAGGGTATGCGATGCAAGGAAGGCGCACGTCTCGCCGTGTCCGGCGCAGAAAAACACGACGTCTGCCTCGTCGAGCGGCAGCTCGTCGGTAAACCTTAGGTCGGTCTCGCCGTAAAGCCCCATGTGCACCGAGGTCACTTTCTCGCCCGCGCTGCTCTTGCTGTGTATAAATACGATGTCGACGTCGGGGTGGTTCAGCAGCAGGCGTATCAGTTCGCCGGCGGTGTAACCGGCGCCGCCAATGATGCCGACGCGTATCATTGCACGTACCTTTGGGGAACGATAATCCACATGAGGATGTAGACGAACAGGCTGGCTCCGAAGTTAAACAGGAGCAGCACAAAGATGAGCCGGGTTATTACGGGGTCGATGTCGAAATACTCGGCCAATCCGCCGCACACGCCGCCAATCATCTTGTCGCTGGCCGAACGGTATAATCTTTTCTTTTCGCTTGTCATGTCGGTAATGTGTATATAAGGGTTAATAATAAGGGTCTTATTTCAGGTCGCTGTCGAAATCGTGTATGGCATAATAGGTGCGCAGCGGGGTAGAGGACACCTTGATGAAGCCCTTGGCCTCTTCGGCCGTCCATCCCTTTTGCGTCTCGCCGTACTCGCCCAACTTGTTTTTTACCAGGTCGTCGGGGCTGTCCACGCCCACCACGTCGTAACCATAAGGCCGCAGGCTGAGGATGGCGGTGCCGTTTACGTTACGCTGGCTGGAGGTCAGCATGGCCTCTATGTCGCGCATCACCGGTTCCAGATACTGGCTTTCGTGCAGGAACATGCCGTACCAGTTGGCTACCTGTTCCTTCCAGTATTGCTGCCACTTGCTCAGTGTGTATTTCTCCAACAATTTGTGGGCAGTCAGTATCAGCATGGGGGCGGCAGCCTCAAAACCCACGCGCCCCTTGATACCGATGATGGTGTCGCCCAGGTGGATGTCGCGTCCCACGGCATAGGCAGCACCAATTTCTTCCACCTTTTGGATGGCACGGATAGGGTCGGTAAATGCTTCGCCATTTACGGCAGTTAACTCGCCTTTGGCAAAGGTGAGTCGCAGTTCCTCGGTTCCTTCCTTGGTGCAATGCTTCAGGAACGCTTCCTCGGGCAACCCTTGGTCCGATTGCAGGATCTCGCCCCCGCAGATGGAGGTGCCCCACAGGCCGATGTTGTACGAATACTTCAGCTTTTTGAAGTCGGCGGGGAACCCGTTTTGGTTTAGGTAGTCCACCTCCTGCTGCCTCGTCAG
>Ga0181612_155880_pt1 | contig 10544 bp, 5 predicted proteins | sample HoacroProtozoa21_FD_119630 | JGI IMG/M metagenome (GOLD analysis project Ga0181612, IMG submission 119630) | Hoatzin crop microbial communities from Cojedes, Venezuel. Combined Assembly of Gp0051906, Gp0051904, Gp0051908
ACCAAAAAACGAGAGCGCTGGGAAAAAAAAGCAAATTTTGTGATCAAAAAAAAAAAACCCGGGGTGTAAGCCCCCAGAAAAAAAAAAAAAAAAAAAAAAAAAAAAAAAAAAAAAAATCCAACAGAAGATGGTAGAAGAGGAGAGATGCCACGCATGTCCTACCTGGGGGAACATCTTCCGTCGTGGCTGAAACTGCACCGCGCAGCAGAGACCCTGACCACGGGACTGCAGGAGAACGGCTTTCGTTGCTTACCCCATGCGTCTGCAGAGGGTTAGCTCCTACGTGCAGTGCATGTTAGTGGCCCTGGGAGGTTTCTGTATTGATCTGTTTCTTAATAATGCGTAATAGGCAATCAGAGCTTTCTTGGTCTTTTCACAGACATAGTATTAGTGAGAGCCTTAAATCACAGTGCTGCTAGTGGTTGTGTCTGACCTGCGCTCCACCAACACTAGAGTAACTTTTATTTCCACTGGGATTATTCCTGATTTACCTGGTGGAGAACCAGTGGAGGATCAAGCTCTAGATGTTTTTATTATTATTTCTTTTTCTTCCAGCATGAGCAAGAATGTTTGTTTTGCATTATTAGCAGAGTTGTGTGTTCTGCCCTGTTTCATCTTTAGTCTCATTTGTAAGTCTTTTTTGAGGAATGGTTTAGAATGGTTTTTTATTTTAGATGCTGAACTAAGCAGGACTTTGCAATTCTGATGTCACCTCTGTTCCACCTATTGGAACATTGATTTTTAGCAATGTATGCTCTTAAATCAATATGATCTTTATTGGTACTTGCTGGTGACATAGTTAAATCTGTCAACAGCTAACTGCAAACATACATTGCAGTAGTACAATGGGTTTAATTAGAAACCAAGCAAACAAGATTTCAGGATTAGTTATTGCTGTTCGACACCAGGTGTGATACTGGTCTCCTGGACTACAGGAATTCATAATTCCTGCTGTAAAATAGGTATTTTATCCTTTGTCTTTGAGAATATTTAATTGATAGCGTAGGCTAATGGAAATTTATGTAATTGTGTTACTATCAGTATTGTGTGGAAGCACTTACTGTGCAAACCAGTTCTTAGTTATCTGATTTTGCATTTGACAACATCAGAAGTTAATTGGACTACCAAAATAATGCAATATCAACACTAGCACACAATTTGGCTTACAGCACTGATACAAGTTCGTCTGTCTTTATTATCTCCTGTCTATTGCTTTTCTTCCCTGCCCCCCCCCCCCCCTTCTTTTTCTAGTAAAGGTGTAGCTTTTCATGGCTTTTCCTTGTGCTGTTTTTTTAATAACAGAAAAAAAGAAAAAGCCATTGGGGAGAGAACTCATTTAAATTTGCTCAGGAAGTGTGAGAATTGCAGGCTGGTTTGGATATTTTGAGTAAAATGTTTAATGTTTTATTTATATCTAGCATAATATATATGCTGACCAATAATAAGTCAGCAAAACTTGTGCGGCTGAACTGTTCAAAATGAATCAGCTCCTATTTTTCCTCTACTCTTGGACAGATGGTAGGCCGCTAGTGCTGCAGTTCACCAGGTGGATACCCCTACGCCGGGGTTGTCCAAGGAAAGTGAAAACCAGAAGATGCCGAGGGACTGAAGCTGAGCGGTCCAGAGTGCCTGTCTGGGCAGGGGAAAGGGGTATCTGAGGTGCAGGTCCCACAGCCGTGGCACGTCCCAGCCACGAAACTGCAGGCAGTCAGGTGGGAGATGCACATCTACCCTCCCTTTGAATCAGGGGCGTGGAGGGCTCCTGCTCCTTCGTAGTGATGAAGAGGAGGGTCTCCCCTGGTATCAGGGCTGCCTCTCAGATGTGGTGAAAGCAAGGAAGAAGAACAAGGCTCTTCTCCCTGCCCATCCCCTTTGCGAAAATACGGGATGACTTAAATGTGGTGTCTTCTGAAGGATTAGATGAGGTAGCAGAATTTAGGACTGGGCAGTAATACCTCACATAATTCAGGATAAGCTAGCTTGAGTGCAGTCGGGTTTCATTAGCGCCCAGCTCTGAGTTACTGTAGTATACGTAACATGCCTGAACGAGCTCATCGATTACTACTTTGTGCGTCTCTACACCACAAAACATTTTACTATATAAAAATGTATTGCTAGCCATCAGCACTGAGGCTGAATCTCCTTCTCCTGGGCTCACAAGCCCTCAGAGGTTCCCTGGGCACAGGAGGAGATTTTAAACTTGCCTAGTGCCCCGAGTGGCCTCTGCCCGTAGAGCCCCTGCAGCTGCTGCTGAAGCCCCTGAGCTTTGTGTGTCCCGGCAGGGAGCAGAACCGGAGGATCCAGGCTGAAGATGTTGTAGTGGTGAGCACATGTAAAACGGCAGCTCAGCCTTTGCTCGTGAGCCAAGAATTGTTTTCATTTTAAAAGTTTGGCTGGCTGTGTGTTTGGGGCAAGATGGAGAGGTATGGTCTGGTTTTTGGGCTCTCCTCACTTAAAAACAACCTGGACACCCAGTATGGTATGTTTCTGCTGGAGCTACATGGTTTTTTTATTGCCAATTTATGGACTCTGCTGATACAAGGAATTTAATAAAAATGGTGATAGATGATTATCTATACTTATGCTATAATAAACCCTGTTTTGGTGAAGTTTATGACTTAACAGTTGCAAAATACAACAAATTATTAGATTAAAATAGTTGTAAAGTCTAGAAATTGACTTTTTGCTATTTTTTATGATTTAATCTATTTATATAGAGACATTCCTTCTTTTCACAACTGGAATGAATCTGGATGAGAATACAAGTAAAAACATAATCTATATTATCTGACTTTTTTTTGCCAAGGGAGAAAGTACAAACCATTTTAGTGATGAACCTGTTGTCTTTGTGTTATCACGAAGAAGTTTGCCTTTGCTCTCATTTACTTTATTTCTTGTGTCTGCATATACTGAGTGTGTGAACCTTCCTTCTCCTTAAAGGAGAGAAGCTTAGAGATAAAATGTGGTGTGTGTGCCCACTAAACCTGATAAATGGATACCACTTTCTCGATACCATTTCAGAGGGCATAAAGGACATATCCCAAAACTTGGTTAAAGTGGTAGAAATTCTACAAACTTCAGTGCATTTTGGACCAGGCTGGAAGCAAAATGTGTCACTGAGTGTACCGTTACAAGTTATTTTGTTCTTCTTCAGAATATTCCCCTACCTTGGTCATCTTGTGTTGCACACTCCCATCTTGCTGCTGTGCTTGCTGCTGTGAAATACTACAGTGGGCTGTGTTCTTGGTTTGTGGTGGGCTAAACCAGCAAATATTTCTTTTATTTCAGTATCAAAGACTAGACTGTGGCTTTAACATTGAAAAGAAGCTCTTGGAAACAGTGACTGACCTTTTGAAATGGGTAGAAAGAGCCCCCAGGGAATCCCATTAGGAGCAGAGAAGATAGATAATGTTTTTTTCCACCCCCAAAAAATACAGCATTCTGCTGCTTGTTATTAGGGAACTCTGTAACTAAACCTAGTTTTTTTGCCCTTCACTTTTAGTTCAAAGCAGCCACATATGTCCTTTAATTTAATTTTTCTCTGAATATATAAAGGCAAACTGTTGAAGTTCTTATCTCAAAGCATAATGCCAACATAGGTTCCTTGTTTCTCTTCATGTGGTGACTTGTACTTGGTGAAGTCCTTCTTCCAGTCCTTTGCGGAGGCCCAGAGACGCAGAGTGGAGCAGTCAGGTGCCGCAAGGGTTGGTGGTAGCGCTGGAATTGCTTGTTGATTCCCAGCTGCAAGCTGGCACTAGCTAGAGCAGTGTATCCATCAAACTGCATGTGCTGCTGAGATCTGGATTGCAAGTATTGATTTTTCTCAGGTGTATAATATAAATATATGCTGCTCTACCTGTAATATAAGAAGATGTAAGAAATACTATGACTAGATGCTTTCTGGAAATTTTAGATGGAAGAAATTGGAAGAGGGAGATGGATTCTGTAGTTTTACTGGTGTAATTCCCCCGTAGGAACTTCTAATTGTGGTTTCCTCAACGTTTGATTCTTTTTAATTGGCGAAGTTTTCCTGACTCTGAGATGAGGGGATACTTGGAGACACTTGCTTCTTTTCCAGGCTTAATCTATCGTTTCTTTAGGTTTTTGAACTTAACTTTGAAATGATAAAATAGGAAAATTGTTATCATCACTTGTAAGTATGAGCCAGTCATTTTCAGTAGCAAGACTGTCTTCAAAAAAGATTTGTTTTATTTATTTTGGCTGACAAAAAAGCTTGAGTTTTGGGAGACCTTACGAAAATCAAAAAGATGTGATAATTTCTCTGTCATGCCATGGTCTCAGAACTTGATAGTGATCATAACATTCACTTGTATTTGATCAAGTTTTCTGATTTGCGAGCTTACAGATGTGGCAGCTGTGACTCCAAGGTTGAAGTTTCATAAGAAATATTGAATCTACCCCTAGCTTTCAGTCTTCTTGTAAATAAAGTAATGACAGCATAAAGGAGGGAGAACCTTTTGATATTAACTAATTGATCTGGTTGCAAGTCAGAGATCTTGCCATACATCTTTAATAAACTACCAAGAATTAAAAAGAGTGTTGAAATAGCATTATGTGGATAACATTTTAATTACTTCAAACATTGTAATAAAACGTGAGATTTCTTAGGTTTGGAGGTAGTAACTTCAGATTACTGAAGTGCAGTAGTTCACAAAGTTGATACTTTTCTTTCTTCACCAAGGTGTGAAGAAAAGTATCTTTTGTACAGTCATTTTGCTTTCAGGTTCTGTGTTCAAACTTTGGGTTGAGAACACCAGCTCTTTTCAGAGGTTGGATAATGTGGTGGGAAAATTATGATTTTCTTTAAATTCTTCTTTTTATCATCCATGGGTATGGGTACATACTAGTGCCTACACAGGATTGTGTAGAAATTGGAAAGATAGATTTGGATGGAAGGTTTTTCTGAAATACTTATCTTCATTGAAAGAGTGTGAGAAATCCATGGTAGTTATCAAAATTTACTGCAATCATGCTTCTGTGGTTTTTTTGTGTTTCAGAATCAGAGAAGTATATGATGTCAAAAAGGATGTTTCAAAACTGTTGAAAATCCATGCTCACAATGCTGCCCAGTCAATTGTTCTAATCTGCTTTAGTTGTATGGTGTGTCGTAACAGTGGCGAGTAATTTAGATATGCAACAAAGCCATCCCATTACTTCTTGGAAATAACAGAATATTTTGAGCTTTTATACTTAGACAAAGACAATTTAATTGCCATAAGCCCTTCTGCAAAACAGTAAAAAAAGTCAATCAGAGAAGAAAATGTTTCTTATGGCGTCTGAAAGCGGAATGTAGCTCTGTGTTTCTTACCTGCAACCGAATGTGCAAACTGTTCTTTTAATGAAGATACTTTGAACGCCGATCACAAGAACAGGAAGCATAGAGCAGAAGTGTACAACTACCTGATCGCATTGATTTGTGCACTGTCTGCTTTTACAAAGGCTGGGATGGCTGCCAAGCTGGTTTGGGTTCCTATTTTGGGCCGTTGAAGGTGTTTTCTTGGCAGGGATGAGACTGCCAGGAATCCTATCTGTTGTTTCAATCCCTCGGGGGCTTTCCATCGCACGCCGCCTGCCTAACCACATGGACGTGGCTGTTCCGGGCAGTCAGACTGGACAAAGGGCAAATCAGAGAAGAAAGTAAGAAAGAGATACCTGGTGATGGTGTATTTGAAAACTGGCTGTCACCTGCCGGAGCCTTTCTGAGGCAGGGAATGTGGATTCATGGGGAGCAGCTGAAAGTGATCCTGGCTCCTGCCAGTAAGTAGCTCTGCCATTACCAGCTGCCTTTAAGCATTGCCCTAAACCTTCTCTTCAGATGCTTAACTGGCCGGGTAGACCCGGCTGAAATATTTTGCTGAAATATTAAATGGCTTGAAATGCCATTGCAGAAAGCTTAAAAAAAAGGAGATAAAAGCTTATTCGTTTGCTGTGGTATTCTGAAGTATTCACTATTGCGTTACTGTGGCTAACAGATCATGTGCTGGGAGCTGGGCTGCTGCGCTCCCTTCCAGGGCAGAGGAGGGAGATGCATACGCTGGAGAGGCGTGTGAACTGTCACATCTTCTGATGAGGTGCTGGTCACAGGAGTTTCATGCAGGACAAATCTTCAAAGTCTCTGGACTACAAACGATGACATTAGTTTCAGTTAGTACTTACTCTGTAACACGGAGTATTGTGTTTTGGACTAACACAATTTCTGTATAGGAGGTGGAGCTGTGCATTTGGTAGTGGGGACTTTGCACTTGGAAGGCTTTGAGCTTGAACGTGCTACCATTTTCTGGTGATTCAGAGAGCTGTGTTTGGGATGTTACCTTTGTAAAGAACCCAGAGTAAAAGGCTGTAGATGCGTGGCTTAACCCTAGTCCCTTAGTTCTGGTGTCCTCACTTACTGCATAGCCCGCTGAGGTGCTCCGGACCCTGTTGACTTTGCAGCAGATGGGCTTCTCATGCTGCGGCCACTTCTGTATTTCCAAGGTTATATGTAGTGGTCTCTTCCACATGTGGGAATACCTTGCTCTCTCCTCTACACTGGCAGGATTGAAAGACCACTCTAATCCCTTTTTCTTTCGTCAGCCTTTGATGGGAAACTCTTCTGGTTATTGCTGTTGTGTCCCCACAGAACTTGTCAGGTGCCTTAAGTTTCTGTACAAATAACTGCAGTATAAAACAGTGTGAGTAAATAAGTAGAAGACGGTTAGAATACTAGTTTCTGTAGATTGTCCTTAAGAACTAGCAGACCTACTGATACCTCAAGTACCATTAATTCTTGACTGGGGCATGCCAGGCTTGTCCCATCTGCCACGTTGTTCTCTGTGTGTGTGTGTATTCGTAAGATGAATCGTGACGTCTCACATGGAAGGACTGTAAGGGGAACGGTGTTTTTTGTTCAGCTTCTTGCAGAACACTTACTGAGAAGGACGGTTTAGGTTTCGTTGTTAATTACTTCTCCTGATACTCTGCATCATGATGTGTTTCTTTTTATATTGTGCTCGCTGACTGTTTTCTGACTAATATATCTTGATATTTGCTACTTGAAGTGACATACAAAGGAGCTGTCATCACCAGCTTTGTAGAAGACGTGAAAAAAACATCAATAAATATTAAGAAGAAAATGAAAATGTCTCTGCTGCCCTCCTGAATTTGACTTTTAGTGCTGTTTTTTGCCATCTTTCTCCTTTGGCTCAATGCACTTAAATACTCAGAAAGAGAACCATTTTGCTGGCTGCCTCTTGCATGATCTCCAGGTGCACAGGCCTATGCCCAATTTCCTGCCATGAGGAAATAAGTCAGTTGATTACATTGCTGTTGCCTTTCTGAAACCTGTAATCTTGCGGGCTCTACTAAGATTTAAGGCATAGCAGGATAGGTTACTTCGGTGTGTCCAGACGTTTTAGATGGAAAATAAATGTTCAGCCCCTATCAAGAATAATTTACCATTCTGTTAAGAAGGAAGAATAGGAAGTAAGCTATTACCACAGAAAATTTCACTGCAATTTTCTTTTGCATAAGCTTAAATTCTGAGTAGAGAGGTTGTCAATTAGTGTGCAGATTTTTTTAATTGGCTATAATAAAAAGCTAATTGGTGTTTTGCTTAAAGAGTGAATTAAGAAAGTGTTGCTATAGAAACTTTGCATGTGTATAGTGCTGCTCTGCATAACAGTGAATATAATAGTCTAATGACCTTTCTATGCCAGCTGTATAGTCAAGGAAAAAGTGTTAAATTCAGGCTTGTTGAAGTGATCGTTAAGGAGTTGTGACTTCACCCATGTCGCTGGCCTGAAAGTGTCTCTGGCGTTGTCTTGGTGAATGTTTCTCTTGGCTCATGTCAAACCATGTGATAAATGCTGGTCTTAGAAGACCTGAACTTTTGTAAAAGCCGAGTGTTCCAAGTTTGAATGTGTAAACCGATCTGTAATCTGTCAAGCATAAAATGTAGTACTGGGAAAATTTCATTTTCATAATCTGAGAAACTGTGATGATGGATCGTAAGTGACAACATCTAATCCGTTAGCTGTTGTATTCCTCCCTCCTCTCCCCGCCCTCTCTGCTCATGGATCCCGGAGCCTCCTATGAAACACAGGAATTAGGATTTTAAGACAAATGGGTTTTCTGTTCTAATTTGCAGCATTCCTACCCAGCAAAAATACTTACGTTCTCGAATATAAACTTTGCTGAGGAGAGAATAATTTCTTCAGGATTTGTGAACAGGATTTTTTTCCTTGGGCTAATGCTTGCCTACTTCAGTTACTTCAGAGTCATCATCTCTAATTTTGCTAGCTGCTTAAAAATTAAAGATGTGGGTGGCACGGACAAAAATATACTGCAGTGTATTATGAACATAGACATTCCTGCGTAGGAAGGTGGTCAGTAATGAAAGAAGTGTCTCTATGATAAAGGGGAAAACTGAAACGTGACTTTTTTTTCAGTTCCCTGATCCTGAATCTTTGTTGTTACTGTGTAAATGGATGAATCGTATTGTCCCCTTTTTAATTGTATATCTAGAAGATGCAGAGGTGTGAGATCCTGCAACTATTAGTCATAGTGACAGAAAAACCTTAAAATCTTCTGCAGGTTTTAAATAATGCTGTGACTCCCTAAATGCAAAAGAACGGACAAAACTGTAACCTGTTGACTTTTTGTGGAAAAAGTTCAGTGTTCTTTTTTCCTCTGCTTTTCAATTAAAAAAAAAAAAAAAAATCATTCTGTGTCTGCTAAATTTGCCCCGTACTTGTTCTTCAAACTGGTGAAACGCCAAAAATCTTGTGAGTTTGATTAGTGTATAATTTGACTTTTTAATTTTTTTCCCCTCTCCCTTTCTTTCCTCTCAGTAGATGCTTACAAGAAATCAAAGATTCTTCTAAGTGGGCGAATTTAGGAGAACCTCTCAGAAGTCTCTGGAATAATACAGTCCGCTTCTTTCTGTAGCTCTGGATCATGACTGAGTAGTATCATAACTTAGCGGCTATTTTTCCCTTGGTACACATATGTAAGCCCTATTAGTGTTAACGCCTTTTTGAAATGCTTCCCTCATATATTCAGTATCTACTACTGATGTCGAAACCCTAAAGTCTGATGAGTTGCATGGCATGTGGCTACCTCTAGAGCTTAATAGAAAGTTGGATTTAATCTCATAGTTCATCTTTTGAGCAGTAAAACTGTAAGACAGATAAAATGTTTTAACGTGAAGCTTTTATCTGACACCTGTGAGCAAATAAGTCTTCCTGGTCCAGGGAAAGGACTGATCTAATTTTTTTTTGCTCCCCCTCCCTTCCCTCTTTTATCTTGCCCAGTAAGACCATAACTGTAATGTGTGCTTACATGGGTTTGTATAGTTTAAAGGTGCTGTTTTGCAGAAAAGTAGTACAATATTGTGTTTATGACTGTCAAGGAAATGTACTTTGTGGAACTCAGTAAATCCATCCTTACCTAATTTTGAATTTTTGCTGCTTTGCTGCAGTTGATTTTCAACTGTCTTTGTGAAAAGGAGACCAAGTCTATGAAGGGCAAAACATGAATCTGCTTTAGGACTGATATTTTCCTCTTAGTTGTACTTGACCGTACAAGGCTCTGAGCATCCTGGTCTGATGTTGATGTTATTTCTGCTTTAAATGGGGGTGTTGAACCAGTTGACTTCTTAGCCTTCTCCCAACTCAAATTACTTTATGTGGCTCTGACAGGGCTCAAATCTATGATGAGAAAGGCACTATTTTCCTGTTGTTGTTCTTGCATTTCTATGAACTCTGCAGGGTTACCTTGAAGGCAATTAACAGCAGCTACTGAAGTATGAATAGTACCATCAGTTGTGGTTTTTTTTGTTTTAAGATAATTTATCTCTAGGTGACAAATTCAAACATGCATTTTAAAATTTTATTTTCCAGCTTTTTTTCTCCCCATTATTTAAAGGATAACTTTTGTCAGACTTTTGAATGCATACCTAGGAAAAGACGTAAAAGCCTGTTCACCCCTCACCCGAAGCTGGTCCATCTCCCAGCCTTCGTGTCTGCACAAGGGGAAGGCGTGTTTCAACACGGCTGCTACAGCCATTATGTTGGATCAGTAAAATTTATATGGAAACCCGGTGTCTGGGAGATGGAAACTGCTCTCCTGCTAGTCCAGTGCTTTAGCTGTTTATTGGGACTAGTGCTGGCTGCAGTCCTATAAAATGAGGTGAAGTATTGGAGGAGCTCAGTGGGTTCTGCATTGTAGATGTCGACGGGCTGCCTCAGAAAAACAGCTGCAGTGGCTTTCGTTTCTTTTTTTTTTTTTTTTCCAAGATCACTTTTTCATTACCCTGATATGATTGTGTTTACAGAAAGCTACAGTGGCACAACTTGGTCACTATTGATCCTTTTTTTGCCTTTGTTTTATAATTTATGTAGTGCAGCGGTGGAGGGTTGTTAGTGCTGTTATCTGTAGAATCTTTGTAAGCAGCTTTGAGTAGTACTGAACTGCAGCAATATACACAGGGAGTGTTGAAATACATACTGAGCTACCTTGTTTTGCTTGGGGAAGGAACACATTGG
>Ga0181612_156660_pt1 | contig 10544 bp, 15 predicted proteins | sample HoacroProtozoa21_FD_119630 | JGI IMG/M metagenome (GOLD analysis project Ga0181612, IMG submission 119630) | Hoatzin crop microbial communities from Cojedes, Venezuel. Combined Assembly of Gp0051906, Gp0051904, Gp0051908
CAGCACGACTGCTTCCAACTCCTCCTGTTTGTTTCCCATGCTGCGTGCGTTTGTATAGAGGCATTTCATCTGAGCTGTCAGCCTCGTTACCTTCATAGCCGGGAACCCCTTTTTTCCCTTGAGGTGTTTCATGGGTTAACGCAATGCATTAACGCAATGCGGGTGTGTAGCCAGGAGCAGGCTGATGCATTCTTCAGCTCAGCTGGGAAAAGCATGCCTTGCAGCCTGGCAAAGGCCAGTCCCACAGCTGCAGAAAGCAGCAGCAGGAACAGCAGCAGGAGAGAGGCTAAGCGCTCCCTGTTTCCTGCAGAGTGAGCACTTGAAGGATGAGGCTCAGGACCAAGTGTCCACGAAAGACCTTTGAAGAAGAGGAAGTGTGGGGCACCGTGGGGTATTTTCCAAAGTCGGACAGGCATCAACGACGAGCATCCCTTCTGCCTTCCCAAACTTGCTGCGCTGTGCTTCTCGGCCAGTGATGCATGGAAAGCGCTCCCGTGCCTGCCCTGCGCATGCGTTGCATGCAGGGAGAGCCGCAAAGTTGCAGCTGCTGCTGGTGCAGCAAGCCTGGGGCCCTGGCAAGCGCAGGCTGTTTTGCCCAAGCGAGGGCAGCTGCGGAAGCGGAGCCAAGGGCAGAAGAGCAGCGCTTGCTTCCGCTGCAATCCCGCCATGGGCACAAGAGCCCGACAGAGCCAGGGCACAAGTAGTGCCTTGGAGGTGCAAGAACCACAGGCAAGAAGCTGGCCAGAATGGCCGCGAGGAGCCCTGGCAAGGGGCTGTGCTCAGTGCTGCGGAGGACAGGTAGCAACCCCCGCGGGCCACCATGGAGGTGCGCCCTGGGAGTGTAGAAAGCTGCCTCCCCCCGGATGCAGGGCACGAGGGCCACCTTCATGAAGCAGGAGCAGCCAGTGCCTGGCCAGAATGGGCCAAAGAAGCCCTGGCAAGGGGCCATGCCCAGTGCTGCAGAGGAGGCAAAAAACCCCCACGGAGACTTGCTAGGCCACCTTGGGGGAATAAAAGCCTTCCTCCCCCCAGCTGCAGGGCACAAGAGGCCATCCTGGTGGTGCAGGAGCAGCTCACAGTAACCTGGCCCAAAGGGACGAGAGGAGCCATGACAAGTGGTCCTGCTTGATGCTGCAGAGGAAGGCAAAAAACCCCCGGGGGCCAGTGCCAATGTGCCTCGGGGGAAAATTCCTTCCTGACCCCAGCGCTGGCGATCAGCTATTCCCTGAGCATGGGAGCAAGACCGGGCTCCTGGTCCCACAGGCTGGTCACGCCTCCCAGGAGGTGCCCAAGCCCTACTCTCCTTCAAGCTGGAGCCATCTCAGGGGCTTCCAAGAATGGCCAAGTGACCCTGGCCTGATGGACCTTGGAGTCAAGAATCCTTCCTGTGCCTGGCAGGACACCAGTGGGTGCTCCGAAGCCCTGGGACCCCTTGCAACAACGCTGCAACCCCTTCCTTACGGCTGCTGCCCCTGACTCAGGGGATGAGAACAGCGAGCTCTGCAGTGCTCCTCAAGAAGGAAGTGCCTTGGTCTTGCCACTACTGTCCAGCTGAAAAGTCCAGATAGCTTCAGGCAACTCCAGGAGTTGGTGGTTCTTCTCATCTCCCAAGGGTCTTGTGTCTTTGCCGAAGGCTGAAGCAGGATTTCCATCCATCAGATGGCTTTGGAGGTGGTCCCACCAGGACCTGGCCTTGCAGTAAAGCAGCTCCCGCAGCCTCATCCACCCTCCAGTCTTCCTCCCTCCAAGTAGCTCCAGCAGGTCCTCAAGGACTTCCTCTGGGATGTCCTTGCAGAGCGTGCTGGGCAGGTTGTCCATGGGACATGTGATGATGTCCCCTTCATCCTGCCCCAGGGCATTGTGACTGCTGCGTTGCCGGGCGGTGGCACTGTCACATAGTGGTGACTTACACTTCAGTAGCTCTTTTCTTCCTTTGGCCTTCATCCCTGATACCTTTCCTGAAAGTGATGGCAGCCCTTTCAGCCTTTGTCTTACTCCTTCCAGTCAGCGTCTTCTTCTGTAGGTCCTCCGTGCCCGTAACCAGCTACTTAGTCTTTGCCTTCATTGCAGGCGGAATTTGTCATTCTTGAACTCGAGGAATGCCAAATGGCCATAGTAGTGCAGGTGAATTCTCACCAGGGCTTTGCACAAGGCTTGTCTTGCTTGCCTGACACATAAGAGTGCATTTGCCGTTATCGTAGTCGTGGCTCATAGTCACTCTGTGACCTCCTTGTGCCTTCAGGAACATTTACTTACTCCACTGTTTCCAAACTGGAGCAGAAACTCATGGCGCTGCACCTGATGTCATGTTACCTATCTCTACCCTGCAGTTCTTCCCACAGGGTTCATTGAAGTAGATGGTATCTCTTCCGGCAGAGCTTCAGCTGGTAGGGACGATGAAGGTCGTAGAACTATCCCATGAGCTAGAGCTTTTTTCTACCTCATGTGTGCCATGAAATCCAGAATATGATGTGGACAAGGAAACCCACATTTCTCAAACGAAGCCTTTCTGCAATCCAAATTCAAAAGACCTGAGCATGAACTTCACTGTTTCCTACATTTGATGGCAGCAAAGCATGATGGCTGGAACCTGAGAGATGTCTTCAGGGGAAGAACCTGAGAGATGTCTTCGCCCATCAGTAGCCTGCTGGAGTCCATCTCCATGCCGTCATGACCAGCAGATCCAGCCCTCCAGTGGCCGGCTGAAGTCGTCAGGCAGTTGGACTAGATGACAGTTGTAGGTCCCTTCCAACTCAACTGTTCAGTTCTGTTCTATTCTAATTCTAAAACATGTTCATTTACTTCTTCTTTATGCTTTCTGTCCACCTGTGATGGCCACCTAGCTCCCTCTGAACTTCTTTACTATCAAGAAAGACCTTTTTCTTTCATCATTTTAATGCCGTCCTTCTGTTCTAGCGTTAGTATTATGGATATATTCCATGGGCCATGTGAGATGGGCACTTGATGACATGGCAGGCTCGGTGAAATCTCTGTTGTACATTGTATACTGGAAATGGCTCCATGAGCTATGAAAGCATCCAGTCCGGGCTGGTTCGTAGGGACAAAATGCATTATTCTTTCCCCTGCAGTCATAATGTGTCCAAGACCAGCAGAGGTTAAGAAACTGGGTTTGTTTGGCAGATGTTTCTGGTTATTCTGCCAATTAAGTCAACAATAGGTATTCATAATCCAAGGAAGCTTGGAGGTCATAGAAATTACAGGGCAAGCAGAATAGCTGATGCATAAATAGCTGAAGAGATCTTTGGGGGATTTTTTTTTTCCCCCCTCCTTTTATTCTGCTTGTCCTAGGGGCTGTCACCGATGGGTAACATTGTGCATTGGCTTCACCCCTTGGTTCTGGCTGCAGTGTTTAAGGTCCTGAATGACACAAACTGGCTTACTGTTGTAGGGGAGATGCTCTTCTGCAGTTTGTCTCACATTCGGCTTTCAGTACTTTGTATAAATATTAAAATATTTTTCTCAGCAACTAGTTTAAAATAGATGTTTGTCATACTTGCATTCTTAAGAGAGAATGGGCAGCCGCCATGGAATAGAGACAGCAGTTGTCAGGAGGCAGCACGCGGTGTAATGCAGTCTTTTGTTACCTTACCAGTATAGAGAAATTCTTACTTTCTGCCATTCTCAAGCATATCCTTGCTGAGCAAGATGTGGAGCTGGCAGAGAGAAGCACTGAGCTTAAGAGGAAAAAGAGATTTGGAGAAATCATCAAAGAGCTAGTTTGTGTGCTTATGGATGGGATGGTAGTGGCAACTGAAGGATCTCTGTAGGTAATTCTCTCAACAGAGTACCACTGGACTTTACAAATGTGCAGTACTCTTATTGCCCCTTATGCCATAAAGAACAGTGTGATACAACAGTCAGTTGGGTGAGACTGGCAACAAGAATAAAGCAATACTGAAAGACGAATAAAGAAAGAGCCTTAAATAGGGAAAACAAGCAGCTGTGAGGTAATGAACAGCCATGAGACAGTAACTTCAATAAGAAACTGAATTTCCTTACAAAAAATCCTTACTCAAGCATAACAGCACTAATATATACTGAGTAAAGCATTGACTGGGAAAAGTGAAGATGAGAAAAGTATGATAAAACATTTCTACTATTGATTCTGGTAAAAAAGAGAAGTGATTGAGACATTGTTGGTACTAATATACCTAAAACACTGTGGCAGCTGATAAAAATATTTGATATACTGTGACCCTAGGAGGAATGTGACTGTGTTTTTATCTGAACCCAAGAAACAGAAGGCAGAATAGATGCCTGCCTTACAGTCACATATTCTGGCATCCACATGTACTCTTGGAGATATAAAAGATTGCTTAATGAGAGACAGAAACATATATGGGGCAACCGATTCCAGCATACGGGAGAGGCTGTTGAAAGAAACAGAGAAGTTTCTTCAAATGGCAAGGGCCGCTGAACTGTCTAGGAAAAGGATCAAAACAGTGTTATTAGTGCAGAACAAGTTCACACAGTCAAACTAAAGGAAATTGGGAAGCAGGATAGAGACAGACTGACCACGAATGCAGGCGTCACGGTACAGGGTATGTACCGAGAGAAACAATTCAGAAGACAGAAATAAAACTGTCTAGTTCCTGGAAAAACATGTGAAGAAGCAGAGAGCATAGCAAGACTTTCTGCCCAGTGTGTTGCAGCTCAGGAAAGATAGGAAGTGGTAATTGAGATGGAGAACATAGAGATCACAGTTAAAAGAAGTATGTCTTCTGGTTGCCTTGCATAAGTCCAGAGAAATTATTTGCCCAGAAAGATGGGGAAGAAGGATGCCACCTATTTTGTACAATTTTGGAGCTATTCTATCACATCTTAATCAGTTGACTCCAGTTAGATGGTGAAGCCATCGGCAGCCTAAGTTTACCAAGCTGGTTAGTGACAACTTCAATCTGGAGGATTAGAATCGGGTATTCATGGTGCAGGTATCTGAGGTCAAAGAGCAAACGCAGCCTGTAGAGAAGAATCCTGAAAATCAAGAGATGTTACATGTGCAAGATCATAATTTCCTGAGCATGATAGAGGAGAGTGAGTGGTCAGTATGTGCTTTCTCAAGTATTTTCAGAAAATGTAAGATCATATTTCAAGGAACCAGACACACAATGATCAGTCAGAAATAAGCCCCTGCATAGTGGGATGACTAAAATCCAGTTTTGTTCATAATGGCAGAGTGATGACAGAAGTTTGATAACTCTACTAAGGAATGACATCGTTATATCCATTGAAACTTTCAGAGAATGACTCAGATGCCTAATTAACGCTGAGAAAAATGTGGAGTTAACTGAGGATCTTCATTTAGCCAAATTATTAAATATGTCATTGTAAAGAAGTTGCTGCTTATTACCACTAATACACAATAGACTGTATAATCTATCATCTGTTCAGCATTACTGTTTGTGTGGCTGAGTTTTACCACATTGTGGTAAATGAGTCCATGAGCCATGTGACAACACTGACTACACCTTTTGGAAGGTCATCCCCTGGTGTAAATGCTTTTAACCTGGGCCCAATGTCTAAGGTGTCCTAATGTAAATTGAGTCTGGGAAGGATTCCCAGACATGTGGCTTGAAGCTGGTGACAGAGCTATTAAAAATTAATGATCTGACAAAAGAGACAGTCGGTGTCACTATGTAATAAGCAAAATATGAGATTGAATGTAGACATGTAGGGTTGAGAAGAAGTGTCTTGTTCTCTGATAGTTGCCATCTACAGATATGGCAGCAAGATCCTGGAAAAGGCAGCTCAATTAGGAGAGCACTCGAAAGAAGTCCAATCATTTTTAGTGACAGTGATTTCTTTCTAGAATTATTAGAGGTCTTTAAAACAGTGTGGAAAATCAGAAGGCAGGTACTGCTCCTAAGACTTTGCAGGTAGCTAAAGCAGCATGGTTTTGTTCTGCAGGAGGTTAGGAGCAGTGCTAAGGCAGATGAAGCAGCCCAGAACATTTACTTAAAGACAGTAAATAAAAAGGAAACAGAGCGCCATGCTTTCTGAAATGCAGTTCCCTCAGTTCACCTTCCAGCACTAGCTAGCACTGCTATCAACTATCTTGTTTGCCCAAAATCCTCTAGAAGGAACCTGGACAAAACTATGGGTTTGTAGTCAGGTTTGTTTCTTCTTAAAACTTTAAGAGTATGATGTGAAAATAAGGTACTTCCAAGAAGATCACTGCCTGTGGTAGATGCACTGAACAGGACATGTCTTCCAGAATACAACAGACATGATTTTATGGAACAGAAACTGCATCTCCATTGGTAGGCTTCAGGCAGTTCTTTGAAGAGCAGGCAGTGAATCAACTTCTAGACCAACCATGGCAGTCTGAAGGAGCAGTTGCCGCAGGAAGTTACCCCATTTTCCTCTGTCAGGGATGAGGTGTACATGCAAAATAGGATTTTCTTTGAAGGGAACTGAACAGCAGTCCCAGAAGGCTTAGAGGGTGTTACAGCGAGCTGGAAATATACTTCAGACCTACTGATAAAGGTGTGCATGTAATGAGGCAGGCAGTTTGCACAAGTGGGAGAAATGAAAGAGCAGTCTGAGGTGCTCAGACTTCTCACTGACAACAGGAGACTGAACAGCTTCATGAAATATCAGCCCAAGTAATAATGCAAAGCAAAAAAAAGAATAAAATCCTTTCTGATGGTCAGACAAGCTCGTTGCTGCAGCTGCTGTAAGGCTTGCTGGAGGAGATATGAGCAAAGGCTGTTGCAGGAGTTAAGGCATATCACAGAATCACACAGAATCACAGAGTGGTAGGGGTTGGAAGGGCCCTCGGTGGATCATCTAGTCCACCCCCCCTGCCAAAGCAGGGTCACCTACAGTAGGTTGTAGAGGACCTTGTCTAGGCGGGTCTTGAATATCTCCAGAGAAGGAGACTCCACAGCCTCCCTGGGCAGCCTGTGCCAGGGCTCCGTCACCCTCAGAGGGAAGAAGTTCTTCCTCATGTTCAGATGGAACTTCCTCTGCTTCAGTTTGTGCCCATTGCCCCTTGTCCTGTCGCAGGCCACCACTGAAAAGAGTCTGGCCCCATCCTCCTGACACCCACCCTTGAGATATTTATAAACATTTATTAGTCCCGGCGGTCACAACGCTGCCGCTGCCCTGCATGACACTGAGGGCTCCCGCTTTCTCTTCTTCCCGCTGCACAGGGGCTCCTTTCTCTTCCCCTCCAGCCTCCTTCCCTCTTCCAGGGGCTCCCGGCAGCCTCCCGTCTCCTCTCGGAGCGGTCATTGCGGGTCTGCGCTGCTGCGGCCCACGGGGCACCATGCGTGGGGCGTCTGTGCCTCGGCATGCGCGTGGGCTGAGGGGAAGGCTCTCTGCCCTCCTGTCACCTCGCTCTTCTCCTTGTCCCCCCAACATGGGGTCGTTCTTCTTGCTCCTCTCTTTGCCCGAGAGCCGCGGGAGGAATGGGGAGGTAGGGCAGGTGCGCGCTGCTCGGGTTATTCAAAGTGTACAGAGAAAAAAACTTTGAGCGAGTTTGGGAGTTTCCCACAACCTTGTCACACCAGCAGCCGGGTGCTCCTCATGCCTCTGCCTCCCTCTTTCAGGATGCCTCGTGTCCCGTCTGTTCTCTCCCCCCTCTTTCCATCATTCCCTCTTTTTCCTCCCTCTCAGCTTTCAGGGCGATGTCCTGTCACAGGACAGACGGACAAAGACGCGAGTGCCATGTGCAGGATCTTGGCTGGTCATTGCGGCTGTTGGCCGAGCTGACAAAACTGCGGCTTGGCGGGAGCATCTGTTCATACCCCTTGAAATGCAATACCTGCAGGGGGGACCCGCGCGGCCCCTGGTGCCTGGGGAGCTGAGTCACGGGCTTCGGCCGCTGCTTGGGGAGGTTTTGTAGCTCGAGGAGGAGCGCGGTGACGGCTGTTAGCGCTGCCCACAACGACAGCATCCTCCAGCCCGCGGGCACACGCACAGCCACCTCGCGTTGAAACCAGGGCAGCCTAAATAGTTGATTTCCAAGGCAGAAGAAGGCACGTCGTAGCAGGAGGGGACACGGGGCGGTGTGGCGTGAGCGGGTGGTGGCAGGGGAGCAGAAGCCCTGGCATCTGCAGGCGGTGGCAGTGGGGATGAGCTGAAGCAGAGGGGTGGGCAGTGACGCATGGGAGTTTGGAGGGGTGAGGACAACTCGGCGGTGACGGCAGTGAGCGCCATCGCCCTGCACTGACGTGGGCGGATCGCCCTGCACTGATGTGCACCGTGGCAGGGTCTGGGCCCCACTTGTGCAAGAGGTGCTGTACAAACACGTGTTCAGAAGTGTGTGAATGATGTTTGTTCTTCCCTTCTTCATAATCAAGGGTTACAGGTGATAATTGCCTTTTTACTCTAGTCATCTGTAAAACCATGTATCAAAGTTCCTCTGTTTAAACTGTTCTTTACAAACAGCCGTAGGAAACCATATTCTAAGTGTCGTTGCTATTATACCTGATTAAGAATTGAGCATGATGGTTTAAGAGGGACAAATGAACTTTTTTTTTTCGCCAGTAAAATCTGATCAAAACTTCATTAAAATAAATGAGAACTTTGTTGGTGTTGGTAGCACTCGTCCAGTCCCGTAGTGTGCTAGCTATTTTTTATTAATTTTTCAGGCAAAGATTTTAAGCATAGACACAATGAAGGAATTCAAGAAGCAGCACGCTTTGCTGGCTAATGATCTAATAGGTTGAAAATGCTTTATCTCCCTAGCCATTAATTTCGAGTTTTATGGTATAAGGGAAAGTAACAAAAGAAAAAATTGTTACTGTTTGTTCCTTTGCAGCTTTTAACCGTGGGTTTGATGTTATTTCTTCTGATAAGTTTTTGCGCAAAGTTGCTTCTTCTTTCAGGAGAAAAATGCCTTGCTTTGGGGGAAAAAATGGGCTATGGTTTAGCCCTTTTACTGAGTTCATTGTAAGTGTTGTAAAACCCCTTTATCAGTAATTAATTCCATAAACAGTGAATTTAGCTCTGCTTAGTTTCCTTGCCGTCAGACTATAGAAAAGAGTAAAAGAAAAAAAATCCCAAAGAGGCCATGAAGGAGCACAGCTTGGAAGATCAGGTATAAAGAGCCCCATTCATTTTGGTTTATCTGTAGTACAGGGATATGCCCTTACTCCGTGAATCATCTCCTGACATCTGCTTGCAGCGCTGTTTTCTTAGCAACTGCGGCTCTGTTTGAGATCTGGGCTCTCAATGGCCGGGTTTGTACGGAGAGATGCGAAGAGACGCTCCAGACTCTTCCTAGCAAAGCTGTGCCTTTCGGCCCATTTACCCAATTTCTTTTCTTCCCTGGGACACAATAAAAACCGGTTTTAGAAGTCTACCAGCTGAGGTGCTTTTTTCTGTGTATATGCAAAGAGATGCTTATCTGTTGCTTACCACAACTGAAGTGTTTCCCCAACACGATCTGGCAGCGTGGAAGAGCACCTATCGTGTTGCAGTGGGTTGTGTTGTTCCTCATGTTGAAGGAATGAGCCGTGTGTGCCACCACGCTTGCCTTAGCTTTCCCGCGGTTTATTTTGAACTGTCATGGGACTTTTAGATGTGGGAGAGGATGTGGTCTCAGAGGAATGCTGGAAATGTAGACGGTGATGGCAAGGACCCACTCCTAGCAACGTGCCTGTTGGAACAGGTAGCCGGATTAGGCGGTGGGATTATATGTGTGGAGTGTGGTGTGAGTAATGCTTCAGGACTGGATCTGTAAGCTGCGATTAAAGAGAAGGTGACACTTCGTGCACCTCTCACCGAATCTTCCTTTGCCTGAATTTCATCCCTGGCCGGTGTGGGTGGAGGACTCCTGTAACTGAGACAGAGGTGGCCATGGAGCCACTGGGACATCAGGTTGATCTGATTTTTGCTGGCTGTGCTCTGTGGAGGGGATCGAGACCTGGCTTGGGTCGGGGAGTTTTTTACTTCAGCTGATGTGGCTGAATTGGTCTGGAGCATAAATACACATCTGGGAGTACAAGTGGTGTGTCCATGCTAAGAGACAGGCTGTGGTCACCCACTCTCCTGCGCCAACGTGCAGCTTCCCCAGGAGGATCAGGAGATTACACCTGCCAGACTATGAATCAAATGTTACCCCATAGGATGTGGATTTGGCTGCCTACCTTTCCTGGACTGACTTGGGTCCTGTGGAGCGTGAAGGGTGTCAGCAGCAAGTAGTCGCTGTGCAGGATGAACGTATATTTGCTTGGGATAGTGCTGAGAGGGGAAAGACCCCCGGTGTCTGGAGCATTTTGTCTGTGAAGGGATTGCAGAGTGGAGATGGGAAGGTGAAGCAGTGTCTCTGAATACTGGCCAGCTTCCTGTGACCTTCATGGTTTGCACACAAGTCCCAGAGTTAGCGAGGATACAAAGAACACAGCCTCTGTAGATCACCTAAATCACAGTGTTCACAGCAGGAGATGTGGCAAGCTGCTTCTGCGGAGATGCTGAAGGGCCAGGACAGGGACAGAAGAGTGAGTGGGGAAGAAACTTCTGTTCAGCTCAGCCGGGCATGCAGGAAGAGAGCAGAAAGCTGTGCTGGGGAAAAG